>ENA-OQAJ01000320-OQAJ01000320.1-human-gut-metagenome-genome-assembly--contig:-NODE-320-length-15097-cov-2.626253_pt1 | contig 15097 bp, 21 predicted proteins | sample MGYA00242736_ERZ504529 | MGnify/ENA primary metagenome ERZ504529 (study PRJEB26092, sample SAMD00036275) | human gut metagenome | host: Homo sapiens | study: EMG produced TPA metagenomics assembly of...
CTTCGGCTGGCCGGCCGGAATGACCAGACGTTCGCCCGGGAAGGCCTTGCCCAGCGCCTCAAGGCGGGCTGGCGTGAACTTGGAGGATTCGAGAGGATTAATCTCCGGATCATCGTCGGCCCAGCCGGACTTCATAAACTCCTTGAATGCAGCCGACTGCGGGCGCAGCGAGCGGTTGTTCACACGGTCGCTCATCGACTGGTTCGCGCCCGGCGCGTAGCGCGCTCTTCGGCCTCATATTCCTTGTCCTTGGCGGTGATCACTTCACCCATTGCCACTCTCCTGTATGTAGTTGTTGTCGAATCATCGATTCCCACCTCATATTAGTCGGCTTTATGCGATGTGCCACGATTGACGGCTGACGGTAAAACCAAGTACGGAATTTTGGACGGTCTTCCGGACATGCCCATATGGCGAGTGCGGCGGGCTGGAATGCGGGCCCGTTTATTGTTCTCGGTAGGGAAGGAGAGGGGCATGGGCTTGGGCTGGAGCTTGCCGATTGATATTGACATATTCTGTGGGCTGAATCCATGTGAACCCATGCGATGAAGGTTTATCGCGTCGCGGGACTCACTGCTATGCGGAGGTCTCCACCTGAGGCACCCCGGCTTTGATCAGTTTTACCCGCAGCGGAGTACGTTCGATGACGTCGGCGTATGTGAAATGGACGATTTCGGTGGCACCGGCTCGTTTCAGTCCCTCGTCGCGTGCGCGTTCCTTGGCCACCACCTCCTGAATGCTGCGGTTATCGGTCATGGCTGGGTCCACGTATTTTTGTGTGCCGTCGTATTCGGCCACTATCACGCGCCCGTCATCGAGCTTCCATACGAAATCAACGCGGTACTCGGTATTCGTCTGTGGGTCGGTCACCGTTACCTGAATACGCGGCGTGAGGAAGCGATCTTCGATGATGGTGCCTCGCGCGAGGGATTCTCCACCATTCTCGCTCCTTTCGTTTGCATAGCGCAGCAGGCGGAATACTCGGGCATAATCGATTCTCCATTGAACGCAGTCGGCGGCTATCTCTTCCTTGGTTATTCCCTTGGCAAGGGCCAGTCAAAGATCGGTAAACGCAAACCGAAAAATCAAGGTCTATAGCGGCCTCGACCAAGGTTCTAGCCGGTGATATCAGGGATAGGCCGGAGGCCTCGTAATGTGTCTTCGGATTGTTCATATCGGGCATATAGACATGTCGTAAGCGCTGATGGCATTGACGAGATCCATGATCGGAAGTCACGATGGTTATGCAGTCATCATGCAAATGCCATTGATGTTCGAATCCATAGGCACTTACTGCCACCAACGCCGACCAAAACCCACTGAGGATGCTCTTGCGCAAGAGCGCGGGCCATATGCAAACGTTCGCTCCGGCGGCGTCAAACCATCCCAGTATGCGGTATTTGCATAAAGACTGGGAATGCCGTCATACACTTTCAACAACTCACCACTCTGGGCACGGCGGCGTAGAGCGGTCTGTTCCGCTTCATTTCTTGGATAGACGCATCTCAGCTCATTCTGCGCGGCTGATATGAGCGAGGCCACTGCTTTGTGTGTCTTCATGACGTCGAGCGTAGCCGGAACGAAGCAGCGTAAGTATGAATTTCAGCCATTGTGGTTCTAGCCTCGGAGCTTGGCTGTCTTGGAGCGAGATACTCCCGATAATTTCAAGGTATTAGGCCGCTAATTCGGAATAGTGGATAACACACAAAACTTATCCACCATCAGTAATGTCATTCGAACAACGTGCTTTGGGGATTCGAACAAGATATCATCGGCGAAGGCGGATGTAGCTGGTAGAGGGCGGCGAATTGACGGTTAACGGTGCTTATGCTTTGTACGCCGTCGGTGCTGGTTCAGATATTGGCTGGCTTCTGTCTGAGTGTGGAATCTAGCGTCGGCGTGAGTCCAATGGTTGTATCGGGGCCGACGATTTGCTGCAATTTATTGGCGGCATAGATCCAGGGCTTGGACGGCTGCCGACGGTGAGAGCAGTCATAACAGTGAATGAGCCTCTGCGAGTTCAAAAGATGATGTAGAGGACGTTTGTGAGAGTCGTTTCCGGGGCAAGACATGGTCGATTGACGACGTTGAAATTTCTCAACGACGGCAGAATGGCATGCCTTGGCGAGGAGACGACACTGAGAGGCGATGGAGTCGGGATTAATCCAGGTTTTGGCCAGCTACCGACTCGCAAGAGCATCATAGCGTCGGTGTACCGCCAGAAGCTGGCACTGTACTGACGCTGAATAGCATCAGCGTCGCCGGACATACAAGTTTTGGATTGCAGCCGACTAAGAATGGGATGCCGACGGCAAGAGCCGCATTGCAACTATATGAGATGGCTTCACTGTGCGCGCTGCAGGAAAAGGCCGCCCGCGCGGCGGCGACATATGAGACGGTTTCACTGTGCGCGCACGATAAACCACCCCGGCGGCTAGGATAGAGGGAATTGAGGGAGTGCGGCTCCACGCGTGAAGGCAAGAATCCCGAACCATGCAGGGCAAACCTGTGCGAGGGGAGCTTCCTGCGCATGCGGAAGCGGAATATACGCGGGCATACGTAGACATGACGAGAATGGCACGAACACGTAAGTGGCATACGCACTCCGAACGGTTCAACAGCAACACGAGCAGAGGTCAGAAGAGGATATGTCATTCGAGCATCCGAATCGGAACAACGAGAGCATGCGGGACGTCGAACTGGACATCATGAGCCGCCCGCCGGAGCATAACACCACCAATCTGGATCTCGACCGGATGAACCTGATGCTCGACATCCTGGGCCACCCGGAGCAGTCGTTCCGCGTGATTCATATCACCGGTACCAACGGCAAAGGCTCCACCGCACGCATGGCCGAGGCCATCTGCCGCGCCTACGGTATGCGCACCGGCCTGTACACGTCGCCGCATCTGGAGAAGATCAACGAGCGTATCGCCATCGACGGCCAGCAGCTGTCCGATGACGATTTCATCGACATCTGGGACCAGACCAAGGATCTCGTGGCCCTGGTGGACGCCAAGATGGAGGAGCAAGGCAAGCCGAAGATGAGCTTCTTCGAAGTGCTCACCGCCATGGCCATCTGGAAGTTCGCCGACACGCCCGTGGACGTGGCCATCGTCGAGGTCGGCATGGGAGGCCTGTGGGACGCCACCAACGTGCTCAACGCGGATGCGGCCATCATCGGCCCGGTGGACATGGACCACATGCAGTGGCTGGGCGACACCGTCGAACAGATCGCCACCGAGAAGGCCGGTATCATCAAGCCGAACTGCACCGCCATCATCGGGCCTCAGCCGCATGAGGAAGCCGTCATGCCGATTCTCACCGAAGCCGCCGAACGCAACCACGCCATGCTCGTGCGCGACGGCTACGAAATGACCGCGTCCGACCGTATGGCCGCAGTCGGCGGCCAAGTCGCCACCCTGACCACGCCCAACGGCACTTACGAGGGCGTGCCGATCGCCAAATTCGGCGAGCATCAGGCCCATAACGCGCTCGCGGCCTTGTGCGCGGCGGAAGTGGTGATTCCCGTCAACGGTGCGCTTGACGGTGATCTTGTGGCTGAGGCGTTGAGCACGGTGAGGATTCCAGGCCGCATCGAGCAGATTCGTACATCGCCAACGATCATTCTGGATGGCGGGCATAATGTGAATGCGGCAGAATCGTTGCGTGCCGCGATTGAGGAAAATTACGATTTCCAGCAACTCGTCGCGTGATCGCCATGATGGGAGACAAGCAGGTCGAAGAGTATTTGGGCGTGCTCGAACCATTACTGAGCCATGTGGTTGTCACTGAAAACTCGTGGCGTGATCGTGTGATGCCCGCGGAAGACCTGAAAACGGTTGCTGAACGCGTGTTTGGTGCGGAAAGGGTTACGTGTGTTCCTGAACTGCCGGATGCCATTCAGGAGCTGTTAATATGGTTGACGCCGATGATGAGCTTGGTGTTGGCTATGGTCACGGTGTGCTGATTTGCGGTAGCTTCACTACGGCTGGCGATGCGCGTCTCATGCTGGAAGAGAAAGTCAATCCCGATTTGAAGAAGCCGAAGTCGGAACGTGTCTTCCAGGAGGCTGTTGAGCCGGAACCGCGTAAGGATCAGGACGAGGCGGATCTCGATTTCGAATCCGACGCCAATCCTGATTTCGATATCAACGATTTCGGCAGTGTCGGTCCGGATCTTGCTGAAGATGAAGATGAAGATGCTGATGCTCCCGAAGTTGAGCATGCGGATGCTGCATCTTCTGAAGATATGCGGTAATCGCATATATGCATGGCGATGATGGATCGTCGGTTGTTGCTGACGATCCATCGATCCAACGATCTGTGATGCAATGCAAAGGAGGATGCAGCGATATCGATTCGCTGCATCCTCCTTCGTACGATATTTTCGCGCTATCCGTCGTGAGGCGTGATTATTACTTGCGCAGTTTGCGACGCAGCGACTGCAGCAGCGTGAGCGAACGATAGAATGCCTTCTTGATCGGTACGTCGCGACCCGCAGAAACCTGTACGATATTCTCGGAGAATTTCGTCTTGAATCGTTCAGACTCTTCAATGAAGGCGCGAAATCGTTGCCGATGCCCATCAAATCAAGCACTGTGCAGCCCTGCTCTCCAAGTGCGCAACATACAACGTAAATCAGTTTGTCGGGAACATGCTGGCGCATGATTTCCGTACGCATACAGGCATAGTAATAGACCGCGTGATCGCCGTTGATGGTGACGATGGACCATGCCACGACCTTGCCGTCGATACGTGCCGCGAATACGCGCGCATGATCAGGACCAAGATTGCTGATCATATCGACATAGTCGCTCATCGGAGCGGGGGAGAATCCGTCACGGTTGGCGGTGTCAACCATGACCTCGTAGTATTCGGAAAAATCAGCCATCGCCTGCGCGGTCTCATCGGCGCAAACGGGCGGGGCTCTCCCTCACGCCTTACGCACGTCGCGGCGGCCACGCTTCTTCATACGTGTAAGAATCGCCTCATCGCCACGGTGATGTCCACATACACGGTCTCGTTGTAAGGAACGGTGGAAAGCACCGGGAACGAGCCCTCGAAATTCCACAAGTCGATACGCAGGAACACAACGTTTTTTATCGCGTTTGCGTACGTCCTCAACAAGCAGGTCACGAACCTGTGCTTCCAGCTGCGCGGAAGGCTTGTCAAGCCAAGCAGGACCATGAACGGACCTCAAATAGTGGTAGCCATGGGTTTCGTAATCGATGAGTGCGATGAACGCGATTGGAGCGCCGTCCTGCCTTCACCACATACACACCCCACGGCGTACGTCCATCATGGTGTTCTGGTATTTGGCCCATACCGCGGTCTGTTCGAGTGGGCAGGGTAAGACTCGCCTGCACAGCCTGCTGTTCCATGGTGGCTGCGTCGGTGAATTCAAGAGTGATCATGATTGTTGGATTGTTCCTTATGGTTGGTGATTACTCGATGATGGTTGGCTGTTGCTGCAGGTCAGGCAAGTCCAAAAATACGTTTCACAATATGGTCGTCGCCTTCGAAGGGAATATGTTTGCCGTGGTCTTTGAACCAGCGCTCGTTGCCTTTGCCGATGATAAGGATGATATGGAGGCGGTTAGGATTCCTGCGGTCGATTGCTACGGTCGATTCCACTGCTTTCGTACGATCAAGAATGATCCTCGCATCCAGATCAGGATTGGTGACACTGTCGAGCATGTCTTGGCAGACGTGTTCGACAGGCTCGTCATCCGTGTCTTCGAAGGTGAGAATCAGATGGTTGACGCGATTCTGCGCGGCCCTGACGATTTCCGATCTGCGATCATACGCTTTATTGCCTGCGGATCCAGTGACCAGCGTGACCTCAGGATCGTCCTTGCCGTAGCGTTGGCCGACATAGTCGAGCAACGCCGTTACGGAAGCATAATTGTGCGCATAATCGACGATGGCGATGGTATTTGACTTCGTATCGTGGAAATGCTCCATACGACCGGCGATACGTACCGGTTCCATATTGCGCAGCGCTTCCTTCGCGGCGGTTTCGTGGAAATCGAATCCAACGGCATGCGCAATGGCAATGGCCGCGGCGGCGTTCGCATAATTGAAATCACCATCCAATTGCAGGCTGAGAGAGCCGATCCGTTCACCTTCCACCGCAATGGCGAATCGGCTATGGTCGGCGGATTCCGGCCATGCGGTCACATCCGCGGCCGATGCTTCACCAAGGGCAAACGTGGTGACGGGAATATCGGCGATTGCAGCATCCTGACGAATAAGATCGGCGTGTGCGCATGCCATGCCGAGAACCAGGGAACGGCAATTCTTCACAATCTGGCGTTTTGCAGTGGAAGTAATCCTCGAATGTCGGATGCTCGATGGGGCTGATATGGTCCGGGCTGATATTGAGGAATGCGGCGACGTCGAAAGTAAGTCCGAAAACGCGATTGACTTTGTACGCCTGCGACGAAACCTCCATAACCAGGTATTCCATGCCGTTATCAGCGGCTTCGCGCATCATACGGAACGCATCCATGGACTCCGGGGTGGTCAAATCGGACTCGACATAGGTATGTCCGTCAAGGCAATTATCGACGGAGGAGAACAATGCGCATTTGCCGCCGGAGCAGCCATTGAGCATGGCCTGGGTGAGGTAGGCGGTAGTGGTTTTTCCCTTGGTCCCGGTAATGCCGACGACTTTCAGCTGGTCCTGTGGGTACCCATAAAATGCCGCGGACAGCAGACTCATGGCTTTGCGCGCGTCATTCACGATGAGTCCCGGAACTTTTCGTCGCCGTGGAGAAGTCGTTTTCCGCAACGTATGCGGCAAGACCACGATCATCGATACCATCGAGATATTCCGCTTTGAAACGGCCTTTGCAGCATAGGAGCGTGCCAGATACGACCTGCCTGGTGTCGTAGGTGATTGAACCGAATGGCTTGTCGAATCCGTTGACGGTCTGCGCGTCAAGCGTCCAGGCGTCTCCTTGGATGATTTCGCGCAGCAATCCATGCTCGTTGAGCAGACGTGCTGCTGATGCCAGAGTCAAAGCCATATTTCATGTTCTCCCTGTTCTTCGGATACCGAACAGCCATTCTACCTTCAGCTATGTGCATGGCATGTGGAAGTCGATGTGATTACAATGAAGCTGTGACTGAAGTACGAACGGAAACCATGGCAAGCAAAAGGACGCGTTTTGAAAAACTCGCCATGCCTGTGGTCGATGCGTTGTACCGGCAGGCGATGAAGCTTACCAACAATCCCGACGACGCTCAAGATTTGGTTCAGGATACTTTCGAACGGGGATTCAAGGCGTTCGACTCCTTTCAGGAGGGAACGAATTTCGCCGCATGGATGACGACCATCGAGCGGAATGCCTATTTCAACCAGTATGCCAAAGCCAAACGCAGACCGCAGCGGGCCAACGATTCCACCGGTGAATATGACGATTGGGACATTTATTCGGCTTCGGAACATTCCTCGGAAGAGCTCAAATCGGCGGAACAGGAATATTTGGACGCCTATGCGCCCGAAGAAATCATGGCGGCGCTCGCCAAGCTTTCGCCGGAACGCCGTCAGGTGTTCATCGATGCTGCGATTGATGGCAAGTCATACCAGCAGGTAGCTGACGAACAGGGTGTGAAAATCGGTACGGTGATGAGCCGTCTCAATCGCGCGCGTACGCAGTTGAAACGAGAACTTGCCAACTATGCGAAGGAACGTGGCTATGCCACGGCAGGGAAGGGCAGAGCATGAGTGAATCGATCGAACGGCATATCACCACTGTCGCCGCCAGCGAGGACGGCACTGTGACACAGGTGACGCATACCAGCGTGCGCGTTAGCACCTCCGGTGATTGTTTCGACCCCGAACGTTGCTGCGACGAGCGTGAACGGGCATTGATCGCGGCCATGCGTGCGTATTTGCGTCCGCAGCATGCCCCGCAGAGTCTTATCGACCGCCTTGAGGCAACGCTCGACCATTGTTGTGGAGAGCGGTGAGCAAGCCGATGAGAGTATGAGAAAACCCCGCCGATCATAACGATTCAGCGGGGTTTTCGATGCTCTGTAGCGTTATTCACGCTGGCAGGGATCAGGCGTTTGGACGCTTGCCGTGATTGGCGGCCTTCTTACGACGATCCTTGCGCTTACGTCCGCGCATGCCCATGATTGGACTCCTTTACTTACGATTAATAAGCCTTCGGGATTATCGCACACGAGCGAGACGTTTGCCAAATCCGGTGTTCGATAGGTGGCCACTTAGACTTATCCGTCGGGTTTTTATATGACCGGAATCAGCCGGTTTAACCGACTGGATCACTCGATCACGCTCACTCGCATGTTTACTCGGCCATACCGAGGAACAGCGAGGTGCTGGTGGTTTCGCCCGGCTTGATCACGATCAGCTCGTTGCCTGTGTTGAACGCGTTGGCGTAGGCGGTCTGTGGCTCCACGGCAACGCCGGCAGGATGCTGGAATGCGGGGAACTTGGTACCGGTGCACACCTGGAACGAAGTGATGGTTTCATCGCCGCCAACACGGACCTTCTTGCCATCGGCGCGGGTGAACACTGCCGTGACGGAACCGTCTTCGGCATGCTCCAGATCGGTCCATGCATCGTCGAACGGCTGCTCGGTAAGTAGGGTGTCTTCGCGCAGGTCGTATTTGGTGCCGTCAACCGGCTCGGTGCCGGTCGGAATGAGGTTTTCATCTACGGTGACATGCGTGCGAGCCGGTAGCGTAAGGCTGCACTTGGCGTTGTGCTCGTCGATTTCGTCGCCATAGCCGTTGAGGCTGTTGGCAAGCCACGGGTGAATGGCCAAAGCCCACGGCGCGTTCGTGTCGCCGTTATTGTAGGCGCTGACGGTCAGATGCATGCCGTCGTCGGCGAGGCTGTACGTGGCGGTGACATATAGATCAAACGGGTAGCCGACCATGTTGGGGGAACGCCAGGCGAGGGTCACTGCGTCTTCGGCAAGCGAAATCAGCTTCCAGAACGAGCGGTATCCGTAGCCGTGGATGGCGGTGTTGCGGTCATGCTCATCGATCGGCAGCGAATAGGTCTTGCCTTCGAACGTGTACTCGCCACCCTCGATGCGATTCGGGAACGGAATGAGGATCTGGCCGTGGCAGCAGGTCACCAGATCGTCCGGACCAAGGGCGACCGTCAGATCTTCGCCCTTATAGGTCAGCTTGCGCATCGTTGCGCCGAGTTCGGTGATGACGGCTTCATAGTCGCCATGGGAGATGGAGAATTGCTGTCCGGTGCGGGCAGGCAGATTGATGCAGGTCATAGTCACTCCATAGTGCCGTTGGATATGTTCCGGTAACGGTAGCGTTACCGCTAACACCACAGTCTACCTGTTTTATGCCGTATGGCGATGCCGTTTCTCCGGCGTGCCGCCCATGCTTTAGTATTGATGAGGTTTTCACGAAGTGACGAAAGGCGGCCATCATGACCAAGCGTATCGTACTGGCGGATCCACGTGGCTTTTGCGCGGGCGTTGACAGGGCGATTCTGACTGTGCAGACGATTCTCAAAGCTGCCAATACGTCTCGCAATGATGGTCTGCCGCCGGTGTATGTACGCCGTCAGATTGTGCACAACAAGCATGTCGTTGAGGAATTGTCGGCTCAGGGTGCGGTGTTCGTACAGGAATTGGATGAGGTTCCCGATGCCGCGGCTTCCGCGGGAATTCCGATTGTCTTTTCTGCGCACGGCGTGTCTCCTGAGGTGAAGGCTGAAGCTTCAGCTCGGGGCATGCATATCGTTGATGCTACATGCCCTTTGGTGAGCAAAGTGCACCGTGAAGTGTTGCGTTTCGTCAAAGAAGGGTACGAGATCATCTACATCGGACACAACGGCCATGATGAAGCCGTTGGCGTGGTCGGTGAATCCCCGGAACATGTGCACCTCATCGAACATGAATCGGATGTCGATTCGCTCGAGTTTTCTTCGGATGCGAAATTGGTGCTGCTTTCGCAGACCACATTGAGCGTGGATGAGACGGCGGGCACGATCGCTGCGTTGAAAGAGCGTTTCCCCTGGCTTGAGATGCCTCCGAATTCCGATATCTGCTATGCCACATCGAATCGGCAGGCCGCGGTCAAGTTGGTTGCCGAGCAGTCTGATTGCGTGGTGATCGTTGGTTCGGCGAATTCGTCGAATTCCGTTCGTCTGATGGAGGTTGCGCAGGAGGGGCTGAACACGCGCTTCGATGGCGTGCCGAATGGTCCTCACGGAAAGGCCTACCGCGTGGATGATGCGTCCGAGCTTGATCCTGCGTGGTTTGAAGGCGTTGAATCCGTGGGGATTTCGTCGGGAGCATCCGTGCCTGACGAATTGGTGTCAGGCGTTATCGAAGCGCTGGAACAGCGTGGTTTGATGATGTGACCACCATCGAAACCATTAAGGAGAACATGCATTTCGTGCTCCCCAGTGAGCTTCGTAAGAAACCAGCCTGCTGACCGGCTTCTATTACCGGTGATTACCAGGTGCCGATAGGTGCGGCTATGCCGTCAAGCACCTTGAGCAGATCATTGGGATTGATGCCGATCGAAAAGCCGCGTTTGCCTCCCGACAGTAGTATTTCGCCATATTGCAGCGCGCTTTCGTCGAGCACGGTTTTGTGATGCGTACGTTGACCGAGTGGTGAGATGCCTCCCACCACATACCCGGATTCGCGCATGGCGACTTTTGGATCGGCCATAGCGGCTTTCTTGGCTCCGACTGCTGCGGCCAGCGCCTTCAGATCCATGTGCCCGCTTACTGGAACCACGCCCACCACACGTTCGGAGCCGGTGTCGGCCATAAGCGTTTTGAATACCTGATGTTCATCGAAGCCCAGTTTGGTGGCGGCCTCAACCCCATAACCGTCATCCATATGGTCGTTCGAATGTGCGTATTCGTATGTTTTGAATGGGATTCCCGCTTGTTCGAGTTGCACTGTTGCCGGCGTGGAGCCGGCGCCCTTCTCATGCTTTTTCTTGCCCATATCGATTCACTCTAAAACGTATTTGTGTCGGTTAGCAAAAGGGCTTTCGCCGTGAGACGAAAGCCCTTGTACCAAGTTCTACTTAGTGAACTGTGCGGATTGCTCCGCCATGGTTCACTCGGAGATCTCAGCGAAGTACAGCAGGGTGCGCACCATGTTGCAGGTGAAGCCGTACTCGTTGTCGTACCAAGAAACGGTACGAGCCATGGTCACGCCGTCAACGGTGTTGACGTCGGTCTGGGTCGGATCGAACACGCCACCGTGGGTGTCTCCGATGATGTCGGAAGACACGATGCCATCCTCGTTGTAGCCGTAGAAGTCGGTGGAGGAGAAGGCAGCCTTGAATGCGGCGTTGATCTCGTCAGCGGTGACTTCCTTGTTCAGGACGGTGGTCAGCTCGGTGACGGAGCCATCCGGAACCTGGATACGCTGGGCGTGGCCCTGCAGCTTGCCGTTCACGGACGGAACGACCTTGCCGATAGCCTTGGCAGCGCCGGTGGAGTGAGGAATGGTGTTGATTGCGGCGGCACGGTTGTTGCGAGCCTCGGGAAGCGCGGGCCGTCGAGGATCATCTGGGTGCCGGTATAGGCGTGGATGGTGGTCATGAAGCCAGCCTTGATGCCCCAGTTCTCGTCCAGCAGCTTGACCATGGCGGCCATGGAGTTGGTGGTGCAGGAGCCGGCGGACACGATCACGTCGGAAGCCTTCAGGATCTCGTGGTTCACGCCGAAGACGACGGTCGGGGTGGTCTCGTCCTTGGCCGGAGCGGAGATCAGGACCTTCTTGGCGCCAGCGTTGATGTGAGCCTGGGACTTCTCAGCGGAGGTGTAGAAGCCGGTGCACTCGAGCACGAACTCAACGCCATCGTTCTTGACCCACGGGATGTTGTTGGCATCCTTCTCGGCGTAAACCTTGTATTCCTTGCCATCGACCACGATGGAGTCTTCGGTGGAGGTGACCTCAACCGGGGTGCCATCGTCATGACGGAAGGTGCCGTGGGTGCTGTCGTACTTCAGCAGGTAGGCCAGCATGGACGGGGTGGTCAGATCGTTGATTGCAGCGACCTCAATGTCACCGGCCTGGCCGCCACGAGCCTGCAGCTCGAAGATACGGCGGAAAGCCAGACGACCGATACGACCAAAGCCGTTAATACCAATCTTAACTGTCATGTAATTCTCCCTTTAGGGTAGGCCACGCGTGTGCCAGGCACACTGAAGCCATTGTTTACCAACACCGTCCACTGTAGTGCGTCACCTGTACTTAGGGCAACGTTCCGAGGCGCGTGTTCCAAAATGCAGTGCGATTTTCAGTGAACGCTCACATGCATGTCCCGCATGCGTTCAACGGCCGCTTGGCTCGACCAGCGCGGAGGATACGTCCGTGTCCAATGCACCGAGATCTCCGGAGAAGCCATGCCATCGCGCCACGTGCGGCAGGGGAGCCTCGATGGGGAACGTGACGATGAGCGTGCCATGCTCCACCGTGATGCGGGACGGCCTGCCGGCAAGGAACTCGTTGCTCAGTCCGTTGACGCGCGTGCTGCTCATGTCGGCGTGGTGCAGCTCGTATTTCAATCCCGTTTCGCTTACGCCGGTCGAGATATCGCTGTGGGAGAACACGGAGACCATGCGTCCCGCAACGGCGTCGTCCGCCGGGAAATCGAGCGCGCCGTCGCAGATCGCGGTGACGATCGATCCGTCGCCGTGCAGGTAGCCGGTCGCGCCACGGTCGGCCAGTAGCGCCATAAGCTGGATATTGGAAATCGTATGGTCGATTCGTCCGCCGAGCGCGCCGTATATGTGGAACGTGCGCGCGCCGCGCAGCCAGCCGATCTTCAAAGCCGACAGCAGGTCGGGATCGTCCTTTTCCGAAGGCAATGCGATGGTGTGGTCGTTTTTGCGTGGGGCGTCCGCCGGTAATCGAATCGAAGTCGCCGACCACGAAATCGGCGTCGATGCCGAAGGCTCGGACGTGGTCGAGGCCGCCGTCCGCGGCGACGACGAAGGCGTCATCCGGAATCGCAGGGGTCTCATCGTAATAATCGCCTGCGCCGAAGATCACGCAGGTGCGGGCATCGTGGGAATCCATACCCGGTAGTGTAGCCGTGACGGGCGAAAGGAAAGAATCGTCATTTTCATGGCTATGCGGCATACCTAAAATGTCTGAAACCTGTGGAGATTGTCACGCATGAATCGGTTCGGAGGCGCGGCGGCGGTTTTTCGACATGCGGATGCTGGTACACTGACACCGAGTTTGTTTTGAAGGGATTGCAGATAATGTGCGGAATTGCTGGTTTCGTCAACGATATGCCCATTGACGTGAAATGCCCGGTCCTCCAACGTATGACCGACATGATCGCGCATCGCGGGCCGGACAGCGAAGGCCATTACATCGACGAGCACGCGGCGCTCGGCCATCGAAGGCTCAGCATCATCGACCTCGGCGGCGGCCAGCAGCCCATCTACAACGAGGATGGCTCGAAGGTCATCACCTTCAACGGCGAGATCTACAACTATCAGACGCTGCGTGAGGAATTGATCGCGGCCGGACACACCTTCACCACCAAAAGCGACACCGAGGTGCTGCTGCACGGCTATGAGCAGTGGGGTGTGGATTTGCTGCAGCGCGTACGTGGCATGTTCACTTTCGTGATCTGGGACAAGAACAAGCAGGAGCTGTTCGCGCGCGCGACCATTTCGGCATCAAGCCTTCTACTATGCGAAGATGAACGGCACGTTCATGTACGCGTCGGAGATCAAGAGCCTGTTGCGCCACCCCGATTTCGTCAAGGAGCTCAACGCCGAGGCGTTGAAGCCGTATATGACCTTCCAGTATCCGGCGATCGGTGAGACCTTCTTCAAAGGCGTCTACAAGCTGCCGGAAGGGCACTATTTCACGTACCGGGATGGCAAGATGGACATCCACCGGTATTACGACGAGGATTTCCGCGAAGGCAAGCAGAAGCTGGGCGAGCTGGTGAACTCGATCGACCAGACGGTGTGCGATTCCGTCAAGGCGCACCAGATCGCCGATGTGGAGGTCGGCTCCTTCCTGTCGAGCGGTGTCGACTCCAGCTACGTCGCCGCCGTGGCGCGTCCGCAGCACACGTATTCGATCGGTTTCGGCAAAGGCACGTACAACGAATCGCAGCAGGCCGGCGAACTGGCGGAACTGCTCAAACTGAACAACACCGCCGAGTCGTTGACCGACGAGGAGGCGTTCGCCGCGTTCCCGCGCATCCAATGGCATCTCGACGAGCCGGACTCCAATCCGAGCTGCGTGCCGCTGTACTTCCTGTCCGCATTGGCCGCCAAAGACGTGAAGGTGGTGCTGAGCGGCGAAGGCGCGACGAGTTGTTCGCCGGATACATCGACTACGGCGTGCACACCAAATTCAGGCCCATCAAGGTGGTGACTCGCTGGCTCACGCATCTGCCAGCCGGCGCGCGCAAGGCGATCGCCCGGTTCTGCAAGGGCAAGACCTTCCCGGGCGCATGGCATCTGTACGCCAATCTTGCGCCGGCCGAGGAAAGCTTCATCGGACAGGCACGTGTGTTTGAGGAATCGCAGTCCGAACAGCTGCTCAAGCCTGAATACCGCAAGGCGCCGAGCGTGCAAAGCATCGTCGACAAGACGTATGCGCGTGTGGAAGGCAAGGGTCTGAGCGAACTGAAGAAGAAGCAGTACCTTGACATGCATCAGTGGATGCCGGGTGACATTCTGCTCAAGGCCGACAAGATGACCATGGCGCATTCGCTGGAATTGCGTGTGCCGCTGCTCGACAAGGAGCTCATGGGCGTGGCCGAGCAGGTGCCTACCAAGTACCTCATCACCGACGAGAACACGAAAATACGCGTTCCGCCAGGCGGCGGGACGTCATCTGCCCAAGGAATGGTACGACCGTGAGAAGCTTGGCTTCCCGGTGCCGATCAAGAAGTGGCTGCGTGAGGAGAAGTTCTACAAGTACGTCCGTTCCGTGTTCGAACGCGATTACGTCAGCCAGTTCTTCGACCAGGACGCGCTGCTGAAGATGATCGACGACAACTATGCCGGCAAAACCGACGATCGCCGCAAGATCTGGACCGTGTACTCATTCCTGACGTGGTACGACGCTACTTCGTGCACG
>ENA-OQAJ01000321-OQAJ01000321.1-human-gut-metagenome-genome-assembly--contig:-NODE-321-length-15068-cov-2.301452_pt1 | contig 15068 bp, 21 predicted proteins | sample MGYA00242736_ERZ504529 | MGnify/ENA primary metagenome ERZ504529 (study PRJEB26092, sample SAMD00036275) | human gut metagenome | host: Homo sapiens | study: EMG produced TPA metagenomics assembly of...
CGCGGTCAAGCCGTTTAAGAAGAAGCCGAATCCACTGAGGCGCCAAGTCACCGAGATCGATTACAAGGACGTCGCCCTGCTGCGTAAGTTCATCTCCGATCGCGGCAAGATTCGTTCCCGTCGTATCACCGGTGTCACCGTGCAGGAGCAGCGCGAGATCTCCAAGGCTATCAAGACGCCCGCGAGATGGCCCTGCTGCCGTACGCCACGTCCGGCCGCTGATCTTAGAGAGGTTTGAACAATGGCTGAAACTAAGGTTATTCTCACCAAGTCCGTCAACCACCTGGGTCACCCGGGTGACGTCGTGGCCGTCAAGTCCGGCTACGCCCGCAACTACCTGTTCCCGCAGGGCCTGGCTTTCGCTTGGTCCAAGGTGCCGCCGCCCAGATCGAGGCCATGAAGCGCGCTCGTCTGGCCAAGGCCGTCGCCACCCGCGAAGAGGCTGTTGCCGCCAAGGAAATCATCGAGGTTCCACCGTCGAAATCGCTGCCAAGTCTCCGAGTCCGGCAAGCTGTTCGGCGGCATCTCCGCAGAGAAGATCGCCATCGCGCTCTCCTCCAAGGTTGAGGTCAACCCGAAGAACATCACCGTTGAGCCGATCAAGACCACCGGTGACTTCCCGGCAACCGTCGCCCTGCACCCGGAAATCACCGCCAACTTCTTCGTGAAGGTCGTCGCTGAGTGATTTCGCCCCATTCACCGCTCGACGTCCTTACGGACCGGCGGTGAATGACTTCAGGCTGAAACACGTCTGAGCTTAAGCATCGAAAATCCCCCCGTACCGATTGGTGCGGGGGATTTTCCTATATCCGCTCTTTAGCCGGCATCAGTCCTCATCGTCAATCGTGACGCTGAGCTTGCCATCCCTGATGCTGAAGCTGCCGTTGACGGTGAAGTGGGTGCTGTCGTCCTGAGACTCCCACGAATCGTCGAAATTCTTCTCTTCATACGTGCACTTCGCCTTGCCCTGCCGGGTGGAGAACGTGCCGTAATCGAGATCGATGTCGGACAGCTTCGGATAGACGCTGATGGACCACGCGAAGTTGCGGTAGTAGTCCTCGTCGTACAGGTCGAAGCCGAACGGGCAGCCTTCCGGCGCGTAGTCGGTGGACTTCGCGCATTCGTCCAGCTTGGCGTTCACGGCCTTGCTCAAGTCCTCCTTAAGCTTGGCCGTAGGCATGATCTTGAGATCGGCGGCATCGGAGTCCGCGTTCGTGCGCACCATGGTGATGCCGCTGGTGACATACCCCGACTTGCCGATCGACACCTTGTACGAACCCGGGTAGACGCGCAGCGTCCACGTGCCGCTGTCCGACTTCTCCGCATTCTTCGCGGTCACGTCAACACCGTTGACGGACAACGATTCCACGGCATTGGGCACCGACACGGTGATGGTCTTGAGCAGTGGGCTCGAGATCTTCCAATTCGGGAACAGCAGGAACTTCGACCCGTCCTTGTTGATGGTGAGCGAATCGTTGACGTTCTTGCCGTTCAGCGAATACGTCACGTTGACCTTGGCCACGCCTTCGACGGTTTTGACACTATCGATATGCGGGTTGGCGATCGTGGCGTTGTCGGCCTTCGCCACGCGTCGGACAGCAGCTTGAGCTGGTTCTTGCCCACCTGCGGATCGGCGATGCCATTGGCTTTGCCATACTTGCCGTCGGCAATCGCCGTCAGATAGCTCTGCGCCACGGATTTCGCGCTGAAGACGGTCGAGTTGAGCACACCGTAGACAATGCCCAACACAATCAGGGCACCGATCACGATGCCGCCGATAAGGATCGTCTTCTTAGTTTTTGGGTCGAGCGGCTGACCTGCCCCCGGAGCTGCGACCGGCATAGAAGCCGCGCCTGCTGGCGATTGCGGCAACGGCACCGCACCCGTTGCCGTGTTGCCCGTTGCCGTGTTGCCCGTTGTCGTATTGGGCATGGACGTCGGGGCGACCGGTTGTGGAACGGCCTGTGAAACAGGCGTTGCGGTAGGAGCGGTGGGCGCGGGCATCGGCGCAGCCGGCGTCGCGGGCTGGGGGACCGATGCGGCCGGAGCTGCCGGAATAGTTGGATTGGCCGGCTGTGCGGCAGCCGAAGCGTCGGCATGGTCGCTGTTGCGGTCGTGCCGCTCGCCGTGGCAGAGGTCTTCTTCATGCCGTAGGACGGATCGCAGGACTTGACGTAATCGACCACGTTCTGCGGGGTCTGCTGCACGGTGCCACCGACGACGATCCGCCACATGCCCGGCAGGGACGCCACCAGCGTCGGACCGAACGTCATCGCGGCCACCTCGATCAGGAACGCCCAGATGCCGGCGACGAGGAAATACCACATCGGAGCCGTCATCGACATGCTGGACGAGGCGTATCCCGCCGCGAAATAAGTGAACAGGAACTCTGCGGCCAGCCAGAACGCCATCACGGCCACCGGAGCCTTCCACGTATGCTGCCAGCCCGCGTAATACGGGTCGTACATATTGCGCGCGGTCTCACGCAGCGCGATATAGAACGTGGCAAGCAGGAACAGCACGAAGCAGATCCACAGAATCCAGCCATACTGGCTGAGGGAGGACACGTTGAACAACGTGATCGTATGGACGCTGTAGCTGGACGTCGAGAAGGCGATGCCGCCGAACGAGGACAGCGAAATCAGCATAAGCGGCAGAGCCGGGAACAGCAGCGGAACCAGCAGCAGACCGCCTGCGCCGAGATGGTTCGCGGCGGACATGGCGATCGTCGCCACCAGGCCAAGCACCAGGAACAGCACGCCGTAGATCGCAAACGATTCGACCAGCGTGCGCACGAAGCCACGAGCGCGGTGCGCCCAACGCCAAGCGGCGGAGAAGACGTTTACCCGAATCGCCCGCATACTGTGCCAACGCGTAGCCGGCCAGCGCACCGGCCGCCGACAGCAGGAACGCCATGCAGAACGTGCGGAAGGACACGCCGGAAAGCGACGCGGAAGCGGAATAGTCGCTGTAGGAACCACCCACCGTCACCGGGAAGATGGCGGCGAAGACCAGCAGCACCAGGCCGGACAGCACGCCGACGATCAGCGAGCTGATGACGCCCGTCCACTTGAAACGAAGCGCGAACCTGCGTGCCAGCATGTATGCGCCGAACGCGGCACCGATCGCCAATGCCACGCCGGGCAGTCCGACCGGCAGCGTCACGCTGACGTGCGAGGCGTCAATGCCGAGATTGCTCAGCGAGAAGCCCTGGGAGCTGGTTTTGAGATTCAGCGAACCGCCAACGCCGAGCGTCCATCACGGTGAAGAGAATCTGGGAAGAAATTCGGGCCCGGAGCCGGACACGCCCGTTGTTGCCCAGGAAGGAGGCGGTGTCGGAAAAGCCCGGAACGCCGGCAAGCCCGTTGCTGGCCGCGGCATTGCCCATGAAGAAGACGATCGATGCGAGCAGCGCGAACACCACGCTCGCGCCGAGACCGATGCCGAGGCTGGCGCCCATGGTCTTCATGGACTGCGGTGTGGTCAGCGCGGTGATGGTGGGATCGGCCGCCGGACGGGCGATTTGCTGGGTCGGCTGGCTTGGCTGCGGCGCTGCTGCCGGCTGCGGGGCCGGGGATGGCGCATACTGGAACTGCTGCGTCGGCGCGGCCTGTGGTGCCACCGTTTGCGTTGCCTGCGCCTGAGCGGTCGGCTGTGCTTGCGCCGCCGGTTGCGGTGTGGTGGGCTGCGGGACGGTGGTTTGCGGAGCTGCCGGTGCGGCGCTATTGGGCAGCGGGACGGCAGCGGTCGCATCTGCGGGGCCGGTGCCATGTGCGGCGCGGAAGACAGCATGGTGCCGTCATCGGATCCCGGCGCGGCCGCGCTTGCGGTGCCGCCGCGGTCGTTTGGGTGAGCGGTGAGCCGCACGAGGCGCAGAATTTAGCGCCTTCGATGGTCGGCTGACCGCAATTTGGGCATGCCATAGGTAAGCCTTTCTCCTTCTTGATGCGCGTCATATACTCCTGTGACGCGCCATGGCCCTTATTATAAAGGGCCTCTGGCGCGCCGACGGGCTCGACGATGATGCGTGCTATTCGGCTCGCCACGGTGGAAATGTGTGATGGAAAAGTTCGTGCCGTTGACTGTCGGAGTGGTTGCATTGCGGCAGAATGTGAAGAAAATGTGATTACTTGGATTCTAGGGCGCCATCGCGCCGCATTTTTCGTCGTATGACGCGATGTGCACCATAGATGGCGATTTGCTGAAAACGTTGGAAAATAGCGGTTTTATGATTGCGACACGCCGAGGGTTGCGTTCTTTCCGATTCTGAGTATATTTACTCCATGTGCTCAGCGAGAACAAAACCTCGCCAAGACCAACGCCCCTTTAGCTCAGTTGGTTAGAGCAGCTGACTCTTAATCAGCGTGTCCAGGGTTCGAATCCTGAGGGGGCACAGACAAGACCCAAGCCAATGGCTTGGGTCTTTTTCGTATTTCGGACATGTGTCCACCCAAAGCCGCGTTACTTCCTCCGTACGGAGTAAGGTAGTGCGCTGTTGTCCGCCCAGGGCGGAATCGCAATTCATCTCGAATCGCACGAATCGTAAGAATCGTTAGAGAAGAAGCAATAGAGGAAACTGCAGTGGAATACACACTCTTCACCAAGCTTGCCGCGGAATTCGTCGGCACCGCCGTGCTGATGGTCTTCGGCAACGGCGCTGTCGCCAACGCGGAACTGAAAAACACCAAGGGCTACCATGCCGGCTGGCTGAACATCGCCATGGGCTACGGCTTCGGCGTCATGTTCCCGGTGCTCATGTTCGGCGGCGTGTCCGGCGCCCACATCAACCCGGCCATGACCCTCGCCCAGGCGATCAACGGGCTGTTCCCGTGGAGCGACGTGCTGCCGTACATCGTTGCCCAGCTGCTCGGCGCCCTGCTCGGCCAGCTCATCGTCTACATCACTTACTACCCGCACTACAAGGAGACCGAGGACGCCGAGGCGATTCTGGGCACCTTCTGCACCACTGACGCGGACAACCAGAAGGCCAACTACTTCCTCAACGAGATGTTCGGCACCCTGGTGCTCGTCTTCGGCGCCCTGTGCTGCCTGTCCCTGGCTTGGGGCAAGCAGGATTACGCCGCCGCCTCCATCGTCGTCGGCTTCATTGTGTGGGGCCTCGTGACCTCCATGGGTGGCCCGACCGGCCCTGGCCTGAACCCGGCCCGCGACCTCATGCCGCGTCTGCTGCACGCCATCCTGCCGATCCCGCACAAGGGCTCCTCCCGCTGGGGCGAGGCCTGGATCCCGGTTGTGGCCCCGATTGTCGGCGCCATTATCGGCGCTTGGCTGTTCGTGTTCTTCTTCGCCAACTGATTCGTTGATTGATTCATATATGCAAATGCCTCCGCTCGTTTTGGGCGGAGGCCATTGTCGTTGAATCAGGTAAACGCAGAGACTACTGCTCCAGGAACACCTGCGGGGCCTTCATGAAGTTCGTGGCACAGTGTTCGCCGCAGAAGTAATAGGACTTGCCCTCATACTCGCGCGTGATCGCATCGGCGTTCACAGCCACGGTCATGCCGCACACCGGGTCGGTGGCGGTTTCGCCGTCCGCGGGGGCGGTGTGGTGCATGTGCATTCCCATATCCATAGTGTCTCCTTGTTGGTTGGATTATTGGATTGGTCAGATACGTGATTGGTTTGATTCAGCGTGGTGCGATCGTCGATGATGACGGTCGGCTCGTGAGGCGCGTTGGATGTGGCGGAGCGGTGATGTTGGCGGCGTTGGCGGATTCGGCCGATCCGGCTGATTCGACATCCGCCGTGCTGCTGCCCGAACCGGCGGGACCATCGGCAGCACCCACGTTGATGTTCGCTCCATGCAGCCGGTTCGCGTTCAGCACCAGGCACACTGAGCTCAACGCCATCGCCAGACCCGCGATCATCGGGCTCAACAGCCAGCCGGTGAACGGGTAGAGTACGCCGGCGGCCACCGGAATGCCGATGACGTTGTAGCCGAACGCCCACCCCAGATTCTCGCGGATGTTGCGCATCGTGGCATTGGACAGGTTGATGGTCTTGATGACGCCGCGCAAGTCGCCGCTCATCAAGGTCACGTCCGCCGACTGCATCGCCACGTCCGTGCCGGTGCCGATGGCGATGCCGAGATCCGCCTGAGCCAGCGCGGGGGCGTCGTTGATGCCGTCGCCCACCATCGCAATCAGAGTGCGGGATTGTGCGGCCGTGCGGGAGGTGCCGTACGCGGACTTGGCGGCGGCCTCGTCGCGTTCGCGCTGCAGTTTGGCGATCCAGTAGGCCTTGCCGTCCGGCTTGACTCGCAGATCACCGTATCGATGCCGACTTCGCGGGCGGATGCGCCCGGCCTACCTCGCCTTGCTCGCCCGACAGCCATCACCGTCGCGGATGCCGCGTGCGCGCAACGCCGCGACGGCCTCACGCGAGCCTTCCTTGACCGTGTCCTGCTCGTAGCTCGGCTTGTCCCAGTCGGCGGCCGCGTCCACCACGCCGCGCGTGATGGTGCCGGTCTTGTCGAACACCACGGTGCCGATGCGACGCGCCTGTTCCAGCGCCTTGGCACTGGTGACCAGCACGCCGTTGGTGCGCCCAAGCCCAGCGAGACCGTCACCGACAGCGGCGTGGCCAGTCCCAGCGCGCACGGGCAGGCGATGATCAGCACACTGACCGCAGTGACCAGCGCGTGCGCCAGTTGCGCGCCGGGCCCAGTGACACCCAGATGGCGAACGTCCAGATGGCGATGATCATCACCGCCGGTACGAAATACGGGCGATCTTATCGGCCAGTTGCTGCACCGCGCCTTGGTCGCCTGGCGCGGGCCACCATCGCCGCGATCTGCGAGAGTACCGTGTCCGCGCCGACTTGGGTGGCGCGCATCACGCAGTCGCCCTTGAGCAGCACGGTGGCCCCGGTCACCGGGTCGCCTGCGGTTTGGAGACCGGCTTGGATTCGCCGGTGATCATCGATTCGTCGATACGCGCCTCGCCGGCCACGATCACGCCGTCCGTGGGCACGCGCTCGCCGTTCTTGACGACCAGCAGGTCGCCGGTGGCGATGGCGTCGATGTCGGTGTCCGTGAAATGCGCCGGATTACGCCATTCGATGCCGTCCACATTGTCTGCGGAAGTGGCGTTGAGCTTGTGCGCGGTGCGCGGGCGCAGTCTGATAAGCGACTGCACCGCCTTGCCGGTGCCTTCGCGGGCCTTGGCCTCCAGCAGGCGGCCGACCAGCACCAGGGTGATGACCACGCCGACCGATTCGAAATACGGCTCGCGCGAGCCTCCGGGAACACCCACGGGGCGATGCAGGTCACCAGCGAATACAGGTAGGCGGCCGAAGTGCCCAGCGAGACCAGCGAGTTCATGTCGGGGGAGCGGTGCGCCAGCGCGGGGAAGCCGACCGTGTGGATCGGACGCCCGCAGTAGAACATCACCGGCGTGATGAGAATGGCCTGCAGCCACGGGTTCACCATCCAATGCGGCACCAGCGCGGGATTGGCCATATGCAGCATGGTGACGGCGAATACCGGCAACGTCAGTACCGCGCCCACAATCACCAGCTTCGTCAGCGCCTTGATCTCATTGGCGCGTTCAGCCGCCTCTCGCCGCTCGGCCTCCGCCGCATCCACAACCGGAGCTCCAACCCGCAAGTCTGAGGGAGAGACCCCCTCGGCTTCGGCCGAGCCGTCAGCACGCGGGCGAAGCCCGTCCTTATCCGCACCGTCCTTACTCTCCTCTCCCTCAACCCTCAACAACCCATGCACCATATTCATGCCGCATGCAAACGGATATTCGCCCGCCGCAACGCCGGTAGTTCCACGTCGGTGGTGGCGTTGCCCGGCAGCATGGCGTCAAGCCCCAGATCCGCGAACACCACATGCGAAGTGCATTCGCCGGTCTCCTGTCGATCGAAGTCAGCGTGATCGGCGTACCCGTGCGCATGCTGATCACGGCGGGGGAGTACCCGCCCTTGACGGTGATTGTTGCGGATTGGCGTTCGCCGGAGGCGTCCATGGCCCCGGCCGTGGCTTTCTGCGTTCCGAAGAAGAACCGCAGTACCAGCCATGTCAATGCGGCCGCCGCTATCAGCGCCGTGGCGGCCGAGAAGATGCTGAGCTCCATAACCGTTCCTTCCCCTTGTTTGTTGTACTGAACAACAGTGTATACTCTATACCCCTAGAGGTATATAATGGGGTGTGTTCAGCTGACGGATAAGTATCAGGGGGTTTGCGATGCATGGTTATGACGAAGACAAGGCCAAGGTCATCGCACGATTACGCCGTATCGAAGGACAGGTGCGCGCCATCACACAGATGGTGGAGGATGACAAATACTGCATCGATATTCTGACACAGATTTCGGCGTCGAACTCGGCGCTGAAATCCGTGGCGTTATTGCTGCTGGACGATCATCTCAACCATTGCGTGCGGCAGGCGTCGGTCCAGGGCGGCGAGGTGGCCGATGAAAAACTTGCGGAGGCTTCCGCGGCCATCGCACGTCTCGTCAAATCGTGACGAGTTTTACCGTCATTCACCATCGATGACATACTGGGTACCATGTTTGAGCAAATAGGAACCGTGATTATCGTCATCGTCGTGCTAGTGGTTGGTGCAGGGCTTGGCCTCTTCGCCGGCTTCGTGCTAGGCCGTCATAAGGGTCAGGAGATGGCTCGAGGCGTCAAAAGCGAGGAGCTGGAAGAGGCCAAGACCTCGCTGGAGAATGCGCGATTCGAGAACGCTGAGCTCAGTGCTCGCAATGCTGCCGCACAGGCTCAGATTGAAGGCGTGAACCAGCAATTGGCTTTCGCCAAGTCACAACTTGCCCAGGCGCAGCAGGCTGAGCAGATTCGCATTCAGCAGGAACGTGAGCGTGCAGCTGCGGAGGCAGAACGGAAGCGTCAGGCGGATGCTCAGGCCGCCGAGGCCAAGCGTGCTGAACAGGAAGCACGTTTGAAAGAACAGAGCAAGGTGCTCGAGGCGCTTGCGCCAGTGGCCAAGAATCTTGATACCTTGCAGAACAAGGTCACGCAGATCGAAGAGGGCCGCAAGAGGGAAATGGGCGCATTGGGAGCCCAACTCAAGGGGCTCAACGATCAGCAGGCCCGTTTGGACAAGGAAACCAGTTCCTTGTCCGCCGCGTTGCGCAACAACAAGGTGCGTGGCGCGTGGGGCGAGGCCCAGCTCAAGAACATTGTCGAGTCCGCCGGATTGCTGGAACATGTCGATTTCGACACCCAGGTGGTGGTCACGGATGCCGATGGGCGTACGTTGCGCCCGGATATGATCGTGCATCTGCCGGGAGGCAAGACCATTCCGATTGATGCCAAAGTGCCTTATGCCGATTACCAGCGTGCCTGCGAAATCCCGGACACCGCCAGCCCCGAGGATATTGCCCGCCGCGATGATTTGCTGCGGTCCCATGCCAAGGCGTTGCGCGAGCATGTACGTGCTCTCGGCGAAAAGGCCTATTGGAATGCCTTTGATGTAGCACCTGATTTTGTGGTGGCCTTCATCCCCAATGAGGCACTACTGCAGGCCGCGCTCGAAGCCGATCCCACACTGATGGATGATGCGTTCTCTCGCAAAGTGGCGCTCACCTCGCCGGTCACGCTCTGGGCCGTGCTGAAATCCGTGGCCTATGCCTGGCAGCAGCAGTCGCTCACCGATGACGCCAAGCAGCTGTTCGATTTGTCCCGAGAACTGTACGAACGGTTCTCCACGCTGGGTGATTATGCCATCAAATTGGGCACCCAGATTACTAAGACGGTCAGCGCCTACAACAAGTTCGCGTCCAGTTTGGAACGCCGTGTGTTGCCCACCGCTCGCAAGCTGCAAAAAATCGAACCGACCAAGATCATCGAGGAAGTACCGATCATCGAATCAGATAAAGGCAATGTGAGCGAACTGTCCGCCCCTGAAGTGGTGCCGGCCGATGAAGGTGATACTCATCTGACTGCCTCAGGCGATAGTCTGGAGTCATGACTGAATCTGGATTCCGCCCCACTGGTACCCCGGACCTTGCCGTCGCGAAGAGCCATAATGACTTTGCCATGCTGGAGCCGCGTGAACAGCTAGCCACCTTGCTGAAGGAGCATGTGGTGGGCCGTCCGTTCTCCGAACTTGCCGCGGTGACTTTCGACCACCGTGCCGCCACTGTCATGGGCCATGTACTGATTGACGCTTTGGAAGATGCGGGCTATTCGATTGATGACTTCGATGCTGTTGGTGCCTTGACCGCAGCATCTGTGCCCATGGTGTCTGCCATGATCCAGGCCGCCGCCTCTCGTGGCGAGGACCTAGATGGATTCGTGATGGACTTCGTCTACCCGTCCATCAAGGGCCCCTCCATCGAAGGCCGCCGTGTGGTGCTGTTGGATGCTTGGCTGTCCGAAAAGTCGTACGTGCAGACCAGCTCGCTGGTCACCCTGCGCAACGGCAATGAGCTGAGCCTCGACTTTGGCATAGTGGAGCAGCTGGGTGCCAAGGTCGTGGCCATCGCCTCGCTGGTCGGTGGCGGTGCCAAAGACATCAATGTGGTCAACCCCTCCACCGGCGACGAGCAAACGCTCCCCTTCATCCAGTCTTCGACGAATCCGAACTGCGGTAAATCCACCTTTGACGTCCCTCGCATAAAGTCAGCCGGGCTGAGCAGCGAATCTGACTAAGAGGAACCGGTGAATAGCGTTATCGAGGAGAAAGATTGCACGCACCCAACCAGATTTCTTTGGCTGCCAAGGCTTCAGGTGAACCGGAATTCCGTGAAATCGGCCTTGGGCCGTGGTCTGAGACCCATCCCGGTGAGCCTCGTCCCGATGATCCGACTTCTTCGAATTATGACGGTCGTTTCGACTCGGTGCTGTTGAACGACGGAGACCGCCGCAACGTATTGGACCGTTACCGCTACTGGACCGTTGCTGCCATTAAGGCCGATCTTGACGCTCGAGGGCGTCACGACTTCGAAGTTGCGGTGGAAAACTGGACCCACGATTTTAACATCGGTTCCATGGTCCGCACCGCTAATGCCTTCCAGGCCAAGCGCGTACACATTGTCGGTCCACATAAGTGGAATCGCAAGGCGCGTTGATGACCGAACTGTACCAGCACGTCGAACACCACCCCTCCATCGCCGAACTGGTGGAAAGCTGGCATCATCGCATCGCCGGTGAAATCGCCTATGAACGAGCCAAGCCGGTGCCGCCGCCGTCCATGCGCATGATGTGGCTGTGGATGGAGACAACAAGCACCTTCATGAGCTGCTGGCCGAAATCGATGCTTGTGATGCACGCATCAAGGAGCTTCAAGCCGCCCGCGTCATCGCCCTCGACATTATTCCCGGCGCAGTGCCGATGGAAGCCTATGCCTTCCCCAAGCGGTGCCTGCTGCTCTTCGGTGCAGAAGGCCCCGGATTGAGCGAGAAGGCCCTCGCATTGGCCGACGATGTGGTCTACATCTCTCAATTCGGTTCCGTGCGCTCCATTAATGCAGGCGCTGCGGCGGCCGTGGCCATGCACGCATGGATTGCCCAACACGCCGTATCAGGCGTGTAGCCATGCGCCGACAATCCTGCCGCATGGATCGGCGGTCTCATCGTCACCAGAAAAGCGGATATCAAATAATGACCCGAGTGCCTGCCCTGCTGAAATGGTCTCAAAGGGTAGGAAAATGCGGTTTCCCGACAACTGCGTGTCACATACGGCTCATATAGTTATGGCCATGCCAACATTTTCACGCGAAGAAATCGTGCATTTGGGCGATCTGGCCCGAATCGCGCTCACCGATGAGGAAATCACCCGTCTGCAGGGCGATCTGAACGTCATCGCAGAATCCATCAACAAGGTCCAGGAAGTCGCCTCCGACGATGTGCCGCCGACCGCCAACCCGGTTCCGCTGGAAGCCTACCTGCGCCCGGACGTCGCCGAAACCCCGCTCACGCAGGAAGAGGCGCTCGCCGGTGGCCCGAAGACCGAGGCCGGCATGTTCGTGGCACCGCGAATCCTGGGAAGCGAGGAGTAATCGATGAGCAACGAAACCGCAACTCTCGTCAAACTGTCTGCTGCCGAGCAGGCCGCTGCCGTCAAGAAGGGCGACGTCACCTCTCGCGAGCTCGTCGAAGCCCACCTCAAGGTGATCGAGGCTGCCGAGCCGTCCATCAAGGCCTTCCTGAAGGTTTCCGGCGATGTGGCTCTCGAGCAGGCCGACGCCTTCGACGCCAAGTCCGCCGAAGACAAGGCCGCCCTGCCTGAGCTGGCTGGTGTGCCGATCGCCATCAAGGACATGATCGTCACCAAGGGCATCGAAACCACCGCCGCCTCCAAGATCCTCGAAGGCTGGGTGCCGCCGTACGACGCCACCGTCATCGAAAAGCTCAAGGCCGCCGGCATGCCGATTCTCGGCAAGACCAACCTCGACGAATTCGCCCAGGGCTCCTCCACCGAGCACTCCGCCTACCAGACCACCCACAATCCGTGGGATACCGAGCGCGTGCCCGGCGGTTCCGGTGGTGGCTCCGCCTCCGCAGTCGCCGCATTCGAGGCACCGATCGCCCTCGGCACCGACACTGGTGGCTCGATTCGCCAGCCCGGCGCCCTGACCGGCACCGTGGGCGTCAAACCCACCTACGGCGGCGTCTCCCGTTTCGGAGCCATCGCCATGGCCTCCTCGCTCGACCAGATCGGCCCGGTCTCCCGCACCGTGCTCGACTCCGCACTGCTGCAGGAGATCATCGGTGGCCACGACAAGCGTGACTCCACCTCCATCCCCGAAGGCCCGCGCCGATGGTCGCCGCCGCCCGCGAAGGCGCCAAGCGCGATCTGAAGGGTATGAAGGTCGGCCTCATCAGAAGACTGCGGCGGCGACGGCTTCCAGCCCGGCGTCGAGGCCCGCTTCAACGAGGCCGTCGACAAGCTCAAGGAGATGGGTGCCGAGGTCGTTGAGGTCTCGGTCCCGCACATCGGCTACTCGCTAGGCGCTTACTACATCATCATGCCGTCCGAGGTCAGCTCCAACTTGGCCCGTTACGATGGCATGCGCTACGGCCTGCGCGTGATGCCGCCGACCGGCGTGCCGCAGACCGCCGCCAACATGATGGCCTACACCCGTGAAGCCGGCTTCGGCGACGAGGTCAAGCGCCGTATCATCCTCGGCACCTACGCCCTGTCCGCCGGCTACTACGACGCCTGGTACGGCTCGGCCCAGAAGGTCCGCACGCTGATTATCGAAGACTTCAAGAAGGCCTTCGAACAGGTCGACGTGCTCGTGGCCCCCACCAGCCCGTCCACCGCCTTCAAGTTCGGCGAGAAGATGGACGACCCGCTGGCCATGTACATGAACGACATCGCCACCATTCCGGCCAACCTCGCGGCGTGCCTGCCATGTCCATCCCGGCCGGCCTGTCCGACGACGGCCTGCCCGTCGGCTTCCCAGTTCATCGCCCCGCAGCAGCGCGACGAAGTCATGTACAAGCCGGCCGCGGCCCTCGAAGCCGCGCTGGAAGACAGCTGGAACGGCCCGATCTGGAACGACCTCAAGACCCCGTGGCTTGACGGTCTGGGCAAGTGAGCATCGGAAGGAAAGAAACAACATCATGGCTGAAAAACTGATGAAGTACGCCGATGCCACCAAGAAGTACGATGTGGTCTTCGGTCTGGAAACCCACGTGGAGCTGTCCACGAACACCAAGCTGTTCTGCCCGGCCCACATCGAGTTCGGTGGCGAGCCGAACACCGAGCTGACCCCGGTGAGCCTTGGCCTGCCGGGCTCTCTGCCGGTGATCAACAAGACCGCCGTCGATTACGCCATCAAGCTGGGTCTGGCCCTGCACTGCGAAATCGCCGAGTGGAGCCAGTTCGCCCGTAAGAACTACTTCTACCCGGACATGCCGCGCGACTACCAGATCTCGCAGTACGACAAGCCCACCAACGGCAACGGCTACCTGGACGTCGAGCTGGAAGACGGCACCGTGTTCCGCGTGCCGATCGAGCGCGCCCACATCGAGGACGACGCCGGCAAGAACACCCACGTGGGCGGTGCCGACGGCCGCATCGAAGGCGCCGACCATTCGCTGGTCGACTACAACCGTGCCGGTGTGCCGCTGATTGAGATCGTCACCAAGCCGATCGAGGGGGCGGGCGACCGCGCTCCCGAATCGCCGGTGCCTATGTGCGCGCCATCCGCGACATCGTGCGCGCGTTGAACATCTCCCACGCTCGTATGGAGCAGGGCAACATGCGCGCTGACGTGAACGTCTCGTTGCGCCCGAGCCCGGACGCTCCGTACGGCACCCGTTCCGAGACCAAGAATGTGAACTCGTTCCGCGGCATCGAGAAGACCATCCAGTACGAGATTCGCCGTCAGGCCGCTCGTCTGGACGACGGCAAGGAGATTCTGCAGGAGACCCGCCACTGGGATGAGGCTACGCAGACCACCGCTGGCGGCCGTCTGAAGTCCGATGCCGACGACTACCGCTACTTCCCGGACCCCGACCTCGTCATGCTCCACATCACCAAGGAGCACATCGAGGAGATGAAGGCCCAGATGCCGGAAATGCCGCGCGAGCGCCGCAACCGTCTCAAGTCCGAGTGGGGCCTGAGTGATCTGCAGATGCGCGACATCCTCAACGCCGACGCCTCGACCTGATTGAGGAAACCGTCAAGGCCGGTGCCAAGGCTGCCGGTGCCCGCAAGTGGTGGCTGGGCGAGCTTTCCCGCGAAGCCAACGCCAAGGGTGTGTCCCTCGAAGAGCTGCCGATCACCCCGCCGATGTGGCCGAGGTCGAGAAGCTCATCGCCTCCGGCAAGCTCAACGACAAGCTCGCCAAGCAGACCGTCGAAGGCGTGCTTAAGGGCGAAGGCACTCCGGATGAAGTCGTCAAGAAGCACGACTACAAGATCGTCGAAGACAACGGTGCCATCGAGGCGGCCGTCGACGCGGCGTTCGAAGCCAACCCGGACGTTGTCGAGAAGCTCAAGAGCGGCAACATGAAGCCGATGGGTGTAATCATCGGTGCCGTGATGAAGGCCACGCGCGGTCAGGCCGACGCCAAGGCCGTCACCAAGGTCGTCATGGGCAAGATCAAGGGCTGATTAGATTCACTG
>ENA-OQAJ01000322-OQAJ01000322.1-human-gut-metagenome-genome-assembly--contig:-NODE-322-length-15031-cov-1.817230_pt1 | contig 15031 bp, 19 predicted proteins | sample MGYA00242736_ERZ504529 | MGnify/ENA primary metagenome ERZ504529 (study PRJEB26092, sample SAMD00036275) | human gut metagenome | host: Homo sapiens | study: EMG produced TPA metagenomics assembly of...
GCAGCACCTTGGTGCCGTCGGTCAGGCCGTCAACGTTGACCACGATGCGCTCGGGCAGGTTGGTGACATCGGCGCGGACCTTGAGCTCCTGCAGGTCGACGAACGCGACGGCGGCACCCTTCGGCGTGCCCTCGACGAACACCGGCACCTCGACGTCGATCTTCTCGCCGGCCTTGACCTCGTAGAAGTCGATGTGTTCAACGATGCGCTTGACGGGGTTGCGCTGCACATCCTTGACGACGGCCAGCTTGGTCTGGCCACCGAAGGAGATCGAGAACAGCGCGTTCGTGTGGCGCAGGGCCAGCGTGGTCTCCTTCATCGGGAGCTTCACGAACGTCGGCTGGTCGCCGCCCGCGTACAAGGTGGCGGGGATGAGCTTGGCCACGCGCATGCGGCGCGCAGCACCCTTGCCGAATTCGTCACGGATGTCACCGGCGATCTTGATGGTGTTTGCCATAATGGTTCTCCTTGAGTGTTACTTGTCGTTCTGTCTATTTGACGCCACGACGCGCCGCAGAACTCCCCAAGGAGGGGTGGTATTCACGCCGAGTCGATTACGGCAGACCCGTTCTCGCGAATCGGAATGCCCTCGCCAAAGCAACGAGAAACAATTATACGGCCGCGCGGGACATTCGATGGAACGTCTATCCCGGCAAACGAATCGAACGCCCGATCCGCCCGGCTGTTTCGTCGTCATGCCGTCATCGACCCCGGCGAGGCCCTACAATGGACGCAATGGGACATGCACCGAATCGGCTGGGAGGTTTGCAATGGCGCGTAACACATCACGGATAGTAGTGGGAGGCGGAATCGCGGCCTCCGTGGTAGCCGGCGCCACTTACGGGCTGGCGAATCTCATGTTCTCGTATGCGCTGGATGCACAGGCGAAGCACTCGATGCTCAGATCCGGCAGGGATGACGGCAAAGTCGCGGACAAGGGACCCCGGCTCGACGCGGCCGAAGAGGTCGAGGCGGCGGATTGGTTCGACCAGTCCAAGCAGCCGGTGGTCATCTCGGCGGAGGACGGCATCCAGCTTCATGGCTGGCTGTTCGATCCCGATTGCGCCGGTGCGAAGCCCCACCTGTATGCGATATGCTGCCACGGGTATTCGGGCAACCGCAGGATATGGCGAAGTACGCGCATCGTTTCGCCCGTCTCGGGTTCACCGTGCTGGTTCCGGCGCTGCGCGGCCACGGGCTCAGCGAAGGCCGCTATGCGGGCATGGGATGGCTGGACCGCCGTGACCTGATGCGGTGGATATCGCTGATCATCGACAGCGACGCGGCGCCCGCATCCTGCTGCAGGGCAAGTCCATGGGCGCGGCCGCGGTCATGATGACCGTCGGCGAGCCGGACCTGCCCAGGAACGTCGTGGCGGCGGTCGAGGATTGCGGCTATGCGTCGGTCGGCCAGCAGTTCATCGACTGTGCGCGATCGATGTTTCACCTGCCGAAGTTCCTCGCCAAGCCGATCGTGACGACGATGGGGGCGATCGCGCGGCGGCGTGCCGGGTACGGTTTCCAGGAAGCCTCGTGCGTGGAACAGCTGAAGCATGCCACGATTCCGATGCTGTTCATCCACGGCGGCGCGGACGATTTCGTGCCATCCAGGGCTTTGGACGAGAACTTCGACGCCTGCGCGAGCATCGACCGGCAGAAACTGCTGATTCCCTCGGCAGGTCATTCCATGAGCGCCAGCACGGCACCGGTGGTGTACTGGAAGACGGTGACGAATTTCGTCACCCGCGTGTTCGGACTCTGACGGCAGCTTCCCGGCCGAAGCCGCCATGCACTCCGTCGAGCTGAATATGAATTGGGAGTGGCCCGCTGGAAATCCATCCAGCGGGCCACTCCCGTATCGCTTCGCTCCGTCCGCACCGGTGAGCCGGCGCGGGTGACGGTTACGAGATGAGCTCCTTCACGGCGGCGATGACGGACTGCAGGCCGGCCTTGGCGTCGCCGAACAGCATCTGCGTGTTGGGCTCGAAGTACAGCTCGTTCTCGATGCCGGCATAGCCCTTGCCGCGACCGCGCTTCATGACCACCACGTTCTGCGCCTTGTCGACGTCGAGAATCGGCATGCCGGAGACCGGGGTGCCGGGACGGCGAGCAGCCGGGTTGGTCACATCGTTGGCGCCGACGACCAGAGCCACGTTGGCCTGCGGGAACTGCGGGTTGATCTCATCAAGATCCACGAGCTCCTCGTAGGGCACGTTGGCCTCGGCCAGCAGCACGTTCATGTGGCCAGGCATACGGCCTGCGACCGGGTGAATGGCGTAGGAGACTTCCACGCCGTGGCCCTTGAGCAGTTCGCCGAGGTCGGCGAGCTCGCGCTGGGCCTGAGCCTGAGCCAGACCGAAGCCGGGCACGAAGATGACCTTCTGCGCGTAGACGAGCTGAACGGCCAGATCGTCCGGCGTGGTCTCCTTCATGGTGCCTTCCGGACCGTCGCCAGCAGCGGCGGCGCAGCACCACCGCCGAAGCCACCGGCCAAGACGGAGAGCAGCGGGCGGTTCATGGCCTGAGCCATGAGGATGGACAGGGTCACACCTGCGGAACCGACGAGTGCGCCGGCCACGATCAGGGCAACGTTGTCAATCGCCAGACCGGACATAGCCACAGCCGTACCGGTGCAGGCGTTGAGCACGGAGATCACCACCGGCATATCGCGCCGCCGATCGGAATCACGAAGACCAAGCCGTAGCACAGGGCGAACACGGTGGTCAGAATCGACCACAGCAGACGCTGTTCGGGCTGGACGCACAGCATGACCAGCGAGGCGACGGACAGCACGGCGAACAGAATGTTCCATACGCCCTTGCCCGGCAGGTTCAGCTTCTTGACCCACTTGATGCCCTGCAGCTTGCCGGCAGCGATGAGCGAGCCGGTGAAGGTCACAGAACCGATGAGAATACCGAGACCAGCGGTGATGAGCACCACGATGTCCGGGGTGCCTTCCTTGGTCAGGATGTCGTTCAGGGCCACGAGTGCGGCGGCGCCACCACCCACGGTATTGAACACGGAGACCAGCTGCGGCATATCGGTCATCTTCACCTTCTTGGCGGAGACGACACCGGCCACGGCACCGATCAGGATGCCGACGACCAGCACCACCACGGCGACAATGTTCACGAAGCCCTTGGCGAAAAGCACGATGAACGCCATGAGCACGGCCACGACCATGCCGAACGCGGAGATCTGGTTACCCTTGCGGGCGGTCTTCGGAGAGTTCATGAAGTGCAGGCCGACCACGAACAGGACGGCGGAGAACAGGTAGACGAACCATGCGACGATGTCGATGGCGCCAACGGTTGCGGAGGTCATTACTTCGATTCCCCCTTCTTCTCGTTCTTGCTGGACTTGAACATCTCAAGCATGCGGTCGGTGACCACGTAGCCACCAACGACGTTCATGGTGCCCAGCACGGCGGCCAGGAAGATGAACACGTAGGCCAGCGGGCTATTGGCTTCGGCTGCCACGATCACAACGCCGACGATGACGATGCCGTGGATGGAGTTCGCGCCGGACATAAGCGGCGTGTGCAGGGTGGCGGGCACCTTGCCGATGACCTCGATGCCGATGAGCAGCGCGAGGACGAACAGGGTAATGGAAACGACGAGAGTAGGCATGGTATTCCTTCTTCCTTACTTCTCGGACTTCTCGGCATCGGCAGCAGCTGCCGGGGCGGCGGCGCGGCCGGCAACCACCAGCGCGTCGTCGAGTTCTTCGGTGAGATCCTGGCCGAGCTTGCCGTCACGCACGAAGTGCACGAGGATGTCGGCCACGTTGCGCGAAAGCAGGTTGGATGCGGTGGTGGCGACGCCGGAGGCCAGGTAGGGAGCGCCGATCAGCTTGACACCGCCCTCGGTGATCTGCTCGCCGACGGCGGAGCCCTCGACGTTGCCGCCGAGGTCGGATGCTGCGCAGTCCACGATCACGGCACCACGCTTGAGACCCTTGACGCCGGCTGCGGTGAGCAGCACCGGGGGCTTGCGGCCCGGGACCTTGGCGGTGGTGATGATGATGTCAAAGCCGGCGGCCTTCTCATCGACGGCAGCCTGCTGCTGAGCCTGCTCTTCGGCGCTCAGCGCGCGGGCATAACCGCCCTCGCCCTGACCCTTGGAGAAGTCAAGTCCCAGATCAAGGAACTTCGCGCCGAGGGACTCGACCTCGCCCTGGGAGGCGGGACGCACGTCGTACGCGGTGACGACCGCGCCTAGACGCTTCAGCGTACCGATGGCCTGCAGGCCGGCGATGCCGGCACCGAGCACCAGCGCCTTAGCCGGGCGAATCGTGCCGGCGGCGGTGGTCATCATCGGCAGGAAGGAACCGTAAGCATCGGCGGCGGTGATGGCTGCCTTGTAGCCCATCACGGAGTTCTGAGAGGTCATCTCATCCATGGACTGGGCGCTGGAAAGCTTACGGGGCAGCTTTTCGATGGCGATGCCCACCAGACCGGCCTTCTCGAGCGCGGCCACGTAATCGGCATCGGTGAAGGAACCGAGCATGCCAATGACCCACTGGCCGGCCTTGAGCTTGGCCACGGTCTCGGCGGACGGTCGGTCCACAAAACCGAGCGCGTCGCTTCGGCGAGCACCTCGTCACGGCTGGTCACCTTCGCACCGGCCTTTTCGTAATCCTCATCGGTGTAGTCGGCAGCAATGCCGGCACCTGCTTCAATCAGTGAGGAGACACCGCTCCTCTTCAGCCGGGTGACGATATCCGGCGTCAGCGCGACGCGGGATTCCGTTTCGGACGTTTTCGTTCAAAAACGCCGAACACCACGGTGGCTTCTGGGTTTTGCGCCATGAGAGCCCTTTCTTGTTCTACTTCAAAATGGACATGGTTATCCGCATGGTAAGTGTAGTCGAAAGGTAAAGACCATGACTTGAGATTCCGCCAATCGAAATAGAAACGAACCCGAAACTAGTGAGAAATACGAATGTGTCCATGTGCATTGCGGATGAATTGCTCGGAAGTCGTCCAACAATCACCCGGCATCGATCAGCAACCAACCGCTCAATAATTATCGACAATCGCCGTTTCGTAGCTCACGGTTACTCAACAATATCGGGACCTGTGCAATATTTTGCCACGCACTCCCCTAACCCGCCAGAATCCTACGGTTGCGTAAGGTGACGAGTTCGGTTTGGGCGATTACAATTTGAACTTTGAGAAGCGTTCGCCTCATGGCTGGACGACACTGAAAGGTTTACAGGAGCAAGACTTGTCGGTTATCAATTCCTTCACGCAGCACACGATCAATCTCACCCGTAAGCGCTCAGGTTGGGATCCGACTTCGTCCACCCGGTCCACGACGACACCCCGGACGAGCCCGATTACCTGTCTACGCCGACGTGCCGGTCGAGACCAATATCGCTTTGCCTCACAGCGACGATTGGGACGACGGCCACCTGACCGTCACCGACATCGACCCCGCCACCGGCCTGCTCACCACCTCCACCGAGGCAATCCGCCGCTGGACGAAGGTACGTCCATCTACGACCTGTATGCGGACCGCGCCGAACGTATGGGCGATGAGCCGCTGTACACCTACAAGTCCGGCAACGATTGGGTGACCGTCACCGCCAACGAGTTCCTGGCTGACGTGCGTGCCGTGGCCAAGGGCCTGATTCATTACGGCCTGAAGAAGGGCGATGCCGTGGCATTCATGTGCCGAACTTCCTACGACTGGGACCTGACCGACGCGGCGATCATGGCGTGCGGCGGCGTGCTGGCCACCATCTACGACACCGATTCCGCCGAGCAGATTCGCAATATCGTCAACAACTCCGATGCCCGACTGCTGATCGTGCAGGACACGGACATGCGTAAGAAGGCGGATGGGGCCGTCGAAGAGTGCCCGTCCCTGGAGCACATCATCACCATCGAGACCGGTGGCTTGGACGAGATCAAGGCCTACGGCACCACGGTCTCGGACGAGGAGCTGGACGAGCGCATCGATTCGGTCAAGAAGACCGACCTGTGTTCCATCGTGTACACCTCCGGTTCCACGGCCGCGCCGAAAGGCGTGGAGATGACCCACGAGCACTACTGCCAGACCGCGCTGAATCTGCGGCCTACATGCCCGATCTGCTGCACGACAAGAGGAACACCATCCTGCTGTTCCTGCCGCAGGCCCATTCCTTCGCCCGCGCCATCAACTACATCGTCGTCTCCTCGAACGTCCGCATCTACATCGCCACCGGCATCAAGACGCTGATCAGCGATCTGCAGGTGGCCAAGCCCACTCTCATGATCGTGGTGCCGCGCGTGCTGGAGAAGGTGTACAACGCCGCATCTCAGAAGGCCGGACACGGTCCAAAGGGCGTTGTGTTCGCCTCCGCCGTGGTGGCCGCGCAGAACTATATGAAGGAAGTCTCCGCCAATGGCAAGGCGGGTGCACTGACCCGCACTCGCCGCGCTGCCTTCGATCCGATTGTCTACTCTTGCTGCGCGAAGTGCTCGGCGGTCGCGCCAAGTGGATTGTGGCCGGCGGTGCCCCGCTTGACCCGGAACTGCTGGCTTTCTTCCGTGGCGCGGGTGTGCCTGTATACGAGGGCTATGGTCTGACCGAGACCACCGCACCGTGCGCGTTCAGCCCGCTGGGTACGCCGTTCCACGCTGGTTCCGTGGGCATCGCATTCCCCGGATTCTCCCTGCGCATCGCCGAGGACGGCGAAATTCAGGTCAAGGGTCGTGCCGTGTTCCCGCGCTATCACAAGAACGACGAGGCCACTGAGCTGTCGTTCACCGAAGATGGCTGGTATGTCACCGGCGACTTGGGCCGTATCGACAACGATGGCTTCCTGTACATCACCGGTCGTAAGAAGGATCTGATTATCACTGCAGGTGGTAAGAACGTCTCCCCCGGCCCGATCGAGGAAGTCATTCAGCGTTGCGAGTTCGTCTCCCAGGCGCTGGTGCTGGGTGATAAGCGTCCGTTCATCTCCGCATTGGTGACGCTGGACGAGGAGTCGCTGCGCCCGTGGCTGGCCGCCAAGGGTCTGGACGAGAACATGCCGCTGGAGGATGCCGCCAAGAACGCCGCCGTGCGCGCCGAAGTGCAGAAGTGGGTCGATCAGGCCAACGAGGGCGTCTCCCGCGCCGAGTCCGTGCGCAAGTTCATCATCCTGCCCGAGGAGTTCACTCAGGAAAACGGCCTGATGACCGCTTCCATGAAGGTGATTCGTCCCAAGGTCATCAAGCGCTACTCCACCCTCCTCAACACCCAGATGTACACGAAGCGGAAGTAAACCGTATAGCAAAAGCTCCCTCTGACGAGGGAGCTTTTTTCGTCTATACGCCTTAGAAGCCCAGGCGCTCCAGCTGCTTGGGGTCGGACTGCCAGCCTTTGGCTACCTTGACGTGGAGGTCGAGCTTGGCTTTTTTGGCCGACGATGCGGTTGACCGGGGTGCGCAGCTTCTTCTTGACGTAGGTGAGGTTCGAGGCGCCCTTGCCGATGATGATCGGCTTCTGGGAGTCACGCTCCACGTAAATGGACACGTTGACCTGCGCCTTGCCGTCATAGCCCTGACCGGTCTCGTTGTCTTCCGGATAGTCGATGGAATCAACCACCACGGCCAGCGAATGCGGCAGCTCGTCGTCCAGGGTCTCAAGGAACGCACCGCGCACGAGTTCGGCGATGGTGTCTTCCGGACGCTCCTCGCTGATCTGATCGTCCGGGTACATCTGCGGACCCTCGGGCGTGTGCTCAATGAGCACGTTCTTCACTTCAGCCAGATTGTCGTGCTTCAGGGCGCTCACCGGCACGATGTCCGAGAAATCGGCGAAACCGTTGATTTCGATGAGCTTGTTGATGAGTTGCTGACGGCCAAGCTCGTCGATCTTGGTGACGATGGCAATCAGCGGGATGCGCCACTTGAACGTACCGTCCTCACGCTTGGTGGCGAAGTCGGTACGCAGTCGGGAGAGAATACGCTTGTCGCCGGGGCCGATTTCCTGGTCGGCGGGCAGCAGGAAGGCCACCACGTCCACATCGGCCAGAGATTCGTCGACCACGTCGTTCAGACGCTGGCCGAGCAACGTACGCGGACGGTGAATACCGGGCGTGTCCACGAGCACGAGCTGCGCGTGGTCGGCGGTCAGGATGCCGCGGATCGCCTTACGGGTGGTTTCCGGGCGAGAGGATGCGATGGCGATCTGCTTGCCGATCAACGCGTTGATCAACGTGGATTTGCCGACGTTCGGGCGGCCGACCACGGCCACGAATCCGGAGCGATACGGCACGTCCTGCTTGGTCACGTTCGCCGTTTCACCGGTCGCGTCGACTTCGGCAACGCCGGCAACATCGGAAGCATCGGTAACGTCAATGTCATCGACGTCGTTCGTGCTGTTGTTCTGATCGGTCATATCACTCCTTGCTGGCGGTATCATCGCCTTCGACGGGCTCGCCGTCAGTTTCCTCATGGGTCTTGTTATTTTCCTCGCCGCCCTCGACGTGCGCCGGTTCTACGACGATGGTGGACACCTTCTTGCGGCGTCCGGCGGAGTCCACGGCGGTCAGTCGCAGACCGCGCGTCACAGCCGAGGCACCGACAATCGGCACTCGGCCCAGAATCTTGGTCAGCAGGCCGTACACGGTATCGACATCGTCCTCATCAATGTCGATCTCGAAGATCTCCTCCAGATCGGCAATCGGCGTACGGGCGGGCATCTTCCACTTGTTGTCTCCGATTTTCTCCGGCTCAGTACGCTGGGTGCGGTCGTGCTCGTCTTCCAGCTCGCCGACGATCTGTTCGATGGCATCCTCGATAGTCACCATGCCGGCGATGCCGCCGTACTCATCGACCACCACGGCCACATGCTGGCGGGAACGCTGCATCTCATGGAACAGGTCGTCCACCGGCTTGGATTCGGGAACAAGCAGCGGCTGCCGGACGATGGATTCGACCGCGCGCTCCATGGCCGCCGGGTTGAAGGCGGTGGCACGCACGGCATCCTTCAAATAGGCCACGCCGATCAGGTCATCCACATCCTCACCGATCACCGGCACGCGGGAGAAGCCGGAGCGGGAGAACAGTTTCAGCGCGGAAGACAGTGTGGAGTCGCGCTCCATGCAGATCATATCGGTGCGCGGCACCATGATCTCGCGAGTCAACGTATCAGACAGGGTGAGCACGTTGCGCAACATTTCGGAGACTTCCGGATCGAAGTCGTTGGACTCCACCAGTCGGTCGATGGCGGCCTTGCCCTGCTCGAGCTGAATCTTCTCAAGCTCCTCGTCGTCGGACAGATCGGAGTCCTTGGAGCGGCGGCCCGGTCCCTTGGAACCGGACTTGTCGCCACCGATGCGTGCGAACGGCGTGAGCTTGGTGGCCAACGACACGATGCGCGAGTTGGAAATCATGATGCCGACCGGCTTGGCCATGCCGGCGGTGCGCGGGCGGACCAGTACGGAGACCACGGCTACGATAATCGCGAACAGGAATCCGGAGAGCAGTTCAATCCACAGTTCCGCACCCCACAGGGATGCGATGGAAGACACCAGTACGCCGTCGAGCACATTGCAGGCGATGCGGAAGAACGCACAGCTGCCGGCGGTGGCGTAACGGTCGGCGATGAGCCGTTGCACGCGATGAATCTTGTCGATCTTCTTCATCTTGAGGAACTGGCTTGCTTCGGAGTCGGTCTGCACCTCGAGGATGAGATTGTTAAGGCTGGCTCGCGTTACGCGGGCCACGGCGCCTTCAGCGGCGGCCATGGTCAGCGAGAGCCAGACGAACAGGGCCGCCACGAGTACAAGAATGACGGTGATGGCGATCGGCGTGGTACTGGAATACTCCATAATGATTTTTCGGTGTCCTTGAATGTCCTTGAACGGTATCGAATAATCCGGATTTGGTGTGATTGATTTGGGAGCTTATTTGGAATCGAGGTCGCGGCCAGCACCGTGCGCGGCGTCGTACAGGGCCAGCGCGTCGGGTGTGCCGGCGGGCAGCGTGGCCTGCACGTTGGCATCGTGGCGTAGGGCGAAGAAGGTGAGCAGCAGCTGTCGTTGCAGGCCGAACATCTGGCGCTCCTGCTCGGGGGTCACGTGGTCGTAGCCGAGCAGGTGCAGGATGCCGTGGATGGTGAGCAACAGCATCTCCTGCATGGTGCTGTGCCCGGCTGCGGCAGCCTGTTGGGCGGCGACCCACGGGCAGATGACGATGTCGCCGAGCACTCCTTCCATCACGGTTTTGCCGTCGCCGGGGCGCAGCTCGTCCATCGGGAAGCTCATCACGTCGGTCGGGCCTCGAGGTTCATCCAACGCATGTGCAGTTCGGCGATGGGATCGGGATCCACGAACATGATGGTCAGGTCGGACTGGGTGCTCACGCGCATCTGGTCGAGTACCCAAATACCCAAATCGGAGAAGACCTTGGGGTCGATGACCCACTGGGTTTCATTGGTGACGTCAACGCTCATCGTCTGTCTCGCTTTGGTTGGTTGAATCCGCTTGCTGGCGGGCATCGAAGTCGGTATGGTTGCGGCGGCCCTTGCGTTCGATGTCGCGGTGGTCGCCGGCGATGGCGGAGTGACGGTCGTAGGCGGCCACGATCTGGCCGACCAGCTGGTGACGTACCACGTCCTCGGTTTTGAGATGCACGAATGCGATGTCGTTGATGCCGCCCAGGATGCGTTCGATGGTGGCCAGTCCCGAGCGCGGCACGGTCAGGTCCACCTGCGAGATATCGCCGGTGATGACCATCGTGGTGTTGAAGCCCAGACGGGTCAGGAACATCTTCATCTGCTGTTCGGTGGTGTTCTGAGCCTCGTCGAGGATCACGAACGCGTCGTTCAGCGTACGGCCGCGCATGTAGGCGAGCGGCGCCACTTCGATGGAGCCGTCGTCCATGTACCGCTTGAGCTGGTCGGCGCCGAGCATGTCGCCAAGCGCGTCGTACAGCGGGCGCAGATACGGGTCAACCTTGTCATTCAGCGTGCCGGGCAGAAAGCCGAGGCTTTCGCCGGCCTCCACGGCCGGGCGCGTGAGGATGATGCGGCGAATCTGCTTGTCCTGGAAGGCACGCACAGCCTTGGCCACGGCCAGATACGTCTTGCCGGTGCCTGCGGGGCCAATGCCGAAGGTGATGGTGTGCGATTCGATGGCGTTCACGTAGGCCACTTGTCCGGCGGTTTTCGCACGGACCGGCACGCCGGCAGCAAAGGTGATGACGCCGGGAACCGTGGGCTTGCGGTACGTCGGGTCGTGGGAGCCGGCAGAACGTGCATGGGCGCGTTCGTTTGAGGTCGATTGCGCCAGTTTGTCATGCACCGGGCCGTGACCTGGATGTTCGAGGCGCACGTGGTTCTTGAGCACGTTCTGAGTCGAGCATGCGACGCACGGTGTCGGCGTCCATAGGCGCGGTGTAGGCGGCTTGGATGATGGTGTCGACCAAATCCTCGGCCTGTGCGGCCTGGGCTTCGGTCTGCTTGGAGCGGGAGACGATCGCCACGCGGTTGCCGCGCACGATAATCGTCAGGTCCGGAAAGGCGCGCTCCACCTCGCGAATGACCTCGTCAACCGGGCCGAGCACGGCGACGGGGTCAAGTTGGGGCGGGATGGTGATGGTACGTGTAGTCGTTGCCACGAAGCGGATATTCCCCTACTACTCGTCGAGCTTTTCGCCGGTCATCACGTGCGCGTGCACGTGGAAGACGGTCTGGCCGGCGTCGAGACCGGTGTTGAACACCAGTCGGTAGGCGCCGTGAAATTCCTTGTCGGCGATGTTCTGCGCAATGGAGACGATGTGGGCCAGGCTCGGTCGGGTCACCGGCGGCAAGTTCGGCGACGTTGGCGTAGTGCTTCTTGGGCACCACGAGCACGTGGACCTTGGCCTTGGGATTGATGTCGTTGATGCGTAGGTCGTCTCGTCCTCGTAGACCTTGCTGCTGGGAATCTGCCCTGCGATGATCTTGCAGAACAGGCAATCGTCGGATTCGCTCATCATGCTCCTTGGTTTGATGTTGCTACGCACCAGCTTAGCGCGTGGGCGTTACTCGTAACGTCCCAACACCCGAGACAACAGCGACAACGCTACAGGACCGGCCGTCGCGGCTCTCAGAATATTGCGCCCCAGTACGCAGCTCACCGCTCCGGCCTTGACGAAATCAGCTACCTCCTGCTCACTGATGCCGCCCTCAGGCCCGACCACCACACTGACAGTCCGCGGCCGGCCGTCCTGGAGCGTGCGTTCCACCAACTGCGCAACCTTCTCCTCCACGCCGGACCACGTATCGGTAGCATCCTGATGCAGCACAATCACCACATCGCCATGCACGCAGGCCCTGCGGCAGATGGCCACGACCTCCTTGCTGGACGCGCACGCCTCCAGTTGCGGCTTAAAAGCGCGCCGCGACTGCTCGGTGGCGGCATCCAGTACCGAATTCCACTTCTTGTCTGTACGGCCGACCTTCCACTTGGCAATGGATCGGTCCGCCTGCCATGGCACCACTTGGTCGACGCCAATCTGAGTAGCCATATCGATGGCCTGCTCATCATGGCCGGTTTTCGCCAATGCCTGAATCAGCGCCAAACGGGTGAGCGGCTCGGGTTCGCGCCCCACTTCCACGACTCAGCCAGTCCGGCTTCAGGATCGGCCATCACTGCCTGGATTCTCAAGCCGTTGCCGTCGGAAAGTTGCAGGCTGTCCCCCGCCTTGAGTCGCATAGCCTGCACAGCATGGCGCTTGATGTGCGCGGGCAGGGTTAGCTTCCAGCCGGCGTGAAGTTCGTCGCTGTTCACCGGGACATCGTCGACCTGCGGGTCGAAAAGAAAAAGGGCATCAGTCATGACTTCAAGGCTACACGCGACACGCCGGGCACACGCGCGAATTGCATCCCTGTAATTTCATGCTAAGCTATTTACTCGTTGTCCAAACGACACCTGCCCGGGTGGCGGAATGGTAGACGCGCTAGCTTGAGGTGCTAGTGCCTATTTTATACAGGCGTGCGGGTTCAAGTCCCGTCTCGGGCACAGATAAACCCCTTGCATTGCAAGGGGTTTTTCGTTATCTGCACACACGAAAGGCCACCAATGCAGTTCATCACGCTGGACACCGTCGACGACCCGCGCGTCGAAGCGTATGTGAGCCTCACCGAAATGCAGTTGCGTAATCGCTTGGAACCAGCCAAGGGCGTGTTCATCGCCGAGTCCCCCAAGGTTATCGACCGCGCGCTGGCCGCTGACCGCGAACCGCTGTCACTGCTGGTCGAGGAACCTTGGCTGGAGGGCATGAAAGACACCTTCGACTTCATCGACGGGCGCTGGGGCGCGGATATTCCCGTCTACGTGGCCTCACCTGAGCAGCTCAAGCGACTGACCGGCTACCGTTTGCATCGCGGCGCCCTATGCGCGATGCGACGCTGGCTGCTGCCCTCCGTAGCCGAGGTCTGCAGGAGCGCCCGCCGCGTGGCAGTAATGGAAAACATCGTGGACCACACCAATGTGGGCGCACTGATGCGTTCGGCAGCCGCGCTCGATGTGGATGCGTGCTGGCCACACCCTCCTGCGGTGATCCGCTGTACCGACGAGCCGCTCGTGTGTCGATGGGCACCGTATTCCAGATTCCGTGGACCCGTATCACCGGGTTCAACGACGACGGCACCGAAAACAAGCATTACTGGCCGTTCCAGGGCATCGACGAGTTGAAGTCGCTGGGCTTCACCACCGTGGCCATGGCATTGGAGGATCGTTCGATTTCGTTGGACGAACTGACACGCCGTCTGCACGCGCCTGCCGAAGATCCGACGCATATCGACAAGCTCGCGCTGATCTTCGGTACCGAGGGCGACGGCCTGTCCCACCATACGATTGCCCGCGCCGATTTGACCGTGAAGATTCCGATGAGCCACGGCGTGGATAGCCTGAACGTGGCGGCATCCAGCGCAGTGGCGTTCTACGCGACACGCTAAGGAATCGCACGCGCTCCGAAAAGGCCGGATCCTTAACAATCTACGAAACTGTTCATCGCAAGTTCACGGCACGCGGGGGCGAAAGCCTTGCATGTTCGTTTTTTTCTGCAATTTATTAACTATTGTAAACCGAATGCAAGGAAGCATCGGCCCGGCAGTGCGGTGTCGAAAGACGCTCAGTAACAGAGAGGACAGTTACGATGACCAAGAATCCCAAGATTCTGTCGATTGTGCTTGCAGGTGGTGAGGGGACCCGCCTGATGCCGTTAACCCGTGATCGCGCGAAGCCCGCCGTTCCCTTCGGTGGTGTGTATCGTCTGATCGATTTCCCGTTGAGCAACCTGGTGAACTCCGGGTACCGTCAGGTCGTGGTGCTCACCCAGTACAAGTCTCACTCGCTTGACCGCCACATCTCCCAGGTCTGGCGTTTCTCCCCGCTGCTTGGCTCGTACGTCTCCCCTGTGCCCGCGCAGCAGCGTCTCGGCAAGCACTGGTATCTCGGCTCCGCGACGCCATCTACCAGACCATCAACATCATCGAGGACGTCCAGCCGGACATCGTGGTGATCGTGGGCGCCGATCACGTCTACCGCATGGACTTCGAGCAGATGGTACAGCAGCACATCGAGTCCGGCGCCGAGTTCACCGTGGCCGGTATCCGCCAGCCCATCGAGGAATCGAACCAGTTCGGTGTAATTGAGGTCGATCCCGATCACCCGAACATGATCAAGAACTTCCAGGAGAAGCCGCCCACCACCACCGGTCTGCCGGACAATCCGAACCAGATTCTGGCCTCCATGGGTAACTACGTCGCCAACACCAAGGCCCTGTTCGAGGCTCTGGCTCTCGATGAGAAGGCTGCCGACACCAAGCACGACATGGGCGGCGACATCGCCCCGTACTTCGCTTCCCGCAACGAAGCCGGCGTCTACGACTTCAACTCGAACGAGATTCCGGGCTCCACGGCCACTGATCACGCTTACTGGCGCGACGTCGGTACGATTAAGCAGTTCTACGATGCGCACATGGATCTGATCGCCTATGTGCCCGAGTTCAACCTGTACAACCAGGATTGGCCGATTTACACGATGTCCGGCAACCTGCCGCCGGCA
>ENA-OQAJ01000323-OQAJ01000323.1-human-gut-metagenome-genome-assembly--contig:-NODE-323-length-14977-cov-2.258586_pt1 | contig 14977 bp, 16 predicted proteins | sample MGYA00242736_ERZ504529 | MGnify/ENA primary metagenome ERZ504529 (study PRJEB26092, sample SAMD00036275) | human gut metagenome | host: Homo sapiens | study: EMG produced TPA metagenomics assembly of...
CACGCGCCCGCATCGGACGCGCGGCCACCGGCGTGGTGTCCAGCGCCGCGCAGTTCGGCTCGGACCGGACCGACATCGCCGATTCCATGGGCCACACCGCCGCCGAGATGGCGGGACGCGCCGGCATGTACGGCATGTCCTCCACCATGCACGGCGTGGGCTGGACGGCCGGCAAGGCGCGGCGCATCATGAACCGCGGCAAACGCGCCCTGCGGTCGGGCAGGGGAATGCGCAAGACGGCCGGCAAACCCAAGGCGCTGTCCGAGGCGAAGCCCAGCGAGAAGATCGGCAAGTTCGCCGCGAAAGGCAAAGCGAGCAAGCGGATCGGCAAGCACATAGGCGCAGGCATTGGGAAAGCCGGCCGGAGCGTCAAACAGATGGGAACCACCGGCATGGGCTGGATGGACGAAGCGGCGCGAGGCTCACCGTGGCTGACGACGACTTCGCGTCGAAGCTGGGAAGCACCACACGCGATCTGACCTTCAAAGCGGCACGCACAGGCGTGAAGGTGTCAACTCGTCGGCCAAATTCATCTGGCGGCACCGCCGCGCGCCCGTCAAGGCGGCGCGCGACGTTCATGCCACCGGACAGGCCGCCGTGCGTGCCGCCCGCGCCGCCGCGAACTTCGTGCGCATGGCCGCGTCCCGCGTCATCGCGGGAGCCGCCTCCATCAGCCTTCCCATCCTGCCCGTCATCGCGGCCATGCTCGCGGTGCTTGGCGTGCTCCTGGCCGTCATGGGCGCGTTCCTGGGATCCAACGCCAGCGAATCCACGGTCTCGGGCGTTCCCGCGGAATACGAGGCGACGTGATCCGCGCCGGATCCATCTGCCAGGTCGTCACGCCGAGCATCATCGCCGCCCAGATCGACCAGGAGTCCAATTGGAATCCGAAGGCCGGCAGCTCCGCCGGAGCGCAGGGCATCGCACAGTTCATGCCGTCCACCTGGGCGTCCGCGGGCAAGGACGGCGACGGCGACGGCAAGGCCGACATCTGGAACCCGCACGACGCGATCTGGAGCCAGGGCAACTACATGTGCGGCCTCGCCTCGCAGGTCGAGACGGCCAAGAAGTCCGGGAAACTGACCGGCGACACGTTGGAGCTGACCCTCGCGGCGTACAACGCCGGCCTCGGCAGCGTGCTCAGATACGGCATGGTGCCGCCCTTCGAGGAAACCATCAACTATGTGCGGCGGATCAAGGAACTCGCAGCGACCAAATACACCGCAACGGGGACCGCCGAGGGTGGCACGGTCGGCTCCCTCGAACCGAAACTGACGGTCTCCGGCGGCATCGTGTCCACGGCCGGCATCACGCCGGACACGAGATACCCATGGGGGCAGTGCACCTGGTGGGCCGCGACCAGAAGAGCCGACATAGGAAAACCGATACCAGGGTGGGGCAACGCCGCCACATGGGCAGGTTCCGCGGCGTCGGCCGGCTACACCGGTGGACGGCTCCCCATCCGCCGGCAGCGTCATCGTGTTCCAACCGGGAGTATTGGGCGCGTCCGCCGACTACGGGCATGTCGCCATGGTCGAGGAGGTCCGCGGGGACGGGTCGATCCTGATCAGCGAGTCCAACGCGCTTGGCCTCGGCGTCGTATCCACACGCGAAATCAGCGCCTCCCAACTGGCCGCAGCCGGAAATGGCGTCCGCTACATCCATTGAAAGGAAAACCAAGCATGGAACCAAAGAGGAACAGGATCATCGCCGCGACGGGATTTGCGGTCGCGCTCCTCATCCTGGGAGGAAACGTCGCGGTGATATGCGCCGCAACGGAACCGCGGAGGACACGCAAAGCACCGTCGCCCGGCCGCGAACGAAAACCGAACCCGGACAAAAAACGGCTGGAGACGAAGAGACCGAGCCGGCGACGCCGACGGAGGACGATCCGTGCGCCGACTCGCGCCGAAAGCGCTCGGCGTCTACATGGGCGGCGAACGAGGCCAACTCGAAGGCGAATACTTCACGCCGGATGCCGCCGGCCTCGACATACCGGCATCATCCATAGCCCCGCAGCCATTGCCCGAGACCGAGTTCACCGGCTTCCCCGTGTCCACGGGGCGGCGGGTGGCGACATGCGCCGTATCCACCGGGCTGGAGGCATCCTGGGTGCTTGACTACACGCTCACTGACGACGGCTGGCGATGCGCGGCGGTCAAGGGCCCATTGGAAGGCGGATACCGGGTGCATGAAGGCAAACCAGAGGAACAAAAGTGATGAAGGCAAACGAACAGGATCAGCCAGTCCTCATCAAAGACGAGGGCGGAGAGGAATGACCAGGATCGACAGGAAGACGGGTGAGCTGATTCTCAGCCCCAAGCTTACGGTCGACCAGCTGTACGCCATGGCCAACGAGCCCGGTTGGCGTCCATGGATGCGCCTAATCGCCGAACATCCACACGCGTGGCCGGAGCTCGCCGAATGGTGGCATACCGCGCAGGAGCAAGGCTTTGACACGGCCGGTGCCGCGCCGCTGCCGCCCGCGTCCATGCGCGGCCACCGTCGCGTCGCCATACCGTCCGCGCCGCTGCCGCCGGAAGACGAGCCGGGGCAGGAACCGTGTCTGCGCCGGCGGAGCAGTCTCCTCCCGACGATTCCGCGGAGAAGGCCCTGAAGGACGCCGACGACGATTTTGCCGCACTCGAACGAATCGCCGACTTGGAATCGGATACGGCGGACATCCCTCCAATACCGGAAGCGGAATCGTCGGGGTCGGCCGTCACCTACTCGGCCGACCCCGACGATCTGAAGGTGCGTCGCGTCTTCCCGGTCGGGAAAGCGCTCGTCGCGATCGTCATGACCGCGAGCCTCATCGCCGTGTCCTGGATGGGACTGCAAATCAAAAACCGTCGTGCCGCTGCCATGCGGCAAGAGGCGCATGAGACCGCAATCAGCGCATGCGACTCGCGCAAGCGACACGCAAGACCGTCCAGTCCGACCTGGACAGGACCACGGCCAAAGCCTCCAGACTATTGAAGGACACCAGTCGCGGCCAAGTCGCGGATCCCAAGACGCTTGATGCGTTGAATCGGCTCCTGGACGCAAAGACGTCCACCATCAAGGGTTCCTGCGCGCCCGACGCCGTCACATCCGACGTGGACAGGACCACTGCGGCGCTGCGCAGAACGACCAAAGAGCTCAAGAACCGTCTCACCGACCTCAAGACCGCGGCCAAGGCCGTCACCGACAGCAAACTCGACAAGACCGTGGACGACGCGAACGCGCTGTACAAGCAGACCGACGGCAAGGTGGCGGACGACAAGACCCGCGCAAGCCTGCTGGACGCCATCAAAAAACGCGACGCGGACGCATCGCAAAAGCCGTGAAAGAGGTCAACGAATCGAAGATGGCGAAGGAAAAGGCCGACGCGGAGGCGAAAGCCAAGGCAGAACAGGAAGCCGCTGCGGCCGCCGCGCAGCAGGCGCAGGCATCGCAATCCCAATCGGTTCCACAGCGGCAAACACCCTCATATTCGGGAGGAAGCCAATCCCAATCCCAAGGAAGTTCCGATCCGTTCCGAAACCGTTCGACGTCCGTCTTCGGGAGGCTCGTCGTCCTCCACCAATACGGGCGGAGCCTCGCCGGGATGGTCCGTGCCCGCGCCATCAGACGAGGGCACCGGCCTGCCCGGCAGCGATCCGGGGTTGTGATTGGCTTCATGCCGCTGCCTTCCATTCTTTGGAGTGCCTGAGCGTGGATTTCGGTCTGGCGATGGTGGTTCCGGGCCATGCCTTGCGGCTGAGGAACGGGTGCAGTCCTCGCAGGTTGTAGATGCATTTGTCGTTGTCCAATTGCGCGAGCTCGTCGGGTGTGAGGAGTTCTCGTCCGGTGCGCTGGTAGTTGGTGGTGTGGCTGCTGGACACGCCCTTGGAGTCGCTGGTGGTGCGGATGTCGATGGTCTCCTTGCCGAGCAGCTTGCTGAGCCATTCGGTGGTGGACTGCTCGTTGCCGCCGAGGAACAGCACTGAGTCGCAGTTGCCTACGATGGTCTCCCACGAGTCCTTGTACATGGTCTTCAATTGGGCGATGGTCTGGAGGATGATGCTGACGCTGACCTTGCGCGAGCGGATCGTGGCGATGAGCTTGTCGAAGTTGGGGATGCGTCCCACGTTGGCGAACTCGTCGAGGAAGCAGTGCAATGGCGTGGCGAGGCATTCGCCGGGGTAGGTGCGGCAGCGGCGGATGATGCTGTCGAACAGGCATTGGTAGAAGATCGCGGCCAAAAAAGTTGAATGTCGGGTCCTCGTCGGGCAGGGCGAGGAAGATGGCCGTCTTCCCGTTGGGATGCTTGTATCCGCCCTTGTGCTCGTCCGCGTATCCGCCGATCCGGTCGATGCCGAGGTTGTCGTCGGAGAGGATCTCGCGGACCGGGCCGACTGTCAATGGGGCGAGGCGCACGCCGAGGCTGATGATGATGCCCTTCTTGGTCTCTCCCGCGCCCTGGGCGAAGGCCGGTACTGGCGGGCCGCGAACTTCAGGCCCTGGGCGAGACGCCATGCCTCGCGCAGGTCCGGGTCGTCGTGGTCCGCGTCCTCGCGTTCCCATTCTGCGCGGGTCTCCTCGTAGATCTCCGTGGCGGTCCGGGCGACGGCGTCGACCTGGCTTTCCTTGGTCTCGTCCTGTTCGCTGGCTTCGAGCAGGTCGCGCATGTCGGCGACCGCGTTGAGGGTCTGGCCGGCGTCGATGCGCAGGCAGTCCTTGAGGATGTCGTCGGGCAGGTAGTAGACGAACGCGGTGAGCGCGGTCAGCAGGCTGCGTTCGGATTTGGTCCAGAAGTCGTCGGTCTGGTGCTCCTTGGGTGTGGAGCCGTTGGTGTTGTCCATGATGTTGGTGACCAGGCGCATGATCGCCACGTCGGGCTTGTCGGGGTCGATGTAGCGCATGGGGTTGAATTTCGTCTCGCTGGTCAGGTCCACCAGGTCGAGCTGTTTGACCGTGTAGCCCATTTTCTCCAAGTCTCCGCCGGTCTTCGCGTAGAGCTCGCCCTTCGGGTCGGTGCAGGCGTAGTTCATGCTGCCCTTGAGTATGTTGGGGATGACGTGCGTGGCGGTCTTGCCTGAACCGGATCCGCCGATCACGGTGGTGTTGAGGTTGCGTCTCGTGGCCTGGGCGTCGAGGCTCAGGCCCTCGGTGGCCGTCATCTGGAGGTTCTGACGGGTGTCGTTGTCGGTGTATGGGGCCATCTCCCGGCTGGTGGACCAGCGTGCGGAGCCGTATTCCTCGCCGTCGCGCCAGTTGCGTTTCATGCTCCACCGGTAGAGGTGGAACAGGGCGACGGCGCACGCGCCGCCCAGTCCGCATAGGAGGCTGGTCCGGTCGAATCCCAGGGCGAGCGGGATGCTGGAGCATGGTCGTCATGCCGTCCATGATCCGTTCGATGCTTTCGCCGGCGGCGAGGCCGGCCTGGACGCGGGCGGCCGCGAGGTCGGCGATCCAGAATCCCGCGAGGATGGTCAGTGTCTTGACGATGATTCCTCTTGCTTGTTCCATGATTGTTCCTTTCTATTGTTTTCTTTCGGCGAGGTTCTCCTTGAGCCTGGCGCGGAACCGGTCGTACAGCGTCTTCCTGCTGGTGATCCTCCCGTCGGCCGGCTCCGTTTCGGCCTGGGCGTCGCGCCGGCCGCTTCCGCGTCCTCGGGGGTGGGAGGGGCGTGACGGTGGTCATGCCGCCCGGCGTGACGTCGATGCTGAATGGCCGGCCGTCTGCCATGAGCGTGGACATGAGTCGGCCGACGTGGCCGTTGATGTCGATCCATTCGCCGTCGCCGGCCTTGTCCGGTCTGATGCCGCTGACGGTGGTGGTCCGTGTCATCGATTCCCGTCCGGTTCGTCATGGCTGGGATCGAACGCGAGGCTTGTGGCTTCGATGTCGATGCCTGATCCTTCGTCGCCCGCGGTGCCTTTGACCATGAGGCGGGATCCTTGCGCGCGTGGTCGCGGATGTCTCCGAACTAGCTCCCTCGCGCCTGGCGTGGATGGTGATTTTCCTCGTGGCTGTTCCCATGGCCATGGTTTCAAGCAGCCAGTCTTCCGCGCTTCTGTTTTGCCGTGGGCTGCTGATGAGTGTGCCCTCGAACCAGATGATGGGTTCCGGCTGGTCGTTTTGTTTCTGTTGTCATGCGTGTCTTCTGCTCCTTCGTATGGAATGAATGCGGGGTGGCGCGGAAAGCGCGCCACCCCGTGGCTGGAGAGGACTACAGTCTTGGCCCGTGACGCTTCGTCGTGGAATCGGCCTGTGCGGGCGCCTTGTGATCCGGTTCCGGCCGGTCACGGTCCAGGCTTTGGGCCGGCTGGGGCTCCTTCAACTGGTCAAGCTGGTGGAGCGTCCACGTGGACAGTTCACTGTCGTATGACGCGCGGGTGAGGATCTCATCGCGGTTGTCCCAGACGATCTGGTCGGCCTGTTGTTGGGTGATGCCCGTCCAGTCGCCCTGCGCGTTGATGCGCATGAGCGGGTCCTTTCGCGGGTCCCATCCGCCCATCTCGCGTTTCTCCGCGATGTCCGCGGAGGTGAGGCCGTCTCCGGCGATCTGGACCGCCTTGTCGGATGGGTAGGCGAGGTAGGTGGCGATGTCGTTCTCGGGGTCGTGCGCGTTGACCTCGCCCACGATGCCGTGGAGGATTCTGACTGCGTCCTGGTCGGGGGATTCGTATCGTTCCAGGATGTGGCTCGCGCGCATGCAGGACGCCTTGCGGTGCTGCTCGTAGAGCACGGCCGGATCCTCATCGACCTTCGTCACGACGTATCCGGCGTTCTCCCTCGCCTTCATCGCCTGGTCGCGGTCGAAGGCGGTGCTCAGGTATGCGATGTGCCTGTCGGGGTCCCCGGGCTTCCGCCACCGGTAGGCGTATTCCTCCGGCGGCTGGTTCGCGGCCAGATGGCTCGTCCCGGCTGCGCGGGCCGTGTGTAGGCCGCCCGCGCGTTCCCAGCCCTCCACCGCCTTGGCGAGTGTTTTCCCGGCGGCTGGGTCGGCCGGGTCGATGACGGTGTGTTCGCGGTCGGCCATGTCGTTGTCGTCGTATTGCCATTCCGCCTGTGGCCGGTTGGCATAGGACACCTCGATCCGGCCGGCCAGACGGTCCGTGTCTTTCCATGCGGGGTTGTCGTGGAAGTCGATCTGCACGGCGCGTCCGTCCGTGAGCCTCGCTTCGAGGTAGTGGCCCATGGCGTTGCCGCCCTGGGTGACTTCGGTGACGTCGTGGTCCTGTTCGAGCAGTCGTCTGGCGTTTTCCGTTGTCAATGGCATTCCTGCGCTCCTTTCCTTGGTTTCCTGGTCTCTACTTTCCGTCTCCCGGGGTTCGTCGGGTTTGGACGTCAGCCGTTCGAGTTCTGCCTGTTTTTGCCGGTACTCGTCCTCGTGGGCGAATGGTTCGGCCAGCGTCTCCTGCGCGGCGGCGAGTTCCCTTTCGGCGTCCGCCAGCCGTTCCGTGAGCTTGCCGGGGTCGGTGGCCATGTTCTTGACGATCCGGTCGAGCTGGCTGACGATGCTGGAAGGTCCGGTCAGGTAGGGTCCGGGCATCTCGGTACCGGATTCGTGCTCGTGGACGGCCTTGACGGCCAGGGTGATCCGTCCAGTGGTGGCCGCCTGCGTGCGATGACGGGCAGTCCGTCGTATTCGGCGATCGTGTCCCCGTCGTGCGCCTGGTGGGCGGCCTGGTGGAGGAGCCTGCATGCGGTCTGCCGGTCGCCGACCGGCCGGCCGTTGATGGTCATGCCCTCCCACTTGCCGTTCATGCGTGCGGTCTGGTGGATGTTCAGGGCCTTGGACGCGAGCGGCTTGTCGTCGGTCTTCTCGCGGATCGCCTGGCGGATCCCCTCGATGCGTGGCTGGAGCTGCTGGTTGATGTCCCTGCGGGTGTCGGCCTTCTGCTGCGCCCATGAGGCGCGCAGGAGCTTCAGCTGGTTGATCTCGTTCTCCAATGTCATGCGGCGTTGGATGTCGGGGTCGCCGGTGGCCAGCGCCTTGATGTTGGCGAGGGCCACCACGTCGGCGTCGAGGTCCGCGGCCTCGCGGGCGGGGCTCTTCGAGCTCATGAGCTGGCTGATGAAGCGCTGCTTGCGTTCCACGGTCTGGTAGCTGTACGCGTCGAACGTGCCCTCGGTCACGTACCGGTAGTCGCGCACGTGGTCGTACGTGTTGCCCTGGCGTTGGATTCGGCCGAGGCGCTGTTCCAGGTCGGCGGGCCTCCATGGGCAGTCGAGGTCGTGGATCGCGGCGAGCGTTCCTGCACGTTGGTGCCGGTGCCGAGCTTCTGGGTGCTTCCCATCAGCACGCGGATCTCGCCGGATCTGACTTTGGCGAACAGTTGCTCGCGTCTGGCGGGGTTGTCGCCGGCGTCGTGCACGAACGCTATCTGCTCGGCGGGCACGCCCAATTGAATGAGGCGGTCCTTGAGGTCCTGGTAGGCGTTCCATCCGCCCGACGCGGGCGTGCTCGAGTCGCAGAAGATGAGCTGCGTGCCCAGGCGTGGCGTCTCCTCCTGCCAGATCCGGGCGACGTTCTCGGCGCATGCCTGGATCTTGCCGTTCTCCAGGGGGCGGTCGTTCTCGTGGCCTTTGAGGAGCTTGGGGTCGAGGGCGATCTTTCGCCCGTCGCCAGTGATCCGCAGGAGGTTGTCGACCTCCGGCGGCACGTCGCCGTCGCGCACGAGGTCGGCCCTGTCGGACAGTTCCTCCATCTCCTTCTTCTGGCGGTCGGTGATGGGCACGGGGACGGGCACCTGCTCCAGTTCGGGCAGCGGCAGCTGGATGTCGTCGTTGGTGATCATGTCGGTGAACTGCTTCACCGCGTTCATCAGTTCGGGCAGGTTCTGGAAGCGCGCGAACCTTTGCTTGACCTGGAATCCGTTCTTCGGGCTTCAGTTCCACGGTGGGTACTACCTGGCCGTAGGCGCCAGCCCATGCGGCGAACGTGTCGAGGCCCTGGGCCTTGAGGGTTCCGGGCGCGAGGTAGCGCTGCATGTTGTACAGCTCGCTCATGGAGTTGGAGACCGGCGTGCCGGTCATGAACGCGATGTTGCCTCCGTGCCCGGCCTCGCGCAGCCATTCGCATTTGTCGAGCAGGTCCTCGCATTTCGCGGCGGACGACAGTTGCATGCCCAGGTCGGCGGAGGCGACGGGCACGCCGAGGTTCTTGAGTGGTGGGCCTCGTCGACGATGAGCATGTCCACGCCAAGCGATTCGAACTTGATGCCCGCCAGTGCCTTGTCGTCGCGCGACTCCTTGCCGTCTCGCAGGCGCTGCATGGCGGTCTCGGCGCTTTTGCGCGCCGCCTCCAGCCGTTTGACGGTGGGGTCCTTGTCGCCCCTGGCCTTGGCGGCGGCCTCGACGGCCTGGGCGAACTCGTCGACGCGGGCGCGCATGTTCCTCAGCCGTCGTTCCTTGCTGACGTGCAGCTGGCTGAACCGGCTCTCCGGCACGATCACCGCATCCCAGTCGCCGTTGGCGACCCGGCCCCAGAAGCGTCTCACCGATTCGGGGTTGCGTTGCGCGTCCTTGTCCATGACGAGGATTCGGCTGGCCGGATAGAGCCTGAGCACGTCGCCGGCCCACTGGTCCACGAGGTGGTTGGGGACCACGAGCATCGGCTTGGACGCCTTGCCGAGACGTTTCGCCTCGTGGGAGAGTGTGACGCCCTCGAACGTCTTGCCGGCTCCGACGACGTGCGCGATGAGGGTGCCCTCGTCGCTGCGCAGGCGCGGGCCACCGCGTCCTTCTGATGCGGACGCAGGGCGACGCCGTGGGTGATGCCGGGCGTGGTCAGGTAGGATCCGTCGACGTGGCGGGGCCGCATGCCGTTGAATCTGCGGTTGTACAGGGCGGTGAGCCTTTGCGCGCGGTCGGGGTCCTTGAACACCCATTGGTTCCACGCGTCGCGGATCGCGTTGGCCTTCTCGATGGCGGCCATCGTGGCCTTCTGGTCCTTGACCCGTTTGGGCTTGCCGGACGCCGTGGTCTCCGTGGGGGAGTCCTTGGTGACGGTGATCTGCGCGTTGTCCAGGCACGCCTCCAGCAGTTGGAACGGGTTGCGGTCCTCGGTGCCGTACGTCCTTGCTGCCTTGTAGTCGATGTCGCCGCCGCCCGAGTAGCCGACGCGCCATTGTCCGAGCTGGGGGATCCAGTCGACCGAGTACTGGGAGAGCTTGCCGGGCGTGAGCCCGTGGCCGCGCACGTTGAACGTCTCCATCATGAAGTCGTGGACGTCCCTGGCGGGGATCCACGGGGCCCCCAGCGGCGCCTTGATCTGCTCGGTCTCCAGCGGGGTGGGCTGTACGCGTTCCAGCAGATCGGCCACGTGTTCGAGCCGTTCCGCGTCCGTCTGGTCGGCGCGCGCGGCCTCGGCGTGCTCCGGCTGCTCCCGCCATTGTCCGAGCTGTTCCTCGCGGCGTGCGCGGAACGCCTGGTAGTCGTCGGGGCGCGCGTCGATGGCACGTGGCGGCGCGCCGTAGGCGTCGTGTGCCGCTCCCTGGCGCAGGTCGGGCAGGTCGCGGGCGATGCCCCAGATCCATTCGCTGACCGACATGTCGGTGGCGAGCCGTTCGGCGAGCGCGTGGGGTCGTCGGTACCGGGCATGAGAGGCGTGCCATCGCGCCGATGGTCGTGTCCGTCCATATCGTGCTGCCATGCTTGTCGTGGGCCGAATAGCTCTCGAACAGGTTGGAGAGGATCGCGGTCTTGTCGGCGGTTTCGAGCCGGTCGGTGTGGGCGATCTTGTGGACGAACAGGGCGAGGTCCCTGACGGGCATGCGCCGGTCGGCGAGGATCGGCGCGTAGTGCTGTGGCGCGTCGCCGTCGCGCCATGTCCAGCACAATGCGTCCCACAGTGGGCTGGTGCCGTGCGATCGGTGCCATGCCGGCGCGTGCCACGGCTTCCGCTCTCCGGTGTCGGATCGTTCGAGGGTGACGCGTGAGTGGCGCTCGGGCAGTTCCTCCACCGCCCGCCAGACGAGGGCGAGGACGAGTTCCGGGTTGCGGTTCCAGCCCATGGTCCATCCGTGCCGTCCGTCGTTGATGCGTTCGATGACCGGCGTCGGATCCCTGTAGGATTCGGCGGCGTACGGGTCCGTGAGGCTGCGCCACACGTCCGTTCCCGCGGTGTCGATCCATTCGCGTGCCTGCTCTATGGCGGGCATGTCCTCCGATGTCGCGTAGGTGGATGCCGCGAACTCCGTCATGGCCTCGCGTGCCGCCCGGCGTCTGAGGTGTTCGGCCATGGCCGTGACGTGGTCGAGCTTCGTCCCCACGTCTCCGGCGAGGTAGTCCTCGGCGGGCATGACCTCGCCGGTGTCCGGGTCACGGATGATGCGGTCGCCCAGACCGGTCTCGGCCTCCTCGACGGTGGTGTCGGCCAGGCGCGCGATGAGTTCCAGGTCGACCCCGCCGGCGCGGTCGAGACTGATGTCCAGCGCGTCGTCCAGGCTGTCGGCATGGTCGGGCATGGGCGGCACCGGCTGATGGTCCGTTGCGAGAGGCATTTCGCCTTGCCGGCGAACCTTCCCTTTTTCGTCGGTCTCCTCCAACGCCATGACGAGATGGCAGCCGGATTCCTCGCCGCTGTAGGCGCGTTGGTTGGCGCGGTCGCACAGTCGTCCGAACTCGCTCGTGAACCGGTCGTATGCCCGGTCGAGTTCGGCGCGCTTGGCTTCCACGTCCGGGTCGTCTACGCGGGCGGGGTCGAGTTCGAGCCGTTGGAGCTCGCGCGCCAGGTCTCGCAGGCGGATCATGCCGCGCAGGCGTCGCGCCTCGTCGCCCTGGCCGTGGGCTATCTCGGTGACGGTGGTGCCGTCGCCGTACCAGACCACTCCGCGCTGGTCGACGGAGTATTCGAACGGTGCCACATGGTCCGGCCGGACCGTGATCTCCGCCCGTCCGGCCGGTTCCGCCTCGCCCAGCGACAGCGCCGGGCCGTGGGTGATCTGTGTGGAGAGCAGTTCTTGGAGTCGTTCGCCGACCTGTTCCGCGTCACCCTGGAAGACGACGTCGAAGTCGCCGCCGAACCGTCCGATCACCGGTCTGATGTCGCCTACCGCGTGCGCGGTCATGTCGTTGGCGACCGCCTGGTTGACGTTGACGGTCACGTCCTGGTATCCGGGCACGGCGACCGGATTGGAGTGGATCCACGCCTCGTCGGGCGTGCGGTCGAGCGTCCGTTCGCGTCTGCGCAGAACGAGCACGTCGGTGACGGCCTCGGTGCGGCCTGGCGGGCGAACGTCGAGGACGGCAGGCGCACTGCGCCGACGAGCTCGGCCTTTCTCGCGAGGTCGGCGCGCATGGTCTCGGAGCGTTTGTCGAGCGTGTATCTGCTGGTCAGCAGCATGGCGACGCCGCCGGGCCGCAGCGCGTCCACCGAGCGTTCGATGAAGTAGTCGTGCAGGGGGAGGCGGGATGTGCCGCCGGCCGTGGTCCGGTAGTCGAGGCTGATGTCGCCCGAATAGGGCACGTTGCCGATGGTCAGGTCGAATCCCGGATGGATGGTGCAGTCCGCGAGGTCCGCGTTGAGGATCGTGGCGTCCGGGTTCAGTGCGGCCGCGATGCGCGCGCTGATCGGATCGAGTTCCACGCCCGACACGTTCGCTTTGATGTTTTCGGGGATGCCGGCCATGAAATTGCCGGTGCCGCACCCGGGTTCCAGCACCTGGATGGGCGCGGACCCGATGTCGAGCGCGTCCCACATGGCCTTGACCACTGGTCCGGGCGTGTAGTAGGCGGTCAGTGTGGAGGCGCGCGCCTGCGTGTACTCATCGTCGTCGAGCAGTTCGCGGATCTCGGCGTTCAGGTCGGCCCATTCGGGCTTGTCGGAGAATGCGTCCGCGCATCCGCCCCATCCCGAGTATCCGCGCAGCGTGTCCGTCTGCTCCGCGGAGAGAGGCTCGTCGCCGTTCCCATCGAGCGTCTTGAGTGTCCGAATGGCGGCGATGTTCGCTTCGGCGCGTTCGCGGGGCGAACGCGCGCGTTGCGAGTCGAGGGATGCTAGAAGCTTTCCACGATCTCGTGGATCGCCATGCTCATCGACTCCGCTTGCGCCTCGTTCATCCCGTTGAGCCGGTCCAGGTCGGTCATCTGGGGTGCCGCCTTCAGGCAGTCCGTCCGGTTGAGCAGGTGCCTGGACTCCATCAGCTGGTCCATGATCTGCGCCTGGCGTTCCCTCGTCCGCCTCTCGATGTCCCGCAGATGCTCCTCGAGCACGTTGGCCATCATCATCTCCCTGAACCGCTGCGGATGGTTGTCCATCAGCCAGTTGATGCGCATGTTCTGGATCCCGTGCAGGCTGCTGCGGGTGAACACCTTGTACGGCAGCGCCCACTTGTTGAACAGTTCCGGATGCGCCGCCCGGCGCTGTTCCATCGCCTTGAGGTTCCTCTCGTAGCGCGCCTTGAGCTGCTGGTCGGTCCATGTCATCTCGTCCATCATTGTTCCTTTCTTCAGTGTTGTTTTCCGTGCCGGAGGATTGTGTGAAACGTTTTTACCACAGGTTGCGGCGTGGTTTCGCCGGGCGTGGCGGCACCGACGCCGAGCTTGTTCTCGGCGGCGATCCGCGCGTCCCGTCGGCCGAGTCCACGGAGCCGGTTCTCCCGGTATTCGGCCGCCACGGCGGCTATCGTCTCGTCGTCCGCGCCGCGTGCGCGGAGTCGTTGCACCGCGGCGTGGCCCACCGTTATCTCGTATCCGCGCACCTGTTCCGCCGTCCTGTCGACCTGTCGCTGCTCCTCCTCGAGAAGGCTGAACAGGTCGATCTGCTCGTATTCGACCGAGGCGGTCTGCTTCGCGTATAGGCGTTTTCTCACCATGGTTCTCTCCTTTCTTATAAGGTTTTCCGCTGCCCGCGGTTACGATCGGTGCCGGCGGTGGGCGGGTCTGCGTTGAGTCCGTCGAGGTTCTTCTTGAGCCTGGTGCGGAACCGGTCGAGCGTTGACTTCAGGTCCGTGTGCCGTCGTTCCGGACCGGCGGCCGGGGATTGCGAGGCGGGAACGATGGGGCCTTGCCGCTGTTTCGTCGCCATGTCCGTCTCTGTTTTCCGTGGCGGCGCGGGTGTCTCATCGCCTATGCGTCGGGCGTTTTGCCGCCTTCCGGCACGTACTGTTCGACGGTCGGACGATCCGTTGTTTTGCTTCTGGCCTGCGTCGGATCCTGCGTGCCGGTGAGTTCCTGGATGAGCAGTCTGGCGGCCTGGCGGCGTTGGCGGTTGGTCCACCGTCCCTCGTCCTCTCCGGCGGTCCGGTCGACGAGTCTGCGCGCCCATTTCATTGCGACGGACGGCTTGTACGTACCGGCACGCTGGTATTCCGTGAACCGGCCCTGCATGCGTTCGATCTGCGGCCAGGATTCCTCCACGGTCTTCGAGACGAGCTCCACCGATGCCGTGTCGAGCGTCTTCTCGGCGTCGCGGTTGCGTTTCTGCGCGTCGATGACCGCCTGGACGAGCGTCTGCGGGTCGACCTGCATGGTGCGGCGTTCCGCTCCGCGGCCGGTGAACAGCTCGACCGGGGTACCGGGTCTGAACCTGATGTTGACGGCCCGTCCCTCGTTCTTCTGCCTCTGGTTCTTCGCGCTCATGAACATGTCGGTCGCCCAGCCGGTCAGGTCCTTGCCATCGATGGCGGTGCCGCGGGGGAGTCCGACGATCATCTTCGGCCAGTCGCGTCCGTCCTTCGCATGCAATATATAGGTGTGCGCGAGCCTGTTCGCCACCCACGCGTTCGGCCAGACCTGCTTCGTCGCCGCGGCCGTCCGGGCCGGCGTCTGTGTCACGGCTGTGGGGTCGGTGTCCCGCTCCGGCTGCTCCTGCTGGGGGAGCGCGGGCGCGGCGAGATGGGTTGGCCCTGGAGGATGGATATGGCGGCCTGGTCGGTGAACTCGTCCCAGTCCGGGGCGCGTCGACCGTCGTTCAGATTCAGCAGCGGCTTCTGCTCCAGTCCCGGGTTTGAGCAGTCCGCTGCGCATGACGCGGCCGGTCATGCCCTGGGCGACGGTTCC
>ENA-OQAJ01000324-OQAJ01000324.1-human-gut-metagenome-genome-assembly--contig:-NODE-324-length-14921-cov-1.665675_pt1 | contig 14921 bp, 19 predicted proteins | sample MGYA00242736_ERZ504529 | MGnify/ENA primary metagenome ERZ504529 (study PRJEB26092, sample SAMD00036275) | human gut metagenome | host: Homo sapiens | study: EMG produced TPA metagenomics assembly of...
TATCCATCTGTCATGATCAATACCCGGATATTTCTCTGAGGATCCGCATCTTTTCCGGGTCTTGTCTTTACTTTCACTTTCTTCCTCTCTGTCTTTCGATGATACTGTTTTCCACAATTCTTCCCACCGGCTCTGAATCGATATTCCCGGATAGGACTCCTTCTTTCCGGCTGCATTTTTTTCTAACCCGGCTTTCAGCCCTGTAATCAGACACAGCAGCAATAAAATCCATGCAATGTAGATGCTATAATGCCTGTTGTTCCGTTTCCGCACTTTATTTTCCTTTCTTTGACTGTCTTTCTCAGATCCGCTTACCTGAACCTGATGGCGATTTCAAAAAAAGACAGCCGTTAAAACGACTGTCTTTTGTCTTTTGTATATTCCCCAAAATGCCGGTTCCTGTATTCTGACTCCTAGCACCCGCTAGGTGGGTATCCGCATCTGCTTTTCTGCCTTCCACTGCAAAGTCGATGGCCTGACATATTACAGAGATGTAAGACTCCCGTTTAAAGTATTGTAGGTTCAAAACTACAAGAGTATCGAACATTTCAGGTTTCCACTGCACTTATTATAACCCATTTACATGGATTTTACAACCCTTTACAATTCTCTGATTTTAATCAGATAGATAAGTGTCTCTTATAACTGTGGTCCTGCTGAAACTAAAGCTTTACCAGCTTCATTTCCTTCATATTTAGCAAAGTTCTTTGATAAATCTTGCAGCAAGATCTTTTGCTTTTTCATCCCACTCAGCTGCATCGGCATATGTGTCACGAGGATCAAGGATTCCTGTGTCAACACCGGTAAGTTCTGTAGGTACTTCGAAGTTGAAGTATGGAATTGTCTTTGTTGGAGCATTCTTGATGTCTCCATTCAGGATGGCATCAATGATTCCACGTGTATCCTTGATAGAGATACGTTTTCCTGTTCCGTTCCATCCTGTGTTAACCAGGTATGCTTTTGCACCGCTCTTCTCCATCTTCTTAACAAGTTCCTCTGCATATTTTTGTAGGATGCAGTTCCAGGAATGCCTGTCCGAAGCAAGCTGAGAATGTAGGTGTAGGCTCTGTGATTCCACGCTCTGTACCAGCAAGTTTAGCTGTGAATCCAGACAGGAAATAGTACTGAGTCTGAGCTTCTGTCAGGATAGATACTGGAGGAAGTACTCCGAAAGCGTCTGCGGACAGGAAGATTACGTTCTTAGCTGCCGGTGCAGAAGAGATCGGGCGAACGATGTTTTCAATGTGGTTGATCGGATAAGATACACGAGTATTCTCTGTTACGCTCTTATCTGCGAAATCAATCTTGCCTTCAGCATCAAGTGTTACATTCTCAAGAAGAGCGTTACGTTTGATCGCATTGTAGATGTCCGGCTCAGATTCTTTGTCAAGGTTGATAACTTTAGCGTAGCATCCGCCTTCGAAGTTGAATACGCCGTTGTCATCCCAGCCATGCTCGTCATCACCGATCAGGAGACGTTTCGGGTCTGTGGAAAGAGTTGTTTTACCTGTTCCGGAAAGACCGAAGAAGATAGCTGTGTTTTCGCCGTTCATATCTGTGTTTGCAGAGCAGTGCATGGAAGCCATGCCTTTCAGTGGAAGGAAGTAGTTCATCATAGAGAACATACCTTTCTTCATTTCTCCGCCGTACCATGTGTTTACGATAACCTGCTCTTTAGTTGTGATGTTGAACATTACAGCTGTTTCAGAGTTAAGGCCTAATTCTTTATAGTTTTCAACTTTAGCTTTGGAAGCGTTGTATACAACGAAATCTGGCTCGAAGTTTTCAAGTTCTTCAGCTGTTGGCTGGATGAACATATTTGTTACGAAATGTGCCTGCCAAGCAACTTCAACGATGAAACGGATAGCCATACGAGTATCTTTGTTAGCACCGCAGAATGCATCTACTACGAAAAGTCTCTTGTTGGAGAGCTCTTTTTTAGCGATTTCTTTTACTGCATTCCATGCTTCCTGAGTTGCAGGATGGTTATCGTTTTTGTATTCGTCTGTTGTCCACCATACTGTATCTTTGGAGTTCTCATCCATAACGATATATTTATCTTTAGGAGAACGTCCTGTGTAGATACCTGTCATAACGTTAACTGCACCAAGTTCGCTGACCTGACCTTTTTCAAAGCCTTCCAGTTCCGGTTTGGTTTCTTCTTCAAATAATACTTCATAAGAAGGGTTGTAGACAATTTCTGTAGTTCCGGTAATGCCATACTTGCTTAAATCGATTTTTGCCATCTTTACGTTTAACCTTCTTTTCTTCGTTAATGAAAGCGCCTGTTTAAACAGGCTTAAGATACCTTACCATAAAAGCGAATGGGTATCGCTTCTCTTTTACTATTATACATATTTAACGCTTAAAATCAACAGGATTTTTGCCTTTTTTTGAAATTTGTTAAAGATTTATCAACTCAAATTTGATGAAAAAACCGTCATTTTTCACAAAAGGTATGTAAATTTATTATAGTGGCAATATGGGAATACTATTCGTGGATATGATAATATTCTGTCTGACTGGAATAGGCAGGAAAGACAACCAGGAAATACTAACCAGGAGAGCTGCCACTATGTGGTTGTGCCGAAGAAAGATGCATGTTAAAAATAGGAAAGAATTATCCGGCTGAAAATGACAGAGTATTATACAGCAGAGAAAAATAAAGGTTACTGTGAACGGAGTGAACATTAACAAATAAAGAGAGGATGAAGATTATCAAAACTTATTATTTAATTGATTATGAAAATGTAGGAAGTGAAGGCTTCAAAGGATGACGAAAAATTACGGGAAACAGATATTATCCATCTTTTTTATACAGACAACAGCAGAAAAATAGACCTTGATATTATCAATGATCACGGAGAGTCAAAACTGATCACGCATAAAGTACCGACAGGAAATCAGTCAGCAGATATGCATCTGGGCTCTTATCTGGGATATCTGATAGGAAAAGAGTGCACAGGTCAGGATGAAGAATGTAAAATTGTTGTAATCAGTAAGGATACAGGATTTGACCATATTATAGAATTCTGGAAAGCAGAAGAAAATGTGAAAATTTCCAGAAACGAGAAGATTTCCGGAAAACAGGTACAGACAAGAAAACAGGTAAAAAAACAGACCGGTAAAGAAAAAAGACGGACAGATGACTGAACAATCCGGTCAGAAAACAGAAAAACAGTTGGATGAACAACCTGAAAACAGTCTGTCAAACAATCAGAGAATCAGAATACAAAAAAGCTAAAACAAAAGATAATTGACATGAATGCCGGAACAAAGAGATTACAGCAGGAATTGATATTGGTTCTCGACAAGGCAGGCATGCCAAAGGAAGTAGTAAACTATGTTTCTACAACTGTGGAGAAAAATGCAGAAGACAAAAACAGAAAGCAGCAGATTTACAGATCTATCATTTCCAAATACGGACAGACAAAAGGACTGAACATCTATAACCATATTAAAAAGAAAATCTAACGGAATAAAATATAACGGAATAAAAGAAGGAGGCCGGGAACCTTATTGATTCCCGGCAAAAGTATGAAAAAGAAAAAGTTTTATTTGCAATTACTCTTTGCTCTGTACAGGTAATAATATAACCGGAAAATGTGAGAAATATGTGGTGAGAATTTGAAAAAAATGTGAAATGGATGGAAATTTAAAAATGAACAGGCAGGAAAAGAGAAAAATATAGCAGGAACAATAATTCTTAAAAAAATGGGAGAAAGCATTAGACTATGAATATACAAATATTCGGAACAAAGAAAAACTTTGACAGCAAGAAAGCAGAACGCTATTTCAAAGAACGGGGAATTAAATATCAGTTTATAGATATGAAAGAAAAAAGGCTTAAGTAAAGGAGAATTCCAAATCTGTCTGCCAGGCAATTGGCGGTTATGATAAAACTGATAGATACTGACTGCAAGGATAAAGACCTGCTGGCATTGATCACTTATATCGCAGAGGAAGACAAGGCAGAGAAAAATTCTCGAAAAACCAGAGCATCATCAAAGTCCCTGTGGTAAGAAAACGGAAAACAGGCGACAGTAGGATATCAGCCGGAGATCTGGAAGAGCTGGAAGTGATAGTTATAGCCTTTTACAAGCTTTCAGATTTTACAATATTATATCGAAGAAAATAGCTGTTTGACATATTTATATGTGTTATAATATAAAATTATTATAGAAGTTACTTTATATTATATTGTCGTGCGACAGATATAATGAACTGATTTATAAAAAATGGAAATATTGAGGTGATGGAAATGCCATTAACAAAAGATTGCAGCAGAGAATTTTACAGTATTTGAAGATATAAAGATTCCTTTTTGTGAAGGATTAAATGTATTAGTTGGTGAAAATGGTGTGGGAAAGACTCATATTATGAAATTAGCCTATGCAGCATGTCAGGCTTCTAAACATGATGTGTCTTTTTCGCAGAAAACAACAATGTTATTTCGTCCTGATCAGTCTGGAATTGGACGTCTGGTAAACAGAGGAAAGAGTGGAAGCAATAAAGCCATGGTTTCTGTGGAATCTGATACTGCCAAAATAGGAATGACATTTTCAACCAAGACACGAAAATGGGATGCAGAGATTAATTCAGAAGAGAAATGGGAAAAGCAGATGTCTGATCTCACAAGCGTATTTATTCCGGCAAAAGAGATTTTATCAAATGCCTGGAATCTGGATGCTGCAGTAAAAATGGGAAATGTGGAATTTGATGATACGTATCTGGATATTATTGCGGCTGCCAAAATTGATATTTCCAGAGGAGTGGATTCAACTGTAAGGAAAAAATATCTGGATATTTTACAGAAAATCAGTAATGGGAAAGTAACATTGCATGAGGATCGTTTTTATTTAAAACCTGGTACACAGGCAAAGTTAGAATTTAATTTGGTAGCAGAAGGATTACGTAAAATTGCTCTTTTATGGCAGTTGATAAAAAACGGGACACTGGAGAAGGGATCCGTTTTGTTTTGGGACGAGCCAGAAGCAAATATCAATCCGAAATATATTCCGGTGCTGGCTGAATTGTTGATCATGCTGGAGACAGAAGGTGTACAGATTTTTGTTTCTACACATGACTATTTTTTATCTAAATATATTGAAGTAAAGCGGAGACAGGACAGTAAACTGCAGTACATTTCCTTATATAAAAATGAAAACAACAAAGTATTATGTGAGATAGCACCGGAATTTGAATTGTTGGAACATAATGCAATTATGGATACATTCCGTCAGTTGTATCGAGAAGAAATCGGGGTGGCATTAAAGTGAGCGTTATACCAGAATCAGGAATGAATTTGGAAAATATGATGAAAAGATTTATTTCATATTGAGACATCTGAAATTTATAAAAACTTGGAGATGGAATCCCAACAGTGGAGTTTATCCTGAAATATAATGGAAATAATATAGTGTTTCTGGAAGCAAAGAAAAGTTGTCCAAATGTGGCGAATAGATATGAATCGAAGGAAAAAGAACTGAAATTCGAAGAATATTATGGTTCAATAACTGAGAAGTTTATATCATCTTTGCAGATATATCTGGCGGCAATTATGAACAGATATCAGGATACGTCAGAGATAGGAGACAATCTTCGATCGGTAAGCAATATGAAAGATGTAAAATTAAAATTTATTCTGGTTGTAAAAAACGCAGAAGATATTACGTGGCTAGCCGGGCCATTGGCAGAATTAAGAGCCAGATTGCTTAAGGTCAGAAAAATATGGGGTGTTGAGGTGGTTGTTTTAAATGAAGAACTTGCTGGAGAATATAATCTAACGTGTTAGAGTGTTTTTCTGGTTGCATGAAATAAGAACTATATGCTAGGAGATGATAAAATGGCAAAGATCAGAATCATAAAGAAAAATAATGACTGCAGCATGGAATACGAAGTAGGTGATATTTGTGAGGTCACAGGTACCTGGTATGGCGGCGTCCACATCAATGGCCGTTCCGGAATCCCGGTTTCCCTTGATAAAGAAGAATATATGGAACTCAACACAGAACCGGAAGAACCTGACAGTGCGGAAAATGAAAACACTTTGGAAACACCGGAACACGATATTCATGCAGGCGACATTGTACAGCATTTCAAAAGAGAATGGGTATCCCCGGATACTTCCGAATATCTCTATAAAGTCCTTGCAGTAGCCCATCACACAGAAAACGGTGAAAAACTGATGATCTACCAGGCTCTCTACGCACCTTTCAAAATCTGCGCCAGACCCTATGATATGTTTATGAGTGAAGTGGACAGAGACAAATATCCGGATATTAAACAGAAGTACAGATTTGAAAAAATATACTGAAAAAATAGATGATTGATATTTTTATGGAATTGCTATAGTAAAACAGGCACTTTTGCCTGTACAAAAACACTTTGTCGTTGTATAGTAATAACAAATAATAACAGCATACGTTTCCAGAGATTTTATAGCATTATCTGAAAAAATGTGCAGAAAGAACGAAAGGGAAGGAAATATGCAGAAGGTATTAGTAGTTGTAGACATGCAGAATGACTTCATCGACGGAGCTCTTGGAACAAAAGAGGCAGTTGCCATTGTACCTGGTGTAAAAGAGAAAATCGAAAATTTTGATGGAGTTGTTCTTTTTACCAGAGACACCCATGAGACTTACTATCTTGACACCCAGGAAGGACAGAAGCTTCCTGTACCGCACTGTATCCGTGACACTGAAGGCTGGCAGATCAGAAGCGAATTAGATGCACTCAGAAAAACAGAACCCATTGATAAAGAAACCTTTGGTTCCACAGATCTTGCAGGAGAACTGGTGGCAATGAATGAGGATAATGAAATCAAAAGTATCACATTTGTAGGTTTATGCACAGACATCTGTGTTATTTCCAATGCACTTCTGGCAAAAGCATCTCTCCCGGAAGTTCCGATCATCGTAGACGCTAAATGTTGCGCAGGCGTAACACCGGAAAGCCATGAGAATGCACTGAAAGCAATGGAAGCATGTCAGATCCAGATTGACAGATAAACTGCGGAGCAGTTATTCGGTTATGAGCAAGTAGCAAAGCAGATATTTTATCCGCTTGACAATTCAGATATGAGGAGTGACAAAATAATGAAAACAATTACACGAGATGAGGCATTCGCATTATTAAAGAAATACAACAAGGATCCCTTCCATATTCAGCATGCCCTGACTGTAGAAGCAGTAATGAAATGGTATGCCAGTGAACTTGGCTATGGCGAAGATGCAGAATACTGGGGAATTGTAGGACTCCTCCATGACATTGACTTTGAGTTATATCCGGAAGAACACTGCCTGAAAGCTCCGGAAATGCTCCGCAAAGCAGGCGTAGGCGAAGACGTAATCCATTCAGTTGTATCCCACGGCTACGGCATCACAGTAGGATGTGGCGCAACCATTGATGTAGCACCGGAACACGAAATGGAAAAAGTACTCTTTGCGGCGGACGAACTTACAGGACTTATCTGGGCAGCAGCACTTATGAGACCATCCAAAAGCACAAAAGACATGGAACTCAAATCCCTCAAGAAGAAATATAAAAGCAAAGGCTTCGCAGCAGGATGCTCCAGAGAAGTCATCGAGCGAGGAGCCGAACAACTCGGCTGGGAACTGCAGAAGCTGCTCACTATGACACTGCAGGCAATGGCAGACTGCGAGGATGAGATTAAGTCGGAGATGGATGCGGAAGAGTAATGGAATGTCTGATTTATTGACATTATTACCAGAAATGAATGATGGAATCAGAGAACCAGACTGTATGTAGGGGAAGAAACCTATGTGCAGTCTGGCTTTCTTTTTACTTATATGGAAGTTGATGAAAGAGAAAAGATATCAAAAAAGAAATATGCAACAGTTTTTGCGTATTATAGATAAAGTGAATATAACAAAAAAAATGTCTGACGAAAATTGTTGTGTTTATGTCAAAAAAAAAATGTATAATATGTCACAAAGAAGTTAGATTTATCAGAAAAATTAAGGCATAAGAAACAAAACAGGTATTTTGCAGATAAAACAGGAGTGAAATCAGTGCTGGATGGCATTTGGTGAGTGAATATATGGCAGATATAGATAAAACATTAAAATATTACAACGAAAATGCGCAGTCTTTTGCCTCTGGGACTGTTTCGGTAAAGTTTACAAAAGTGCAAGATAAATTTCTGGAGAAACTTAACCCAGATGCGTATATTCTTGACTTTGGCTGCGGTGCAGGTAGAGATACAAAGTACTTTCTGAGTCGTGGATATCAGGTAGATGCAGTTGATGGTTCAGAACAATTGTGTCGGATTGCAAGTGAATATACGGAAATTAAAGTCAGGCAGATGTTGTTTCAGGAATTGGATGAAAAAGAAAAATATGATGGCATATGGGCTTGTGCATCTATTCTCCATTTGCCGAAAAAACAAACTGCGTGAAGTTTTGAAAAATATGTATGCAGCATTGAAATCGAAAGGATGGATTTATACCTCTTTTAAATACGGAGAATTGAAGGTGAACGAAACGGAAGATATTTTACCGATTTTACGACATATACATTTAAAGATTTCATACATGACATGCATGGCCTTAAATAGAAGAACATTGGATCACAGGAGATGTCCGACCGGGAAGAGGTGAGAATGGCTGAATTTACTTCTGCAGAAAAAGTAAACATCGGGTATGAAAACGAATATTCCACAGATGCAATGACCGGCGGACCGGATAAAAGAAGACAGCTATATTATCAGCTGATACAGAGCATGAAAAAAGCAGAAAGCGTTGATATCATTGTCTCTTTTCTTATGGAATCCGGAGTGAGAATGTTGCTGAAAGAACTGGAACATACTTTAAAACGTGGAGCCAAAATCCGAATCCTGACAGGAAACTACCTTGGAATTACACAGCCATCAGCACTATATCTGATCAAAAGAAAACTTGGTGACAGAGTTGATCTTAGATTTTATTGTGAAAAAGGACGGTCTTTTCATCCCAAGTCTTACATTTTCCATTATACAGATTACAGTGAACTTTACATCGGCTCTTCCAATATTTCCAGGAGTGCGCTGACCTCAGGAATAGAATGGAATTATCGGTTCAGCAGTCAGAAGGACCCGGAAAACTACAAAGAGTTCTTTCGTACATTTGAAGATTTATTTGTGAATCATTCCATTATCATTGATGATAAAGAATTAAAACGTTACTCCCAGAACTGGCATCGTCCGGCGGTGGCAAAAAGACCTTGACAGATATGACTTTACGGAGTCGGAAACAAATGATACGAAAATAAAACCTTTATATGAACCAAGAGGAGCACAGATCGAGGCATTGTGCGCATTGGAAGATACAAGAGCAGAAGGAGCACAGAAAGCACTCATTCAGGCTGCAACGGGCATCGGGAAAACATTTCTGGCTGCTTTTGATTCAAAAAAATATGAGAAAGTGTTGTTTGTTGCACATAGGGAAGAGATTCTGAAACAGGCAGCAGTTTCTTTTCAGAATGTAAGGAATTCCAAAGACTATGGATTTTTTATGGGAGCTGAGAAGTGCACAGATAAACCGCTTATATTTGCCTCGGTAGCAAGCCTTGGAAAACCGGAATATTTAAATGAAAAATATTTCGCTCCAGATTACTTCAATTACGTGGTGATTGATGAATTTCATCATGCAGTCAATGACCAATATCGAAGAATTGTAGAATATTTCAGACCGCAGTTTCTCCTTGGACTGACGGCAACGCCTGAGAGAATGGACGGCAAAAAATATATATGAAATCTGCGATTATAATGTGCCGTATGAGATTTCACTGAAAGATGGAATCAATAAGGGAATGCTGGTTCCGTTTCATTACTATGGAATTTATGATGAGACTGACTACACAAAGCTACATATAGTTAAGGGAAAATATGCAGAAGAAAGAACTGAACAGAACTTATATCGGGAATGCTTACAGGCATGAGTTGATTTACAAATATTACTGCAAATATGGCTCTAGTCAGGCATTAGGATTCTGCTGTTCCAGAAAACATGCAGAAGAAATGGCAAAAGAATTCGGTAAAAGAGGAATTCCGTCGGCAGCAGTTTATAGTAATGCAGATGGAGAGTTTTCCATGGACAGAGCAGAAGCGATTGAGAAACTGAAAAATGGAGAAATCAAAGTTATCTTTTCAGTGGATATGTTCAACGAAGGTGTAGATATTCCATCAGTCGATATGGTAATGTTCCTGCGTCCGACAGAATCTCCGGTTGTCTTTCTGCAGCAGCTTGGAAGGGGATTGCGCAGAAGTAAGGGAAAAGAATATCTCAATGTTCTGGACTTTATCGGCAATTATGAAAAAGCGGGAAGAGTCAGGTATTTTGCTGATAGGGAAAAAATAAAAACAGGAAAAAGAAACATATTATCCGGCAGATAAGGCAGATTATCCAGATGAATGCTTCGTTGATTTTGATATGAGATTGATTGATCTGTTTGCAGAAATGGACAAGAAACAACTGACAATCAAAGAACAAATCAGAAACGAGTATTTCCGGATCAAAGAATTGCTTGGCAAACAACCAACCAGAATGGATTTGTTTACTTATATGGATGATGATGTGTATCAGATGGCGGTCACACATTCGAATGAGAATCCGTTTAAAAAGTATTTGAATTATCTGGAAGAATTGGATGAACTCACAGATGAGCAGAAAAAATTCAGCCAGGGAATGGGAAAAGATTTTATAAATCTGCTGGAAAACACCAACATGAGCAAGGTGTATAAAATGCCGGTACTGATGGCTTTTTATAACCATGGGAATGTGAGAATGGAAGTGTCAGAGGTGGAACTTCTGGCAAGCTGGAAAAAATTCTTCTCTACAGGAACAAACTGGAAGGATTTGGAGAAAGAGATTACATATGAGGAATATCGCAAGATTTCGGATAAGAACCATATCCAAAAGATAATGAAAATGCCGGTACGCTTTCTGTTAAAATCTGGGGAAGAATTCTTTGTGAAAAAGGATGGCGCGGCGTGGCATTGAGGGATGAAATGGAAGAAATTGTGAAGGAGCCGGTGCTGGCGGAACAAATGAAGGATGTTATTGAGTATAGGGCGATGGACTATTATCGGAGACGGTATAAAGAGCAGATAAAAGCACTTTTATAGTGATGGAGAAGATGCGTATGGAATCAGAAAATTATGTGTATAAAAAAGAAATAGACTGGTCTACATTGATGGAAGGCTTTACATTGCCGTTAGATAATCAGGTGATTTTTCTCCGAAATATGGAGAATTTTTTACAGCGATGACAAATCTAAATCATTATTTTTTATGAATGGAAAAACGTATGATGCGAAAATCGTTAATATGAATAACTCAGTAGAAAAGAGAAAGAAGGATGCCTATCAGATCAGATATCCAAGAAATGGTGAGCTGTCACAGGCACTTCAGCAATACTTTTTCAAAAGCATGAGTTACATAAAGATGATTCGTGAAAACAGAGATCCAAAAGACAGAAGTTATATAAAAATGCCAGATGGACTAAAGGAATATCTTGCTATTTATACCACAGAATATGAAGATACTTTTTCTTCTGGAGCCAATAGCACAGGATGATTTTCAGGTTATGAAAAAGGCAATTCAAGGAATGCGAGAGCGGACTGTGGAGAATGAAATAGAATATGAGATGGAAGATAAAAGCAGTGGAATAGAAAAGAAGTTACAGATTGTTAAGATTCGTAAACTGAACAGAAAATGGAGAAATTTGAAGCTGTTGTACGGGATACCGATGCCAGATATGCGGGCAGGTGATTGGAGAAAAATATGGTTCACATATCGCAGAGGCACATCACATTGATTATTTTGTTAATAGTTTGAATAATGATGCGAATAACCAGATGATTGTATGCCCGAATCATCATAGTGTTATACATGATGCGAATCCGGTGTTTGATCGGAGGAGGATGGTGTATAGGTTTGATAATGGGGGTGGAAGAAAGGATTAGCTTAAATAAGCATTTATTTATATATGTGAAATAGTACATACAAATATAGAAAAATTGTTGCGGTCTAATATGGAGATTGTTATAATGGAAGACAGAGCGTAGAAAAACGTGGATGGATATTCACATATAGAACATGAAGAGGTAACATTAATCCGTATGGGAAAAGAGGTGATATACAAAATGATAAAGGTGGAAAATGTATTTACAGTGACGATATTGATATGTTGTGAGAACTTGATATAAACATGACTAATGATTCTGAATTATAAAATATTTGTATTATCAGAATCTGGATTACTTGGAATGGAAAAGAATTAGAGTGAAATAGATAATTCCAACAAAGGTTTTATAAACAAAAGATAAAATGAAGGAGAGTTATGATGGAAATAATTGCACAGGCAGTCAGAGTGATTGATTATGAAACAACAGTGTTCAAAGAAGAAAATGTGAATATGATGCCAAAGTTTAAAGATTATATTGAACAATTGATTGTTCATGTGAGCAACAATGTTTCCATCAGGGAATATCATACACAGTCAACAAGAACCGAAGTTATTGCGGGAATTTCTTGAGATTGCAGGAAATCTGGAAACTCCAGATGCGATTGAAGAAAAAGATAGATTCAATTTGCAGAAAAGACTTGTCAGAAAATGAACGGGGAAGCTCAGGCTCGGATTGGGGCATATGAACATCAGTGTACAGAAGGGAAGTTTTGATTTTTTGCATTGTTTGAGGATAATGGAAACAGAAAGTGTATTCTTGCTAAAATTGAGCATACAGGTTTCTTTGATGAAAGGGACTACAGTGAAAGATTTGGATTCTCAAAAGATACAAAGAAAATCTGGAAACATGCATGTTTGATTTGAATAATCTGAATGCAGATCAGTTTCAGGCAAAAATATATTCGAATACGGTTGCAAAATATTGGTGGTTCGATTTCCTAGAGTTGGTGGAATGTCAGAATGACAGGGTAAATACGTACAAAACATATGATTCTGTTGAAAAGTGTTTAAACAGAAAATTGAAGAAAACAGCGCCTTATGATAATAGAGTTATCCAAAATGCCATGTACGCATATATGAACAATGCAAATCGGGAGATGTTCGATTATGATAATATGATTGAAAAAAATATTTTACGGGGTTATATGCCTAATGATATGACAGGCGAGCAAAAAACGAGAATTACATGAAAAGACTAAATAGACTTCCAGAAGAAAAAAGGATTTGACAGACAATTTCAGGCAATACCAGACGCCATAAAAGAAAAAAAGCAATAAGAACTTATAAAATAAATACAGGAATTATGTTAAAAATCTCAGATATAGGAAATGAAAATGATATCAGTGCATATGAAGATGCGTATGGAAAAAAAAATATCTTAAAATAAGGTTAAGCGATGACCGCACTTTTCAGACATTTTGCAACGCAATAATGAAGACAATAGAGAGGAGTAGTTTCTTATGTTGGAAAGAATCCGAAATCAAATTACAGAGCTGAGAAAGGAAGAAGAACGGAGATATACATATGAGGCAGAGTTCAGTTTCAGCAAAGAACTTCCGGTACAATATTCAGAATGGATGAATACGATTTGGGATATTTCTAATAGAGACAAAATAAAAATTTATCTAGTTTCAGAGGGGGGAGAATCCTTTGATTTAAAAGAAAATGTAGAGGAAGAGTATGCAGAATTTCTTAAAGGTCTTGAAAGTGATGAAACAGTTGAGGTTAGCCTTACAATAGACAAAAAAATAGTAAATGGATATTTATCTGTATACTGCTTTGAAAAATTTGCTGAAGATATTAGTTCATTACCAATAGACAAAGTTTTAACAGCATTTTCGAATTTTATGAAAAAAGCTGGTCGGAGTATAACCTTTGAATTATTTGACAGTAGAGATATGTTTTATACAAAAACAATGTTCTTTCTGACGGCAGGAAGCAGACCACTGGATTTGGACTTTGATAGAACAAACAGATTACTGGAATGCAGAGAAAATGCATATTTTTATAATCAGGACAATTATGAATTACTTCCAGATGATTTTAAAATAGAAATTGGATACGAAGGAAACCCGCTCAAAGACTTATTCCTGAAAATGGAAACAATTTTTGTCTGCTTGTTTACTGGCTTCAAACTCATTCATACAGGATGGTAAACTGAAACTTCAGATAATGGGGCAGCGTTCAATGGAATATCATGATACTCTTGAAAATATACAGGGAAATAATAATCTTTATAAAATCTACAATTGGATTTATTCAGGCGGCAGTTATTGTTGATAAAGTGTATTATAAGCTAGGAATATTATATGTCTCCATTGTAAATATGAATCTTTGTTAAATATCAGTGATGGAGTAATGGCATCCATTCAAACGAATTACAATCTTTATTTGAGAGATAATGTAACTCAATATTTGGAATTAAAAAATAAAGTTGCAGAATTTATTACGGATATTGTATCGAGAACTGGAGAATATGCAACGGAGATGTTAGATAAGTTCAAGACAAATCTTTTGGCTATTTTGGGATTCCTGTTTTCTGTAATACTTGCGAACATCGTATCTGATCAGCCTTTGGACAATATTTTTACAAAAGACATCACAATTCTTTCAGAAATTGTTTTGATAGCCTCTTTTGGTTATCTTTTTATTAGCTATCAACAGTCAAAATATGAACTACAAAAAGTATATAGTAGTTATGACAAGCTAAAAGATTCTTACCGAGAAATACTAACAGAAGATGATATAAGAGAGTGTTTTCAGAATGATGACATAAAAACAGAAATGAAACGAAACGATTGATAGATCTGTGCGAATATATCTCATAATTTGGGGTGGTATTTTGCTTTCGCTTCTGATATTGGTAGAATATATGAGTAGTGAACCTTTTATATGGCCTATTTTAAAATCTTTATTCCAAATAACAAAAATATAGTGATCATACCGGTATATACC
>ENA-OQAJ01000325-OQAJ01000325.1-human-gut-metagenome-genome-assembly--contig:-NODE-325-length-14886-cov-3.646860_pt1 | contig 14886 bp, 16 predicted proteins | sample MGYA00242736_ERZ504529 | MGnify/ENA primary metagenome ERZ504529 (study PRJEB26092, sample SAMD00036275) | human gut metagenome | host: Homo sapiens | study: EMG produced TPA metagenomics assembly of...
AAAAAAAAGTTTTCGCCACTCGTAATTGGCAGAACTGATTTATCGTACTTATCTCAAAGGATAAACAATGATGCGAATGATGTACTTATTTTTTTCATCAGCTCCTTGACTGAATTGATATTTTCAGTTTTTTCAGCGGGTATAATCTTATTTATGATTTGGAAAATGGATTCGATTGCTTTTATAGTTACAATGTTTTTATTAGCACTTTATTTTTTTATATATATTGGCTTCAAAAAGCGTATTTATAATTGCAGTTATGGAATGAAAGAGGAGAAATCCAATTTCTTCTCCAGACTGCAGGAACAATTAGAAAAAATAGAGTTTATAAAAATACATAGTATGGGTTCATTTTTTCAAATAGGTTAGTAGCATCATATCAAAAATTATATCGATCTATATTTAAACAACAAGCGACTATCCAGGCATTTGCAAATCTTGAAGGGATTGTAGGGGCAATATCTGTATGCATTTTACTTTGGATTGGAGGAAAAAAGATACTTACTGGAGATATGCAAATAGGATATTTCTATATGATTTCAGTATATTTTAATATGATTTTGGAATATGGAAAAGAAATAGTGGCATACGGTCAAGAATACCAAGAGGCTTATGTATCCTTTGAACGTATAAAATCTATTTTAGAAATTAAGGAGCAGTCTAAGGGGTGTATAAGACTTAATGAAATCAAACAAATTAGAATTCAGGATTTGAATTTTGCATATGACCAGAAAGAAACCATAAAAAGTTTTTCTACAAACTTAAAAAAGGGGAAAGTTTATGGATTGAAAGGAGAAAACGGATGTGGGAAAAGTACACTTATTAAAATTTTAATGGGTATGTATGTAGATGAATATCAAGGGAATATAATATGGAACGATACAGAAATGAGAAATTTAGATATGGATTATATAAGAGAACATGTAATCAGTGTAACAGAACAGGAGCCGACTTTAATAGCAGATACAATATATAATAATATTGCTTTATATCGAAAGCTTGATGTAAAATGTATACAGAGAGCCGTTGATTGCTTTGGTGATAGTATTTTGAAAAGAGATAATTGGGATTTGCAAATTAATGAAAAGTCAAGTAATATTTCCGGTGGAGAAAAGCAAAAAATTGCAATTATTCGCCAAAGTAGTGCAAGACGGTCAGGTAATGATTTTTGATGAGCCTACCTCAGCTATGGATGAGAGTGGAAAAAAACAATTTTTTACAGTTGATCGATCAAATTAAAAATCATAAAATAATTATTAATTGTTTCACATGATAATGCAATCTTGAATACATGTGATGAGATTCTAATATTATAAGGAGATATGAAGTTTGCTAGTTGTCTTTTTAATAACAGGAGTGTTTATATTATTAGGCATATTATACATTTTTTCATCTGAAGAGGGAAATTAGAAGAATTATAGAATGGATAGAACATAATGAGCATATCTACTCGGTCAATGTATTTGATAAAGATATTGAGAACCTTGCACTTAGTATCAACAAGCGAATTAAAGAAGATGAACGAAAAGAACATCAGCTAAAAAACAGGATAAAAATTTTAAAAAGATGGTAGCAAATTTATCACACGATTTACGTACTCCATTAACTGTTATTATTGGTTACTTGCAGTTAATTAGATTAGAAAAAAAAATGTGAATGAACCTGTTAATAGCTATATAGAACAATATTGAAAAAAAGGCGGATTATTTAAAAAAATTAGTAGACGATTTATATTTATTGTTTTGGAGTGAAGCAATAGAGAGCGAAGTTGATATGAAATCAGTCAATATTACAGAGGTAGTCACTTCTTTGTTAAAGGAATATATTCAAAATTCAAAACGTGCCTCAGAACAATTAGATATTAGACTGCCACATGGAAACATTTGGATACTTGCTCAAGAGAAAATATTAATTAGAATTTTATGTAATTTAATAGATAATGCTTTAAAGTATAGTACTGGTGATATAATGTTTTACATGTGGGGAGAATCCGAGTATTGTCATATACAAATAAGCAATCCTTCTGATTATATTAGTGATGAAGAATTAAAATCTATATTTGATTTGTTTTACACAAAAGATGAAGCAAGGACAAAAAGCAGTGGTATCGGATTGTATGCTACTAGAAAGCTAGTAATACAAATAAGTGGTGATATTCAAGTGAATTATGAAGCGGGAATTTTCACTGTCAGTATAAAGTTGCCCTTAATATGAAAAAATTGGTCACAGTAGAAAAATAAAAGATATGGTTACTGCATTTTGAAACCCTGAAAGTGAAAGCACTGTCCATTTTTTGAAGAGTCTTCTGGAATACAATAGATTATTATTCCCTGCGATTGCTGTTATGCTGTCATCCTTGAGACAGAATACGTGGTAGTTCGGAGTGGTTTTTGTCATTTCACTGGGACGGCAGAAGGAAAACTTATAAAGCATAATAGAAGTGGGTATGTGAAAGTGGCATATCCACTTCTATTGTATTTAGAGAAGAAATCTAAGAGTTCTTCGGGGAAACATCTTCATTTAGGGATAATTCCTCATACGCAAGTAAATCCGGAGTAACCTTTTCTTCACCCGAAAGGTTTGCTACATTCCGGAAATATAGGCGATAATAATGTCCAGATAAAAGGCGGATATTTTTATCGAATGTAAAGTGATATTCTTTCTGGTCAGTGGAACGGAAAATAATTTTCTGTTTCTTGGTAAGTGGGCTGACTTCACGTTTTTGTACAGGTTCCAGTTAATTCGGTATAGTCATGCATCTTGATGGTATGTAGCAGACTCACAATTCGTATGGCAGTTCCAACACCGATGCAAAGACTCATAAGGAGAAATATCTGGTCGTCTGTTATAAATCCGTAAATACATCCAAATAGGACACAGAAAAAGCCGATTGCCCCATGGACAATCAGCTTATTAAGAAATGGTTTTGGCATAATTTGCTCCTTCCTATAATTTTTCAAATGCAATCTGTTTATTGAGGTACAAATTACTGATGGCTTCCAGTACAGGATAACCGGCATGGGTGAATTGGATATCCTGTGCCAGGGTACGGAATGTTGCATCCGAGGTTTCATAGAGCTGCGTCAAAAGTTGCTCTGTATTTTGTGGATGGATGCCCTGTTCTACACAGGTTACAAGCTCTGCCGTAGAAATCTGTACTTTTTTTGCTATTTGGAGTACCGTGTCCTCTATAGCAGTCCGTGCCGGCTTTTTTAGATAATGGATCAGTTCCTTTGTGTGCAGTTTTTTCTTCATGCAGAGATAGATGCAGGTAAAAAGCCGTACTGAAAAACTGTCCTGCAATGGGCTGATATAAAGTTCTCCTAAGAGGCGGTACAGGGCATCCACACCAGTTAAACCATCCCCTTTTACAACCAGTCCTCGAAGCAGCAGCCGATTCAGGTAAGGTTCAATGGGGATATTTTCCGAACGGTGATGTTTTTTCAAGCGTTCGGAAAAAGCAGACTGCAATTCATGGATCTGTCGGATTTGAAATGCGAGGCTGCTCCACAGAAAGAATTCTTCTTCTGTCAGTCCGTATTCCTGCCGGTTATTGATAACAGTCGGTGTTTTATGTTCCTTTATGGAATCCTGGAATCGTAGGATTCCGACTGCAGTATAAAGTGTCAGCATAATCGTTCTCCCTTCAAGATAAAAGAGTATATAATTTGGTATCCTGCTGTAAGTATTTCCGGGCTTTGCTTTGCCATGCCCGGACATGATTCATTGGGACACCATAATGTTTGGAAATTTCTTGGTTGGTATATCCTTTTTGCTGCAGGAGCAGGGCATGTATTCCTTTTCTTAGTGTATTGCAGCTTCTCGCTTCTAAGGACTGCAGGTGCTTATAAATGGGTTCCTGGTTCATACATTGTTCCTGCCATAGTTCGGTTTTTTGGTCTACAAGCAGGGGTTCCATGTCAAATTCGGAAGATGCATACATGGAACAGGTGTATTTTCGTTCTTTTTGCAGTTTTCTCCAATAACTGTAAATGGCATTTCGTATGGCAACTCTGGCGTAAACTGCAAAGGGACGGGTGTTGTCATAGTTCATGGCGGCTTTGCATAAAGCTAAGTTTCCGGCTTGCAGAAGGTCTTGCTGCTCATCGTATGAGACATAAGCACAACGAGTAGTCAATTTTTTTACCATTTCAGGTACCAAATATAAGTACTCCTCTGTCAATCGGCGTTCATCATCTGTCATCGGGATGATCATACATATCCCCCCTTTCAACCAATGGCCCTGAGAGGGATATGGTTATTCTCCAGAATCTTCATGGATTCCAGAATTAGTTGATCACACATATAAGTGCTAAATTCTCCGATGTGTGCTTCCTTGGCAGTCAGACAGAATTTATCAGCAATCCAGCGGTAAGCCTCCGATTTCGTAAAGATGTGGTTTAGCCATATCTGGTCAAACACCCGGTGTGCTTGGATCCTTTTTTGCCGAAGCTCTTTGTTTGCCAGTTTTCCTTTGGCATTGGTAGTGCCAGGATGAACTCCTACATAAGAATTACACTGTGGGAAGTGACTGCACACATAGAGTTTTCCATCTTTCGCTTTATTTCCATATACATAGGACGCATCCCTTAAAAATTGCGATGCTGCCGCAGTATGGGCAGCGGATTTGTTTCTGTTTCATAAAGATTCACCTCGCTTACGTGTTTTATACGTATATTGTAAGAAAGCAGGTGATGAATTCCCATAGGATGGGCATAGAAACTACTCCCAGATTCGGACTAAATGGCACAAAATGGCAGAAAATCTAAGAATAGAACAGTGCCTTGATAAGCGGAAAGAAACCGCTGTCTGCAAAACGTGAGTAATTTACTGGTGTAAAGATGAACCCTGCACAGAAAATCCGGATGACATAAACAGAAATCAGAGCTATACATAGCCGATACAGATTTCTGGTGCGTCTGCTCCAGGGCTTTCTCGGACGAAACTTCAGGTACAGGATTAAAAGTGCAGGAATAAAAATTAAGTTCGTAAATATTGTATCGATTCCTTGAATCATAGCAGTGAAATTCAACATAAAATCGCCTCCTTTCTTATCCTGTACGCAGAAAGTACCAAAAGTGCAACCTTTTACCAGTAATAATGGGATGCTTCCTGATGCCGCAGTAAAGCAAAACAAGGACATGGCTTATCGGTCAATGCTTCTTTTGCAAAGTAGAGTCCATATAAGGACTGAAACTGTTCCAGTGTTATGGCGGACAGGCATTCCGTTGGTTCCGGTATGCGGGAGAAGAGCATACGGGCATCTGCCATGGGCAGGATACAAGGACTGCCGTTTTCATCTGGATGATATAAGAAGTGTGGGCCATTACAATAACCTGGGGTTTTACAGGAAACGCAGCGAACATAAATACAGGAATGCCAATTTCCATCACAAATATCTAAAAAAAATGCCGGATGTGCTTGGCATCGGCATTACAACGAGATTGTTCCATATTCATCACCTTTATAGCAGGCAGCCGTAAGAAGCTGCCTGTGAGCATATTTATTGATAGTTACTTATCTTTTTTTTCGCTTACGGATATATAAAATACCAAATCCGGCAGCAAAGAGGAGTGCGGCACCTGCCAGTAAAAGATAAGGAAGAATGGTTGTTTCATCTCCAGTCTTGACTGGTTTGGAAGGTTCCGGTGTGTCTTTTGGAACTTCCGTAAGTTTATCGTCTGTCCTTTATCGTCCAGATCCTCATGGGAAGCAATTTCAAGTGCTGTTTCTCCTTCAAGGGAAAAAAAGTTTTTCAAAAAACGACTACATCATGACCAGCCAATGTGCTCCATCAAAAGTGAAGATGACTTCGACAGAACCATTGGAATCCTTTGGTGTAAATTCTGTTTCTGACGTGACAGGTTTTCCATCAATCAGAACTTCCTTTTGGGTTGTTTTGTCCATCAGTGTGCCGACCAGTTTGTATGGAGTATCCGGAATCAGATTTTGGTAGGATACGGTGTCAATGATGGTTACTTCTTTCGTAGCAACGGCTTCCTGATCCCCATCCGCTTTGTCCTTCGCAGTAGTTCCAATTCCTGGGAAGTAGATAGACTGTTCATGGTCTTCTATATCGGCGTGAACAGCAATCTCTTTTTCCTGATACGTTAAAGACTCAAAGACAACAATTGTTTTGCCGGACAGGATGCTGCCATCAAATGTAAAGGTAAGTTCAATACTGCCAGAGGCATCTTCAGGAGTAAAGGTCGTAGTGGCAGTAATCGGTTTACCATCTGCCTGAAGAGGCTCTTTTGTCTCTTTGTCCATCAAGGTACCGGTAAGTGCATACTCTTTTCCTGGAATTAGGTTACTATATTTAACCGTGTCAACGATGGTAATCTCTTTATCGGTTTGGTAAAATGATCTCCGTCTGCTTTATCTTTTGCAGTAGTAGCGATTTCTGGGAAGTAGATGGTCTGCCCATTATCTTCAAGATCTGCGTGTGTTGCAAATTCTTTGCCGTCATAAGTAGCAGATTCAAAAACAACTACGGTTTTTCCGGCAAGGGAGGTCCCATCAAAAGAAAAAATCACATCTACCGTTCCAGAGGATTCTTTAGGAGTAAATGTGGTTTCGGCAGTAACCTCTTTCTTATCTATTTCGACAGGTTTTCCGGTTTCTTTATCCATAAGGGTTCCAGTCATAACATATTCTTCGCCGGGCAGAAGATTTTTGTAAGCTACCGTATCTACAAGGGTAACTTCTTTATCTGCTTGGGAAAGATTCATATCTGTTTCCTTATCTTTTGCAGTGGTCCCGATTTCTGGGAAATAGATAGTCTGATCCTGATCTGTAATGTCCGCATGAACAGCCAGTTTTAAATCCTCCTGGTACAGTTCCTCAAATACTACGATTGTTTTGCCCTTCAGAGAAGAGGCATTGAACGTAAAGGTCACTTTTGCAGAACCAGAAGATTTTTTTGGTTTGAAGGTGGTTTCTGCTGTGACAGGTTTTCCATCTATTTCAATTGGCTTTCCGGATTCCTGATCCATCAGTGTACCGATGAGCTTATAAGACTGTCCCTTCTTTAAGCCTTCGTATTCTACGGTATCAACCAGAGTGATTTTTTCTTCTGGTTTGGCAAAGTGGGAGTTGCTGTCTTTGTCAAGGGCAGTAGTTCCAATGGTAATCTGATCATCCGTTAAAGTTCCCATATCCACGACTACGTGATTTTTGTATACAGAGACCTCAATTTTTAAGAGGTTCATACCTTCATTGGAATCGCAGCGTTGTTCTTCCAAAATATAGGTATCATAAATCAGGGCTCCTTTGGCATCATCAGGTTTAGAAGCGCCAAACCAGATTCCGTCTTCAGAAGTTTCCCCACGATTGGTATTTGTAGTGTGCTTATTCCATTCTGAGGAAGTACTGGCATAGCCATTTTTGTCTGTTACAATGGTATGACTTTCTCCTGTAGTTTTGGAGGTAATGGAAAATGGGACATTTGCCAGCCGGTTTAAATCTCCGTCAGAGACCTTTACGAATTCTAAATCGCCACGGATTACCTGATTGGAAATCGCTGTTTCTTTTGCAGTTAAATCCAAAATTTTCCCATTTTCTGTGATATGAAACTCCTGAGAGAGTTTGCCCTCGTTCAAATAACCTTCCGGTGCTTTTGTCTCATCAACCCGGTAATGACCATAAGGGAGCGTATCTTTTTGGTGGAAGCAAGCCCCTTTTCATCTGTCTTCAAAGTGAGAACTACTTGATCTTTTTCGTAAAGGGTTCCATCCACAAGAACAGGATTTGGACCAAGATTGGTGATTGTAAATTCTGCATCCTTTAAAGAAGCATTTCCCTGTGGTTTGGCTTCTCCTGTTTCCAGATCCCGTTTTTGGATTTTGACACCGCCACGGATAATCTGGTTAGAAACAGAAGTCTCTTCTGTTGTTAAATCTACGATTTCTCCATTTTGGGTGATGTCAAATTCAAGAGCCTTTGCACCATCGGTTAGGTATCCGGAAGGCGCTTTGGTTTCTTCTATCCGGTAATGTCCAAGGGGCAGGGCATCAGCGGCACTTGCAGCAATACCATGTGTATCCGATTTGATTGTAAGCACTGCCTGACCATTTTCATAGAGCTTTCCACCTACCCATACTGGCTGTTTGTTCAGAGTGGTAATGGTAAATTCGGCATCTGCAAGAGATGCGGTTCCTTGTGCTTGTGTTCCCTGAGTTTCCAGATCCCGCTTCTGAATTTTGACGCCGCCTCGGAAGACCTGTTCTTCGACAGAAGAAGCGTTATAAATAGAGATAGTTTCTTCCGTACCGGTACTGGTGATTTGCTGCACGAAAACAGATTCGTTTGGAAGATAGCCGGCAGGGGCTTTGGTTTCCTGTACGGTTACTGTACCCAGTGGGAAGCAGACGGTCTTTCCATCACTGGCATAGAAAAATTCATCCCCGGATACCAAATAATCTTTTGTAAAATGGATTTCTCCAGAGGCATCTGTTTTCAATATCCAGGTGCGAACCGGTTTCTTACCATTTGCTCCGGGATCGGTAGCTGACTGCTCTGTATAGAATTTTATTGTAAATTCGGCATTGGCGAGAGAGCCGGTTCCCTGTGCAGAATTTTGCTGTGTGTCAGCATCCAGCTTTTTAAGGAGCAGTTTTACGGGATTATTTTGAGGAATATCCTTTACTTTTACGGTAGATGTTCCTTCTGCTTTTACCGTAACATTATGGGCGGAAGTATCTATAGCAAATCCTTCTGGGGCACTGATTTCTTTGACGGTGTAACTTCCTTCAGCCAGTTCTTTGGATTTTGCATATCCTTTTTTATCGGTAACAAGAGTTTCTACCAGTTCTTCCCCTTTGTAGATTCCGTATTTGGCTCCTTCTAAAGAGTAATTGCCATTTTTATCGGAAATATCGGTATTGGCAGAGGATTTCTGCAGTTCGATAAAGCCGTTTGGAACCTGATACCAGCTTCCTGCAAAAGTTTGGGAAGCATTGCCAGGAACGATAAAAGCACGGAAGGATTCTGGTGGGGCAGGAAGCCCTTCAATGGCGTTGGCAACTTCCAATGCTTTGTCAATATAATTTTGAGGTGCGCCATGGAAGGCACCGGTGTCCCCGTTATTTCCAGCGTGGATATAGGAAACGACCAGATGACCAATGACATAAGAGTTGTCATCGGACCATCCTTGGAAATATTGATCTTTTATGAGCTTTTCGTAGCCGTATCCACCATTGACATAGTAGAGTGCTTTTCTAAGCGGGGAATCCTTTCCTAAAAGATTATAAGGATATTGTCCGGAAGCAGGTGTTTTCTTTAATGGTTCAACGCAATAAGCTGTATTATTACCATCAAAACTCATGCGGGAAGTATAATAGTCCCCGTATGGAATTTTGGCTCCTGCCTTATAATCAATGGTTCCATCTGCAGCATAAGCGGTATGGGCATTGAAAAAGAGTGTGCTAAGAAACATCGTGACACAAAGAAAAAGGGCGGTTAGCCGGATATGAGGTTGTTTTGCTGGTTTTAACATAAATCTCCTCCTTTGTTAAAAAGAAAAGCAGCCATATTCGGGCTGCAGGTAACATTAACCGACTTTTTTATCCTGGCGTTTCAAGATTTCCAGGAGTTCCTGTCGGTCTGTGGTAATTAATTCTTTTTCCAGGTTGGAAGCTTTAAATTCCACAGTGATATTATTGTTGTTTGTTGAAATCAGTCCGTTTCCACGTTGGAAATGGGTGATATTCATAACTTCGGTTTCGGAAAGACGAAGAATGGTTTTTACACGTTGTGCCTCTTCATCTTCCATGTTAAGAATAATTTTGGTTTTACAGTTATTGATAATGCCTTTTCCATATTTTCCGTCATCAAGAGCAAAAAAGTCGTTGAGGTCCTGGGTTGCAAAAATACCGGCACCAGAGTATGCCCGGATGATCTTGGCGATCTCCAAAACGAATTCAGCGGCCAGACGGTTACTGGAGGCACCGATGAGCTGCCATACTTCATCTACGAAAATGGCTTTTTCTTCGGTACGATTTTCTTTGGCTTTATCCCATACATAGTCCAGAGCAACAAACATCCCTACCGTTAAGAGATCACTGGAACCAGTCAGCTCTGAAATGTCCAAAACGGTATATTTATTGGTCAGATCTACATTGGTCTGCTGGTTAAAAGAGGAAGCAGAGCCATGGACAAGACGGTTCAGGATGTGAGCCAGTCGTTTTGGTATCTTCAGTTTCCATCAAAACATCATATACATCTCCAAGAATTGGCATCGCTTTATAATGATCCGGGTGTTTGGGATCAATGAGGGATTCATTCTTATGGGTGATTCCCTTTCTTGCATAGGTTTTAATCAGTGCTTCGTCCAAAAGCTGTTTTTCCTCATGGCTCATATCTGGAATGAGCAGAGAAAAGAAAACGTGCAGACGTTGAATCTTACTGGCTAAGGCAGATGCGTCTAAAGTTGGACCGTCCAGCAGCTCATTGACAGAGTTATCTACTTTTCGGATTTCCATGACATTGATGCAGTTTTGGCTGGCAGGAGAAATCTGGATAAAGGTTCCTCCTACATTTCTGGCAGCCCGATAAAACTCATGACCTTTTAACGGTGCGATGATAAATACCTGGATTCCTTTACGCCGCATACGAAGTGCCATAGTCTGCATGGTAAAGTTTTTCCGGATCCAGAAGTGCCAAGAATCGCAATATTGGAGTTTTTATATTGTTTGGAGTCAAAAATATCAGCAATCACTAAAGAGTTGTTATGCTTATTTACTCCAAATAGGATGCCGTTGTCATCGCAAATGCTGTAGCTGACGAAAGGATAGCAACTGGCAGCTCCGGTGGTTAAGACATTTCGTTTTGAGAGTTCATAGAGCTTCTTATCCAGGTTTACAAGAGGAAGGGAAGATAAAAATCCCTGTTCTTGCAGGAAGTAACAAGACCGCAGATCCATATCCTGTGAGATGAGAAGTTTTTTCATCTCCTGAATCCGCCATTGCAGTTCTTCCAGATCACCTGCCGTAATCGTAATCAAAAGATTCATGTAATAGAAATCTTCATTATTAGCAAGTCCCTGTTTGAGGAAATAGCCGGAACGGATGGCAGAATCCAGATCATCAAAATCCGCATTGGTATCAGAGGCATCTTTGATCTTTGAACGGTTGATCCGGATTTGCTGTCCAAGACGTTGCTGGATCTTATCTTTGGGCTGTTTATGCAGAAAAAAGTCAATGTCAATTCCTTCGCCAGCATTGATAAGCAGGGACAGCCAGCCTGGCATTACTTTTGCTTTGTAACCATCGCACGGCACCAGCAGGTAAGAATGGTAGATGCCATTTACCAGCACATAGTTACTGTGCTTAAAGTCCAAAGACTCTGGTGCAATGAATTCATTGATATGGATGTTATCCACTTCCTGCTCACGACCAGATTCCATATAGCGGGTCAGTACCTGGTTAATCCGTTTTGGCAAAGGGGTTTCGGTACATTTGGTACGGTTCAGTAAAGTGTAGAGTACATCGGTTGTAAACTCATCTTCATTGTCATGAACCAGCACATCGTTGCCGCATTGATATAGAAAGGTTTTTGCGGTCTGTGCAGCAGTTTCCAAAGCTGCCAGGATTTCCTTTTCCTCCACCTTCCGATTCACATTGAAAGGTTCGTATTCAAAGATTAGGAAAAAAAACGTCTGGAAACCGCTTCTCTGGAACTTAACTGCCGGACAAATTGGATATAGTCTTTTTGTAACTGCCGGCAGTTAGGATCTGATTCCCGTTCCATTTCCAAACGGGACTGTTCCAGATGTTTGTTGATATCCGCTTTTTTGGAGATCATCTTAATCTGCAGTTTCACAGGGCTGATTTTTAGGTAGGAGATGAAGCTGAAAATGATCCCCTGTTGTTCCCTAGCACTGCGTAAGAGGAAATTGATCGGTTCAATCTCCAGGATTTTTACATAACGATGGTCTGTCGTGTAGATAACACCATTGGCAATCTTATCAATAGGAAGATAATCTTCAAGGTGATTTCTTTTTCGTTTTTTCTTTTTGCTTTTCCCGGAAGCAGCAGATGACTGGTTGGAAGCTTTATTCGCAGTTCTTTCTTTTTTTCGTTCCTCCAAAAGTTGCTGCTTTATCTGTTGTTTTTCAAGTTTTGCCTGCCTTTTCGCACTTTTTACGTGCAGCGTTTTGTTCTTTTTTTTAATTGTCGGGACTCAAATTTAAGAATCCGGATGTCTTCACGAGCCTGTTTGCGTATTCCACGTTTTGTAGAAGTATCAAAACTGCCGACGTCTTCTTTTTTTTAATAGCAGAGGATTCTTTTGTCTCCTCTTCGGAAGACATCTGTGAGCAGTTCTCTTCAGAAGAAGATTCTGCAGGTTGTTTTGGATGCCGTTTGCGTTTCTTGGTTTTTGGTTCTTTTGTTGCGGGGCTTTTTTTTTATCCGGTACTTTTTTTTCGGCTCCGGATGTACATCCATACGGTAAATAACCCGGCGGTTTTTCAGAAAAACGCAGAGCGTTCATTAAAAAACGCAGTAATGCTTTCCCCACCGATTCCAATTAGAGAAATCATAGCTGCAGGCAGAGCAGTCATACAGAGAATAATAATCCTGACAGTGAGTGTCAGAGGCAGATTGATAACAGGAATGGTGATCAGGATTGCCAGGATACCGCCTCGATGGCATTACGGATTTTAAACATTCCGCCCATAAAGGTCCCTTTTTCTATAAAATTGCGAGGGATGAAGACAGGATGTTGTTCTTCAGTATTGTTCATGGCTGCACCTCCTTTGGTTCTTCCATGGAAGGAGTTTCCGGAACTTCTGTGACAGGGGCAGCTTTTTCCGAATTCACTGAGGTATCATCATAACCGCCTTCTTGCAACTGTTCAATTTCCTCTGTTGTGATGGAAGGAAGTTTGTCATCTGTCGGACGTTCATAGATGATTTCTTTTCCAGAATCAGGGGTACGTTCCTCACCGAAAAAGAATCTTCCAGTAGAGGAAGTGTAGTACACAGGAAGAACGGACTTATCCGGAAGCTGGAACGAAAAATTAATATCAGAAGCATTGGGATAGGTAGTATCATCAGCAAGGAAACGGATGGAAGTTAGAGACATCTGTTTTACGTTTTTAAGATAGGAGGTCAGTTCTTCCTGAAAAAGTTTCACCTGTTCCTTGGAGAAAAAGTCTTCCAAAGCTTCAAAATCCTGAAAGCTTATGGATTCGTTATTTTCTGCTTGTTCTGTCTCGGTATTTTCATTATTATCGTGTTGAGTATTTTCTGTCTCGGATTTTTTGTTTCCTTTTTGGGATTTCCAGATGGAGGGAAAGACAAATCCGATGATAATTAAAAAGGCCATCATAAAGATAGCCAGAATTGCTTTTTTTCTGTTCATAAGTGTCTCCTTTATTTTTTAGCGAAGATCCAATAGGCATTTGCGGTTGCATGCACTTCCGTCATCATATCGAATTCACGGTTGATGTAGTTTTTGGAGGAACTGTCATTGGGATCATTGACTAATACTTTACCTCCAGCCGTTACACCACGAAGGACAATAAAAATGTCCGCCACTGGTAAAAAGCCCAGCTCTTTGGGAACTGATGACCGGATGACCTTCAGATAAAGCCTGAAGTACCTGGTTGGGATCACTGGTCTGTGTGACAGCCCCACACCCAAAATGATCGGACGCTGCCTGGAAATAAGACCAGTAAGTGCCGACTCCTGGTTTGTAATAGGAATTTCCGCACCAGGATATTGCATCAATAGGTGTAATGGTAGTGCCTGTAAGATAACTGGCAATCATAGCAAAGCTTGTCGGACCGCATCCGCTGCTGGCGATGGAACCCCCGCCGTATGGAATGTTTCCATAGTCTGTCTGGAGATAGTGTGGAATCTGCATACCGTTTGCGGGATAGCTGCCACCACTGGCAGTAATTTGGTAATACCGAAGGACATGATCCACATATTCTTTATCACCATACAGGTCATAAGGCCAGCTTGGTCTTGCACACATCATATCAGAGTAGGCAATCGCATTTTCCTTGGTATAACCACCGTCACGCTCCATTGCCCAGTCAATGTATGCAGAACCGTAGTTGTAACCCTGAAGAGCCAGTTTAATCCGGTCTAAGTCCGTAGGTCCGGTACAGCCGGCTTTGTCGAGGGCATATTTTAATTCCTGTACTCCACATTCAATGGAGTATTCAGGATCTGTAATCCCATTTGGCACATGGGGATAGCGGGTATTAAATCCACCTTCCGCTGCTTGCATAACATCCAGCCCTCGTCCGCCAGATTCCTGCATCATGACTGCCAGAATTAAATCCACATAATCACTCATACCATATTTCGCAGCAGCTCTTTCTACAGCAGGGCGGTAGGACAATACCTCATCGCTAAGATTGATAGCAGCTACTATGCCGGAAGAAGCAGTACCAAAGAAAGCAGTCAGGTTTTCGGCATAGTTTTTGGCAAGTTCTTTCTGCTTGTCTGTAAGATGGAATACATGGTCTGCAAAATAGGAATCTCCAGCATAAACAACGGTATAGGTGTGTTTCGTAAAAGTAACCGTCTGTGTTTGTGCCTGCCCCTGTTCTGTGCCGGCTTCTCCTTCTGCATCGCCATCAACGGTAACTTCCATGGTAACTGTCTCGGTTGCTACATCATAAGAAAAAAAAGTCCTTCTTTGTTTTCACGGATGAGTTTCTTTAATTGGTTTAGGTTGATGTTTTTATAGTCATCCTGGCTGGCACAAAATTGTGAAATCAGCAGATTGGCATTGACGGAGATGCTGTATGTATAGGGGTCATTGATGGATGCAGTATCACCTTGTGGAAGACGGGAAAATTGCTGCATGGATCTCTGCCAGAATGTCTTCATGGCTTTCTTCTAACACTTCAACGATGGCTTCACGGGAA
>ENA-OQAJ01000326-OQAJ01000326.1-human-gut-metagenome-genome-assembly--contig:-NODE-326-length-14881-cov-3.143487_pt1 | contig 14881 bp, 22 predicted proteins | sample MGYA00242736_ERZ504529 | MGnify/ENA primary metagenome ERZ504529 (study PRJEB26092, sample SAMD00036275) | human gut metagenome | host: Homo sapiens | study: EMG produced TPA metagenomics assembly of...
CACAAATAATGCGTAAGAAAAGACTCCTGTAAAGACACAGGAGTCTTATCTTGCTTTAAAAAAGGAATTTTAAATGTCTGCGGGAGACGGACATTTACGTTTAGAAAGGAAACAAAAAGATATGGCAGATAAAGTAAGAGAAGGAAAGGTAAGATGCTCCTTTTGCCATAAGACCGAAGACCAGGTACGGAAACTGATCGCAGGTCCGGATGGAGCGTATATTTGTGATGAATGTATCGGTATCTGTTCCGAGATCATGGAAGAAGAATTCAATATGTATGATCATGAAGCAGATTACGAAACAGGGATCAACCTTCTGAAACCGGAAGAGATCCACAGTATCCTGGATGAATATGTCATTGGTCAGGACGATGCCAAGAAGGCACTTTCTGTGGCTGTTTACAATCATTACAAGAGAATTCTTGCTTCCAGAAATCTGGACGTTGAGCTGCAGAAGAGTAATATCCTGATGCTTGGTCCTACAGGTTCCGGTAAGACACTTCTTGCACAGACACTGGCGAGACTTCTGAATGTTCCTTTTGCCATCGCAGATGCCACTACTCTCACAGAGGCAGGCTATGTTGGCGAGGATGTTGAGAATATTCTTCTGAAGATCATTCAGGCAGCAGATTACGATATTGAACGTGCGCAGTACGGAATCATCTATATTGATGAGATCGACAAGATCACAAGAAAATCCGAGAACACTTCCATTACCAGAGATGTGTCCGGTGAGGGCGTACAGCAGGCACTTCTGAAGATCCTGGAAGGAACCGTTGCAAGTGTTCCGCCGCAGGGCGGAAGAAAGCATCCGCATCAGGAGTTTATCCAGATCGATACGACAAACATCCTGTTCATCTGCGGTGGTGCTTTTGACGGACTGGAGAAGATCATCGAGGCAAGACAGGATACCAAGTCCATTGGTTTTGGAGCAGAGGTTTCTGAGAAGGAAGACCGCAATGTAGGCGAAGTCTGAAAGAAGTTATGCCGGAAGACTTTATCAAATTCGGTCTGATCCCGGAGTTTATCGGACGAGTTCCGGTTGTTGTGACACTGGATTCCCTGGATGAAGAAGCACTGATCCGAATCTTAAAAGAGCCTAAGAACTCCCTCACCAAGCAGTATGACAAGCTTTTTGAGCTGGACGGTGTGGAACTTGAGTTCCAGGATGAGGCACTTGAGACAGTTGCCCGGAAATCTCTTGAGAGAAAAACAGGTGCCAGAGGACTTCGTGCCATCATGGAGCATACCCTGATGGATCTGATGTACAAGACACCTTCTGACGATACCATCCGTAAATGTATCGTCACAAAAGAGGCAGTGGAGGGAACCGGAGAGCCGGAGATCATCCACGGGGAGGCCAAGTCTCCTGCCAAGAAAGCAGGACACAAAACATCCCCGTTCGAGAAAGAAAGGCAAGCCGGAAACAGCTTGATGAAGGGAATGACATAAATGACAAATCAGGTCAATATAATGCCAATGATTGCTCTACGTGGGACTACGGTCCTTCCGGAGATGATCGTACACTTTGATGTGAGCAGAGAGAAATCCATCCGTGCCGTGGAAGCAGCCATGCTCCATGACCAGAAGGTCTTTCTGCTGACACAGAAGGACCCGGAAGTGGAAACACCGGAACTTGATGATCTGTATCGGGTAGGAACCATTGCATACATCAAGCAGGTGGTGAAACTTCCGCAGGATCTTTACCGGGTTCTGGTAGAAGGACTGGACAGAGCTGAAATACTGAGCCTGGAGCAGGAAGGACCCTACCTGAAAGCGGAATGTGAGATCGTTACCGCCCAGGAAGAGGAGTATCCGGAACCGGTGAAAGATGCCATGCTTCGCAGCATCCGGGAACTTTTCCAGAGATATTGCAGAGAGAGCGGAAAGATAAGCAAAGATCTGGTAACACAGATCATGACCATTGAGGATGTTAAGGAGACCATCGACCAGATTGCGGTGAACCTTCCGATGTCCTATCAGAACAAGCAGAAGCTTCTGGAAGCAGTGTCTCTGAATGACCGTTATGAGATCCTGGGAGCACTTCTTGGCAGCGAGATCGAAGTGATCCATATCACCAAAGATCTCCAGCGCAAGGTGAAATCCCATATTGATAAGAATCAGAGAGAGTATATCCTCCGTGAACAGCTCAAAACTATCCGTGAAGAACTGGGTGAGGATAATACTGCAGATGATATCGAGGAGTTTAAGAAACAGCTGAAAGAGCTGGATGCATCCGATGAAGTAAAAGAGAAGATTTCCAAGGAGATCAGCCGTTTTAAAGGAATGGCAGCCAGTGCAGCGGAGGCAACGGTACAGAGAGGCTATCTGGAGACTGTTCTTGCACTTCCGTGGAATAAGAAATCCGAGGATTCCGAGGATCTTGAGAATGCATGGAAAGTACTGGAAGAAGGCCACTATGGACTGAAAGATGTTAAAGAGCGTATCATGAATTTCTTGCGGTCCGGAAACTGACCCACAAGGGAAAGAGCCCGATCCTCTGCCTGGTGGGACCTCCCGGAACCGGAAAAACTTCCATTGCCCGTTCTGTGGCGGAGGCCATGAACAAAAATACGTCCGCATCTGTCTCGGCGGTGTCCGTGATGAAGCGGAGATCCGTGGACACAGAAAGACCTACGTCGGCGCCATGCCCGGAAGGATCACGGTTGCATTGAAAGAAGCCGGAGTCAGCAATCCGCTGATGCTTCTTGACGAGATCGACAAGACCAGCAGTGACTATAAGGGAGACACTTCTGCGGCACTTCTGGAAGTCCTTGATCCGGAGCAGAACAGTAAGTTCAACGATCACTATGTGGAGATCCCTCAGGATCTTTCCGAAGTACTGTTTATTGCAACGGCCAATGACGTACAGGGAATCCCGAGACCTCTTCTTGACCGTATGGAACTGATGGAAATTCCAGGCTATACGGAGAATGAGAAGGAACATATTGCAAGGGAACATCTGATTCCGAAACAGATGGAGATCAACGGGATTCCGGAAGGAAAACTGGTGATCCAGCCGGCAGCTCTCGGTAAGTTGATCAACAACTATACCAAGGAAGCCGGAGTCCGTTCCCTGGAGAGAAATATCGGACGCATCTGCCGGAAGACCGCACGTGCGCTTATGGAAGAAGGCAAGGATAAAGTTGTGGTCACATCCAGAAATATCTCCAAATTCCTTGGCAAAGAACGATATAACTATCTGATGGCCAATGAGAAGGATGAGATCGGAATTGCCCGTGGCCTTGCCTGGACACAGGTAGGCGGCGATACCCTTCAGATCGAGGTCAACATCATGCCTGGAAAAGGAGAACTGCTTCTCACCGGACAGTTGGGCGATGTGATGAAAGAATCTGCACAGGCAGGCATCAGCTATATCCGTTCTGTAGCAGATCAGTATAAGATCGATCCGGAATTTTTCCAGAAACATGATATGCATGTACATATCCCGGAAGGTGCTGTTCCAAAAGACGGCCCGTCCGCAGGTATAACCATGGCAACTGCCATGCTGTCCGCAATTATCGAAAAACCGGTGCGTGCGGATCTTGCCATGACCGGTGAGATCACCTTAAGAGGCCGCGTGCTTCCAATCGGTGGACTGAAAGAGAAGCTGCTTGCAGCCAAATACGCAAAGATAAAAGAAGTCCTTGTTCCGGAGAAAAACCGTCCGGATATTGAGGAGATGGATAAAGAGATCATCCAGGGGCTGAATATCCAGTTTGTGGACAATATGAAAGAAGTTCTTGGTGAAGCTCTTGCATAGACAAAAACAGAAAAAACCCTGCCCTGTTTTTCAGGACAGGGCTTTTCCGAGAAAAGGGAGGAACAACGAATGGTAATCAAAAAACGTATCACTGGATATTGTCTGCGGAATCACAAGCAAGATCCCGGACACAGGAAGGCCGGAGGTAGCTTTTGCGGGAAAATCAAATGTAGGGAAATCCTCCCTGATCAATGGTCTGATGAACCGCAAGGCCCTGGCAAGAACCAGTGCACAGCCTGGAAAAACACAGACCATCAATTTTTTATAATATCAATGAAGCAATGTATCTCGTAGACCTGCCAGGCTACGGCTATGCCAAGGTTTCCGCGGCAGAGAAGGAAAAATGGGGAAAAATGATCGAGGGCTATCTTCACAATTCCAAAGAGCTCCGTGCAGTTTTTCTTCTGGTGGATATCCGCCACAAACCTTCTGCCAATGACAAGCAGATGTATGACTGGATCTGCCACAATGGATATGAGCCGGTGATCATCGCAACCAAACTTGATAAACTGAAACGCAGCCAGGTGGCAAAAAGCCTCAAGGAGATCCGTATTGGACTGGGCCTTCCGAAAGAAGGAAAAATCCTTCCTTTTTCTGCAGAAACCAAGCAGGGAAGAGACGAGATATGGGCACTGATCGACGAGTTGACCGGACTTGCTGAACCGGCAGCTACAGAGGATTAAGGAGAACAAAAAGATGGGAATTATCAAGGCGCTCAAGCTGGGATTTGACTATCAGAGATATGATGACGATGGCAATGTAGTAGACATGCAGCGTGCAGTCAATGATGTAAACCTGGACATTGAAGCAGGAGAATTTGTGGCAGTTCTGGGACATAATGGCTCTGGAAAATCCACACTGGCAAAGCATATGAATGCGCTTCTGATCCCAACAGAGGGAACCATGCTGGTGGACGGGATTGATACTGCCAGAGAGACCAAACTCTGGAAAGTACGCCAGAAGGCTGGAATGGTATTTCAGAATCCGGACAACCAGATCATAGGAACTGTTGTGGAAGAAGATGTGGGGTTTGGCCCGGAAAATATGGGAATCCCTACGGATGATATCTGGAAACGGGTGAATGACAGCCTGGAAAAAGTTGGCATGACAGCTTATCGCTATCAGCACCAAACAAACTTTCCGGAGGCCAGAAACAGCGTGTAGCCATTGCCGGTGTGATGGCCATGCGTCCGCGATGTATCATTCTGGATGAGCCAACCGCCATGCTGGACCCCAACGGACGGAAAGAAGTTCTGGAGGCTGTGAGGGAACTGAACCGTAAGGAAAAAGTAACCGTTATCCTGATCACGCATTACATGGAGGAAGTGATCCATGCAGACCGTGTCTATGTCATGGACAGTGGAAATGTTGTGATGCAGGGAAATCCAAAAGAGATCTTTTCCCAGGTGGATACCCTCAAAAAATACGGCCTGGATGTACCGCAGGTAACACTTCTTGCATATGAACTGAAGAAATCCGGTGTGGATGTTCCGGATGGAATACTGACTACAGAGGAGCTGGTGAGCGCATTATGTCAATCGAATTAAAAAAATGTAACCTATACCTACAGCCCCGGGACAGCCTATGAGAGCCATGCGCTGAAAGATGTCAGCCTGGTGATCCCGGACGGCCAGTTTATCGGGATCATCGGACACACAGGAAGCGGAAAATCCACGCTGATCCAGCATCTGAATGCACTGGTACAGCCTACATCCGGACAGGTTCTGTATAACGGAGAAGATGTGTGGGCGGAAAAATACGACCGGAAGCAGCTACGCAGCGAAGTTGGCCTGGTGTTCCAGTATCCGGAGCATCAGCTTTTTGAGAATGATGTGATTTCCGATGTGTGTTTTGGACCTATGAATCAGGGACTTTCCAGAGAGGAAGCGGAGAAGGAAGCGAAGCAGGCACTGACACATGTTGGAGTAAAAGAATCCAATTTCAAAAAATCTCCTTTTGAACTTTCCGGAGGCCAGAAGAAACGAGTGGCCATTGCAGGCGTGCTCGCCATGAATCCGAAGATCCTGATCCTGGATGAGCCTACAGCAGGTCTTGACCCGAAGCAGGGATGATATCCTGGATCAGATCGCGGAACTTCATAAAGTGAGAGGAATCACCATTGTTCTGGTGTCCCACAGCATGGAAGACATTGCGAAATATGTGGAACGGCTTATTGTTATGAACCACGGAGAAGCGGTATTTGATGATACTCCCAAGAAAGTTTTTTCCCATTATAAAGAACTGGAAACCATGGGACTTGCAGCACCGCAGATCACTTATATCATGCATGCTTTGAAGGGGCATGGACTGAATGTGGATGCAGATGCCACAACAGTGGAAGAGGCCAGAGACAGCATTCTTGCTGCGTTGAAAGCTTCAGATTCTCCGCTGTTGAAAGAAGGAGGAGCGGAAAAATGATCAGAGATATTACCATTGGCCAGTATTATCCGGCAAAATCCGTTCTTCACAGACTGGATCCCCGGACCAAATTCCTGGGAACTCTGGGATTTCTGATTTCCGTGTTCCTGTTCCATACGTTTCTTGGATATGCGGTGGCAACGGTATTTCTGGTGGCCATGATCGCAATTTCAAAAGTTCCTGTGAAATTCATGTTCAAAGGTCTGAAGGCCATTGTGATGATCCTTCTGATCACCGTTGTGTTCAATATTATCCTGACGCCAGGTGAAGTACTGTGGCGTTTTGGAATCATCAAGGTTACGAAGGAAGGTCTTGTTCTTGCTGGAAGAATGGCGATCCGTCTTGTTTACCTTGTGATCGGCTCATCCATTATGACACTGACTACCACACCGAATCATCTGACAGACGGTCTTGAGAGACTTCTCCGCCCGCTGAATAAGATCCATGTGCCGGTTCATGAGATTGCAATGATGATGTCCATTGCCCTTCGGTTTATTCCGATCCTTCTGGAGGAGACTGATAAGATCATGAAGCACAGATCGCCAGAGGTGCGGATTTTGAAAACGGAAACCTGATCCAGAAGGCAAAAAACATGGTACCACTTCTTGTACCGCTGTTTATTTCTGCGTTCCGCCGTGCCAATGACCTTGCCATGGCTATGGAAGCCAGATGTTACCACGGCGGTGATCACAGAACGCAGATGAAACCGCTGCATTATGAAAAGAGAGATTACATTGCATTTGTGATCCTTGTGGCATATCTTGCAGTTGGAGTGGCGTTCCGTGTAGTGGGACTGTAACCGAGCCAGGCGGATTCCTGTGAGACTGTGAGTATTCAGCTATGGATAAGCAGTGTCAGAAGATGCCTGCATCAGGAGGTATATTATTTTATGAAACGAGTAGGACTTGTAGTGGCTTACGATGGAACGCATTATTCCGGCTGGCAGACACAGCCAAACGGAACGACCATTCAGGGTGTCTTAAACGATACCTTAAGTGAGCTGCTTGGAGAAAAGATTGAGACCATCGGTGCCAGCCGTACAGATGCAGGGGTACATGCTCTTGGAAATGTGGCGGTTTTTGATACCGAGTCCAGGATCCCCGGGGAAAAATTTTTCCTATGCACTGAACCAGAGACTTCCGGAAGATATCCGTATCCAGCTTTCTGAAGAGGTGGAACCGGATTTTCATCCCCGTTACTGTGACAGTGAAAAAACATATGAGTACCGTATCCTGAACCGGAAATTCCCGGTTCCCACAGAAAGACTGTATTCGTATTTCTATCATTACAAGCTGGATGTGGATAAGATGAAGGAGGCAACCTCCTATCTGATCGGGCGCCATGATTTTGCCAGTTTCTGTGGTTCCGGTGCCCAGGTGAAGACAACTATCCGAACGATTACTTCCATGGACGTGTGGAGAGACGGGGATATGGTGACCATCCGTGTTTCCGGAACCGGATTCCTTTACAATATGGTGCGTATCATTTCCGGAACCCTGATCGAGATTGGAAACGGACAGTATCCTCCGGAACGGATGGATAAGATCCTCAAAGCCTGTGACCGGGCTGCGGCAGGTCCAACAGCTCCGGCTCAGGGACTGACCCTGATGGGAATCGAGTTTTTTCTGAAAAAGGTACGAAAAAGAGGCACTGAAATGAAAAATACGCAGGATCTGCTGCATGGAAATATTAAGAGTGAACTGATCGCACTGACCATTCCTCTGGTACTGGGAAATATCCTGCAGCAGTTTTACAACACCATAGATTCTTTTATTGTGGGAAGATATGTGGGAACAGAAGCCTTTGCAGGCATTGGCGTTGCAGGCAGTATCATGAACCTGTTTATCTTTATCCTCAATGGTGGATGTAATGGAATGTCCATTATTTTTGCAGAACTCTACGGGCAGAAAAATTATGAAAAAACTTCGAAAAGAAAGCTTCCTTTCGCTGAGCGCGGGAGGGGGCTTTACCATTGTTTTGAGTATTGTAAGCCTTCTGGTTCTGTATCCGGTGCTGGGCCTGATCCAGACACCGCCGGAGGTAGAGCCTTATGTTGTGGCTTATCTTCAGATCATTTTTATCGGACTTCCTGCCACCTTCCTTTATAACTGGTGCTCTGCAGTGCTCCGGGCTGCCGGAGATACGGAAACGCCGCTGTGGACTCTTTTTATTGCCATGTGCATGAATCTGGCACTGGATGTTGCTTTTGTACCGGGACTGCATATGGGAACTGCCGGAACCGCTCTGGCAACTGTGATCGCCCAGCTTTTTTCCGCAGGCGTATGTCTGTGGATCATGAGGAAAAAACATCCCATTTTCTTCTTCAGCCGGAAAGATATGGGGATGGATCTGCCGCTTCTGAAGAGAACAGCCAATTTCGGTGCTGTGTCGGCACTTCACCAGTCCAGCATTTACATTGGAAAGATGCTGGTCCAGGGAGCGGTAAACTCCGGCGGAACAGAGATCATTTCCGCATATACGGCGACCACCAGGATCGAAGGATTTTCCAATTCCTTCGGAGACAGCGGTTCCACAGCCATCTCTGTATTTGTGGCCCAGAACCGTGGCGCAGGAGATAAAAAGAGAGCGCTGAAAGGATTTCATCAGGGGCTTGGGCTGATGATCGTATTTGTCATCATTTTGTCGGCACTGCAGGCAGCTCTGACAAGAGGAGCAGTACAGCTTCTTATGGGAAATCCGTCAGAAACTGTAATGAAAAATGCAGTTCTGTATATGAATGTGGTATCTGTCTTTTACATCCTGAATTTCATCGGAAACGCAGGGGTGGGATTCTTCCGTGGAATCGGAAAGATTTCCGTTCCGGTGATCGGAAGCACACTGCATATTTCCATCCGTGTGGTTCTGTCCTATCTTCTGATCGGCAGGATGGGGCTTGAGGCTGTCGCCTTTGCCACAGGGATCGGCTGGATCAGCGTTGTGCTGTATCAGATCGTAGTTTACCGGAAGGTGAGAAAACAGGAATTTTGTTGAAAATTACAAGAAAAAACAGTTGACAGCCAAGGTACCTTATAATATAATAACTCAATGTGACGTAGTGCGAAGATGCTAGAGCCAATAGCCCCGGCGACGGCATTTTATCAGCGGTTTCGGACATTTCCGCGATTTATTTTGCACCCGCGTTTCCATTTACTTTTTTCGCGGAAGTACCGCGGTTTGAGAAACATTATCGTTGATAAATAACAGGAGGTAGGACCATGCAGACTTATATGGCTAATCCGGATAAAATCGAAAGAAAATGGTATGTAGTTGACGCAGAGGGTTGCACTCTGGGACGTCTGGCATCCGGTGTTGCAAGTGTTTTAAGAGGAAAGAACAAACCTCAGTTTACACCGCACGTTGACACAGGAGATTATGTAATCGTTGTAAACGCTGATAAGATCAAAGTTACAGGCAAGAAGCTTGAGCAGAAGATTTATTATAACCACTCCGACTATGTTGGTGGAATGAAAGAAACCACATTAAAAGAAATGTTAGCAAAGAAACCTGAGAAGGTTATCGAGCTCGCAGTTAAGGGAATGCTTCCGAAAGGACCTCTTGGAAGAGCTATGAACAAGAAACTTTTCGTATACGCAGGACCAGAGCACAAACATGAGGCTCAGAAGCCTGAAGTTTTAACATTTTAATAGGAGGTAGAAAACATTGGCTAGCGCAAAATTCTACGGAACAGGAAGAAGAAAGAAATCAATCGCAAGAGTTTTACCTGGTACCTGGAACAGGTAAAATCACTATCAATAAAAGAGACATCGATGAGTACTTCGGACTTGAGACTCTGAAAGTTATCGTTCGTCAGCCACTGGCTTTAACAGAGACAGAGGGTAAATTCGACGTGATCGTTAACGTTCGCGGCGGTGGATACACAGGACAGGCTGGAGCAATCCGTCATGGCCTTTCCAGAGCCCTTCTCGAGGCAGACAACGACTACAGACCAGCTCTTAAAGCTGCTGGATTCCTTACACGTGATCCACGTATGAAAGAGCGTAAGAAATACGGTCTCAAAGCTGCTCGTAGAGCTCCGCAGTTCTCCAAACGATAATCAGACCGACATATCGAATATCAGAACATCAGACCCTGGGAACCTATGGTTCCTGGGGCTTTTTATGTAAGAAAAGGACATTATCCTTTCTTTTGACATTTCCCCCATTTTTGATACTATATTATCATACGGACTTCCCATAGGCGCGATCCTGTGGGAGTTTTTTTACACAGGAATTTAAGGAGGGTTTTATGGATGAGTGAAGTGAAAAAATCCGGTCACAGCCATCATCAGCGGGGACGTTTTTCCGGGAAGATCGGTTATGTGCTGGCTGTTGCCGGATCTGCGGTAGGTTTGGGAAATATCTGGCGTTTTCCTTACCTGGCGGCGAAGTACGGCGGAGGAATGTTCCTGCTGGTTTATATCCTGCTGACCGTGTCATTTGGATATGTGCTGATCATGTCGGAGACAGCGCTGGGAAGAATGACGCGTAAGAGCCGGTCGGAGCATTTGAACATTTTTGGAAAGAGCGCACCGTTTAAGATCGGTGGATGCTGAACGCCGTGATCCCGATGCTGATCGTGCCGTATTACAGCACCATCGGTGGATGGGTTATCAAGTATCTGGTGGAGTATTTAAGAGGAAATGTGCAGAAGGTTTCCGAAGATGGTTATTTTGGAAGTTTTATTGCGGATTCCTGGCAGGTGGAAGCCTGGTTTCTGGTGTTTGCAGTGCTGGTATTTGCCATCATCCTTGGCGGCGTAAAAAAATGGCGTAGAACTTATGTCAAAGATCATGATGCCGGTTCTGGTAGTTCTGGCTGTGATTGTTGCCATTTATTCAATGACACGGCCAGGAGCTATGGAAGGAGTAAAATATTTCCTGATTCCGAACTTTAAGAATTTTTCCTGGATGACAGTTGTGACAGCCATGGGTCAGATGTTTTATTCGCTTTCTATTGCAATGGGTATCTTATATACCTATGGTTCCTATATGCATAAGAAACTGGATATGGAACAGTCTACCACACAGGTGGAAATCTTTGACACAGGGATTGCCATCCTTGCAGGACTTATGATCATTCCGGCTGTGTTTGCTTTTCCGGCGGAAATCCGGAGACTCTGCAGGCGGGGCCATCGCTGATGTTTATCACACTGCCGAAGGTTTTTGCAACCATGGGAGTAGGAACCGGCGCAGGAATCCTCTTTTTCGTGCTGGTCCTTCTTGCGGCACTTACCAGTGCGGTTTCTCTGATGGAGACAAGTGTATCTACCTTTATGGATGAGCTTCACTGGGGCCGGGCGAAATGCTGTATCCTGATGGCTGTGATCATGCTTGTGATCGGTACTGCATCTTCCATGGGATATGGAGTGCTGGATTTCCTGAAGATTTTCGGAATGAATTTCCTGGATTTCTTTGACTTTATGACAAACTCCGTGATGATGCCGCTGGCAGCACTTGCCACCTGTTTCCTGGTAACACGTGTTGTGGGATATGACAGGATTGCAGCGGAGATCGAGCAGTCTTCGAAATTCCGCAGAAAAGGGCTGTACAAGTTTTTTATTAAGTATCTGGCACCTGTCTGCCTGATCATTGTACTGTTAAGTTCCATTGCAAACGTGCTTGGAATCATCAGTATGTAAAAAATAAAGTTATAAAAAGATCAGGTGAGAATGAATGTTGAATGAAATCATTCTCATCTGATCTTTTTTTATGCCATAGATAGTTACGCTGTAGGCAAGGAAAGCTGGTTTCAGTGCTCCCATATATTGATTTAACGTGCTATATCAGTCGTTAACCTTCCAGTTAGCCAGCAGTTTCAGCTCGATCCTTGTTCCATCCGGAAGAGAAAACCAGTGGTCATTGATCGGCTTTACCGGATAAGCTTTGATCTTTTCCATTGTTTTTTCCACAGAATCAACGGCAATGGAAATGTGGTCATATCCGTTCTCTGCATCTGTGTTGATGGCAGAAACTTCACAGAGCTGGATACCTTCCCCGGAACCAGCATTTGCGCTCTGGTTTTTTCCCCCGATCTCCCCGCCACATATGCATGTCAAAAAACATCTTCAAAAAAAATTTTCTGTGCATCTTCATAAGAAGAAGTACGGATCGCTGCATGATCGATCTTTGCCATAAAAAATCGTTCCTCCTTTGTATATGATGTATATGAGATTTTTTTATCTGTCATAAGAATAAGCGATTTTGTGATAACTGGCAAGGAAAAAAGATTATTATACAGGGGGAGTTTTCTGGTCAGTGAGGGATTTTCATGAGAAAAGGTACAGACAGACCAGAGAACACAGAGGATGCGGAGATTTGGCTTTACAGCAGAGAAGAATATCAAGTATAATACTATAGCATCGAAAAATCCGCTCCATCAAAAAGGAATCCTGCAAACAGGGATCCCATCGGGATGGCAGCATAAAGGAAAACAAATATAATACAAAAATCACAACAATAAAGGAATATAACAAATGAGTATTTTAAATGTAGAACACCTGACTCACGGATTTGGAGACAGAGCGATTTTTGAAGACGTGTCTTTCCGTCTTCTGAAGGGAGAACACATTGGACTTGTAGGCGCCAACGGCGAAGGAAAGTCCACATTTATGAGCATCGTAACCGGAAAGCTGATGCCAGATGAAGGAAAAGTAGAATGGGCAAAAAATGTCCACGCAGGCTATCTGGATCAGCATGCAGTGCTGGAAAAAGGCATGACCATTGGCCAGGTGCTGAAATCTGCTTTTGATCCCCTTCTGAAAAAAGAAGAGCGCATGAACGAGATCTGCGACAAACTGGGAACTGCAGATCCTGACGAGATGGATGCACTGATGGAAGAACTCGGAACCATCCAGGACGAACTGACACTTCATGATTTTTACGCCATTGATGCAAAAGTAGAGGAAGTTGCCCGGGCACTGGGACTTCTGGATCTGGGACTGGACCGTGATGTTACAGACTTAAGCGGAGGCCAGAGAACTAAGGTACTCCTTGCCAAACTGCTTCTTGAGAAGCCGGACATCCTGCTTCTGGATGAGCCAACCAACTATCTGGATGAGGAACACATTGCATGGCTGAAAAGATATCTTCTGGATTATGAAAACGCCTTTATCCTCATTTCACACGATATTCCGTTCCTGAATTCTGTAGTTAATATCATCTATCACATGGAAAATCAGGAACTGAACCGTTACGTAGGAGACTACGACCATTTCCAGGAAGTCTATGTGGTTAAGAAGGCACAGCTGGAGGCTGCCTACCGAAAACAGCAGCAGGAGATCAGTGAGCTGAAAGACTTCGTAGCAAGAAACAAGGCACGTGTTTCTACAAGAAATATGGCCATGTCCCGCCAGAAGAAACTGGACAAGATGGATGTGATCGAGCTGGCAGCAGAGAAGCCGAAGCCGGAGTTTAACTTCCGCTATGGACGCACACCGGGCAAGATGCTTTTTGAAACACATGATCTGGTCATCGGATATGATGAACCACTTTCCAAACCGCTGAATTTTACCATGGAGCGTGGACAGAAGATTGCCCTGGTAGGAACCAATGGTATCGGTAAAACGACACTGTTACGAAGCCTTCTTGGCCTGAACAAACCGATCTCCGGAAGTGTGGAGCAGGGAGAAAATCTCGAAATTGGATATTTTGAGCAGGAAGTAAAAGGCGAGAACAAGACCACCTGTATCGAAGAACTGTGGCAGGAATTCCCGTCATTTTCCCAGTATGAGGTACGTTCCGCACTGGCAAAATGCGGCCTTACAACCAAACACATCGAAAGCCAGGTCCGTGTCTTAAGCGGTGGTGAGCAGGCAAAGGTCCGTCTCTGCAAACTGGTGAACCGTGATACCAATATCCTGCTTCTGGATGAGCCCACCAACCATCTGGATGTGGATGCAAAAGACGAGCTGAAAAAAGCTCTCCGGGAATACCGCGGAAGTATCCTTCTCATCTGCCATGAGCCGGAATTTTATCAGGATGTGGTAAATGAAGTATGGGATATGAGCAAGTGGACGACAAAGATTTTCTGATGATGTAATTACGATAGAAAAGAAAGGGGTATTTCATGGGTGAAAAACCTCAGAAGATACAAGAACAGAAACAAATAAGCCTGGGTGTGCTGGCTCACGTAGATGCAGGAAAGACAACTTTATCGGAAGGCCTGCTTTTTAAATGCGGAAGGATCCGGAAGATCGGACGTGTGGATCATAAAGACGCATATCTGGATACGTATGAACTGGAACGGGAACGAGGCATTACCATTTTTCCAAGCAGGCAGTTTTTTCTATGGGAGCGTTTAATGTGACGCTTCTGGATACTCCAGGGCATGTGGATTTTTCTGCGGAAATGGAGCGCACACTGCAGGTGTTGGATTATGCGATTCTGGTGATCAACGGAGCGGATGGTGTGCAGGGCCATACCCAGACACTGTGGAGACTTCTTGAACAGTATAAGATCCCCACATTTCTTTTTGTGAACAAAATGGATCAGGACGGAACAGACAGAGAGGGGCTTCTTCAGGAGCTGAAGAAGAAATTAAGTGGAAACTGTGTGGATTTTGGTGGAGAACTGGAGTGCCACGGTGCAGAAGAATCCGGGAAAGCCATGCAGCAGGTGGATAACGTTCGGGAAAACTTCCGGTGAGCCTGAAAATGAATCCGGAGTGGAAAAGCAGATGGATCATGATGGACGTTTTGCAGACA
>ENA-OQAJ01000327-OQAJ01000327.1-human-gut-metagenome-genome-assembly--contig:-NODE-327-length-14856-cov-2.018195_pt1 | contig 14856 bp, 14 predicted proteins | sample MGYA00242736_ERZ504529 | MGnify/ENA primary metagenome ERZ504529 (study PRJEB26092, sample SAMD00036275) | human gut metagenome | host: Homo sapiens | study: EMG produced TPA metagenomics assembly of...
CGACTGCAGGAACGGCATCGTCCGGGGAATCTTCGCCCGACGCCGGCACCGTCCAGCGCCGCCGCAGCAGCATCCACAGGCCGATGAAGCACAGGAGCCCACCGGTACGGTGGTAGACACTCATCTCCTGAGTGAGTCGCTGCACGCGGTCGGCAATCTGGCGCGTACGGGTATGCGATTTGACGATGGAGAAACGTGAGACGCACAGCATCGCGTAGTACACGGCGCTCACGATGAACAGCACGGACATCGTCCACAATCCCATCGCCAGTTTGACGATGGCCATAATGCCGCCGAGCGTTGTGGAGAAGGCGACGGCCAGTGCGACTTTGTCGTTGTTTTCCATGGCGCCCAGGATGTTCAGCGTGGTGGATTTGCCGGCGCGGATGCGCCGAGGAGACTGCCTGGCCATTCCTGCAACCGGTCCTGTTCCCCGGCGAGCCGGATATCGACTCCATCGCCGATCCGGCCGAACGCAAACGCCGCATCCTTCTGAAGCAGTTCTACGTTTCCGGCATCATCGGCACATTCCGTGCAGCGCTAAGCGGCTCGATCATGACCACCCCACCAGATCGGGCACTTTGTCTCCGAAGAACTGCTCCCCCGCATCGCGCCGCATATGCAAATGCCATCGCAATCGGAAACAGCGCAGCAGCCAGCGGCATCACCGCAAGCCCAGTAGCGAGGTCAACCCACAGCTGGCGGCGCGGGAAACAGGTCGCGCCGCCCAGTACGCGAATCCGGCGAGCTTCTACCGAGTCGCGAGGAAGAAGAAACGTGGGAAGGGGAAGATGATGCTGCCGTCCGACTGTGTGGGGTATTCCTCGCGGACTTGGGCGAACACTTCGGCCTCGAACTTCTTGCGCCCGGCGTCGTCAAGCGCTTGCAGATACGGCCTCATGCCGGTGCCACGATACCAGTCCATAACCGCCTCATGCGAGGGCAGCGTGTGCATGTACGTGACCTTCCACATGCGGAAGGCGCTGGCATGCGCATGCAGCAGCTCCCAGTATTCGGGCGGCGTGAGGTTGTAGAACTCGCGTTGCTGCGGCAGCTTGTCCGCGAACGCGGGCGAGTGCACGATACCACCGATGATGCGGTGAATCGGCTCCTCATAGTTCATCGGCGTCTGCACAGCCAGCACTCCCCCGACCTGAGCCGGGCGAGCAGTCCGGGAATCAGATGCGGATGGTCCGGCACCCATTGGATGCAGGCATTGGAGAAGACCACGTCGAAGTCGGCCGGCAGCTCGTCCAGCCGCGCGGACACGTCGCACAGCTGGAAATCGATGTCGGGATAGGTTTTGCGCGCTGTCTCGATCATGACCGGCGAGCTGTCGACGCCGAGAATCTTGGCATGGGGATAGCGCTCGCGCAGCACGGCCGTGCTGTTGCCCGGCCCGCAGCCAATATCCAGCACGCGCGTGACGCTGCCGTCGTCCCGGCGGCAGCTGCATCGCCAGATCACGCGCCGGCTGCGTGCGCTCCCGTTTGAATCGCAGACACTGTTCCGAATCCCAGGTAACCATGCTCCCCACGCTAATCAGCCATTCACATATCGGCCGATATTATCTCACAATTCAGCCGAGCAGGGCGTCGCGGCGGGCGATGAGCCCGTCAATCGCGGCCTCGCCTTCGATGACGGTGAAGGTCAGGGACTTGCGTTCGCTGGCCTGCGGGGCGATGGCGTGCAGGTCGCCGCGCTGCTCGTGCCAGCCTCGGCCGTGGACGCTGGAGTTCGAGGGTTCGAGGCCGACCACGTAGTCGCCCGCACCCGTCGACTTCCATTCCATGAAGTATGGGAAGAGGCTGGCGTCGAAGTCGATGACGACTCCGAGTCCGAGCTTGCGGTTGACCACGGCGGCGAAGCTGCGGCCGTTCTCGTCGGCGGCGAGCTCGTGCAGGTACACGCTTTCGGGACTGATCGTCGCGGAAGGATTCGTTGGTCACCTCATCCTCGACCGTGATCGACAGCCGGCCGTACACGCTGGTGATTGTGCGACGCAGTACGAGGTTCTCGCCGCGGTATTCGAACTGGCAGACGTCGAGGGCGCGGTCGGCCATGGACACGAAACGCAACGGACCGTTCTTCACCTCGATGGCCTTGAGGCCGTGGGCTCGGCCTTCCTAGTATTCGATCGGGCGCACGTAGGCGGCCTGCTGAAGGCTGCCCATATGGGCCAGCATGTCGGCTCGCGTGCTGTGTTCTGTGGACGTCATCGTCGTCACCGATCCTTGATATTTATGCCTCACGCCTGCGCAGCGGCGGCATCCGCGGCGTCGTTCTTCAGCGCGCGCAGCAGGGCCTTGTTGCGGGATTCGATGATGCGCTTGCCGTCCTCGCCCTGCCAGGAGAAGAAGCCCTGACCGGTCTTGGCACCAAGGTTGCCTTCCTTGACCTTTTCGGCGAGCAGCGGGCTCGGTCCAGTGCCGTTGTCCATGTCGTCGAACAGGTAGGTGCTGATGTTGTAGAACACGTCGAGTCCGCCGAGGTCGATGCTGGCGATCGGGCCGACCAGGTTCCAGCGGCGGCCGAGGCTGTACTTCATCACGTCGTCCACGGTGGCCGCGTCCGCGATGCCCTGCTGGACGATGTAGAACGCCTCGCGCAGCACGGCCAGTTGCAGGCGGTTGCCCACAAAGCCCAGCGATTCCTTCTTGATCTTCGCCGGCTTCTTGCCGATCTTGGCCATGAGGTCGAAGGTGATGTCCACTACCTTCGGGTCAGTTTTCTCGCCCGGCACCACTTCGACCAGCGGCATGAGCTGTGCGGGGTTCCAGAAGTGCGCCACCACGAAGCGCTCGGGGTGCCCCATCACCGACTGCAGCGCGGTGGGGCTCAGGCCGGAGGTGTTCGTGGACAGAATCGCGTCCTTGGGGGCGGCGTGCTCCACTTCGGTCCAGACGGACTTCTTGATGTCAAGGTTCTCGGCCACGGATTCGATGACGAAGTCACGTCCGCCACGCCGCTCGCATAGTCGGCGTAACCGGTGATGCGGGCCAGCACCGCGTCCAAGGTGTCGCCGTCCTTGAGTAGTCCGGCTTCGGCAAAGTCCTCGGCATCCGAACGAATCGCCTTCATCGCCTTCTCCAGCGAGGCCTCGCCGCGGCCGACCAGATGCACCGGATATCCGGCCAACGCGAACTGCAACGTGATCGCGTGGCCCATGGTTCCCGTGCCGACGTTCGCAATCGTCTTGATATCGTCCACTGTCTCAATCACGGAGACCCCTTCTTTCCGGCGGTTCGTCTGGCGTTGGTGTACGCATGAACAGCACCGTGCCGTTATGCGTTTGCTCGCATTCTATGCCGATTTCGCTACGTGAACATTTACTGAACATTTCGCGGATTCGACTAGTACAAATCCCCATATCAGCACAAAAGCGTGGTGCCGCAACACCGAAGTGTTCCAGCACCACGCTGAAATGTTCATGTCGTTACGCTGCCGTCGCGCACCCACAGCGGAATCGATAGGAAACCTCACCGGAGTAGGTGAACACGGGGGCGACCAGCATGGACGGACCGAACATATACTGACGGTCCAGCGTGCGGCATGCCGGGTCATCGGGGAACTCCACGAACATGGAACGCATGACCGGAGTACCGTTCACATGAGGCCGCAGGCCAAGCTGGTAGACATACGGCATGAGTTCAAGCTTGAGCTTGGTGAACTCGCGCACCACATCCACGGCGGTCTGGCCGGGCACCAATGCGACGCCGTTCTTCTCGTCTTCCTCGTCGAACAGCCACGGCACACGGTACACGGTGGAACCGTGCAGTCGCGAGTGGGAGCCGAGCATGCCGAACGCCACCCAACGCTTGTAGACGGCCGGGTCCGGGAACGCACCTTCGAAACCGCCGCTGTCGTGACTCCAGAAGCCGAAGCCGGAGGAGGTCAGCGACAGGCCGGCACGCAGGGACTGGGCCATGCCATTGAAGGTGGATTCGCAGTCACCGCCCCAGTGCACGGGCTGCTGCTGGCCGCCGACCGTCGCGGAGCGCGCATACAGGCAGGCGTTGCCCTTGCCGTAGGTTTCTTCGATGGCTTCGAACACGGCCTGGTTGTACAGCTGGGTGTACCAGTTGTGCATGGAGAGCTTCGGAGAGCCGTCATACCAGACGACGTCGCGCGGGATGCGCTCGCCGAAATCGGTCTTGATGGCGTCCACGCCTGATTCAGCAGGGCCTTGACCTTGTCCTTGAACCATTCACGGGCGGCCGGGTTGGTGAAGTCCACCAAGCCCATGCCGGCCTGCCAGAAGTCGGTCTGCCAGACTTCGCCATTGGGCTTGCGCACCAGATAGCCCTTGTCTTCGTGCAGGCGCTTCAGCGTGGATTCGATGTCGCCGAAGAAACGCTTGTCCCACTCGAAATCGCACCAATGGAACTCGCGCATCCAGTAGCAGTCGTAGTGGAAGGCGGCCAGCGGAATATCACGCTCGGCCATACCGTCGATGAAGGAGTTGATGGTGGCCTCGGTGTTCTCGGAACCGATCTCAAAGGAGACATGGCCGCGGTTGTTGACCAGTACGCCATACCCATTGGAGGTCATGTAGAACGGGATGTCCTTGTAGCCCTGCTCGGAAGCAGTGCCGCCATCCTCATTCCAGATGTCGACGCTCTGACCATTCTTCACGTAAGCGCCGAAGCGTTCGCCCAAGCCGTATACGTCTTCGCCAACCGACAGATGCAGCTGGATGGCAATGAACACGTCGGATTCATCACGGGCGGAACCGTCCATGGTCACACCGAATTCGCTGACCGGCTGGGCGGTGACGTTCGATTCGGCACCGAGCTTGAATCGGCCCAGCGACTTGCCTGCGGACTCAGTGAGCACCTTGCCGTCCTCGCCGATGAAGGTCAGGTTCCAGGGGGCGCCCTTGACGACCTTCACGGTAAGTCCGCCAGTGGTCAGCGTGACGTCCGCGCCATTGACGCCGACTTCGCCGTCGCCATTGCCGTTCGCCTGAACGGTCACGTAATCACGGTTGCCGGGTTCGTCGGCATTGAGCGGGAATCCGGGGTATTCGGTGGCGCCTTGCCAGTGTTCGGCACACACACGAATCACGCCTTCCGCAGGTGTGGTGATGTCCACATTGAATGTGGGCAGGTTCAGGGTATCGTATCGGCCGCGCACCACGGAGGTCGGGGCGAGGACGTTGAGGCTTTCGGTGGTGGCATCCGCCGCCAGTTCGTAGGCTTCACGAGCGTAGAGGGCGTCGACGCCGTCACGAATCATCCAGTAGCCGTTGGTGAACTTCATTGTTGCTGTGCTCCTTGTGGGAGAGGCGGTTCCGGCCGGCAGGGAACAAGGCGGCCGAAACCAAAATCAATATGTGCTGCTTGTTGATTGAATTGCCTGTTGTGCGAATGACCTTACTTCACCGCGCCGGTGGTGATGCCGTACCAGTCGCCGGAGCCCATCATGCCTTGCTCATCGTACTTGCCGGTGTCGGCCAAGGAACCGGTGATAATCTTGTCCCAGCCATATTCGGACACGTAATCGTTGAGGTTGGTGAGCAGCCTTGGCTGGCGAGCAGGCCGGACGTGGCGTTGCCCTTGTTGTATTCCGTAACGTCCGGAGCGTCGTCGGAGTTGAGGACCTGGGAGCGTTCTGGCGAATCTGTTCGAAGGCCTTCTTCTCGAATTCGACCTTGACGCCGGTCTCACACATTTTCATGCTTTATGCAAAAAATGTGAGGCATACGCACATTTCCCATCAAACGCACAGGTGCAAGAATGGCAGCAATTCGCCATTTTTGAAATCACCATGTGCGTTTGACGGCGCGTAAGCCTCACATTGTTCTCAGCAGGACCGAATTTCTGTGAGCCCCCCTATAGCGCTCCCCTACGCAATATGTCCGCAAACGACCACACCACATGGGCGATACGCGCCAATTCGGCGTAACGGCCGATGGACAGCCACTGCACACGGTACCGTTCGAACCACAACTCCAAATCGGCGGCAAGACGGGCGCGGCGCGAGGCATCCAGCGCACGGCCGGTCACATCCTTGGTGTCACAGGCGTCCTCGCCGCCAGCCAATACCAGCAGTTCCTCACCCAGTCTATTGAACAACCGCTGCCCATCCAGCATCACCCACAGCAGCTCCGGGTTCAATCCTCCTCGTGCCGAGCCATCGAGCACCGCGACAACCGCACTGCCGCAATCAATCACGCCCGGTCGCAATCCCGGCGTCGTTCGAGACGGGCATGGTTCCGCAGGAGCAATCGGCGGCGCGCGTCGGCGCATCCCAGCGCACGGTCAAACATGAGCTCTCCCCCGCACGACCGTTCCACATACGATGCCACATCCGTATTCAGCATGCCGGTGCCGGAACCGTATTCCAGTTCCAGCACTTGCACGGCGAGGTCCCAGGGGAACGACACTCCATCGGAGTTGATGCGAGCGAGTGAATCCATAAGCCAACCGGATTCGTCGCCATACGCCAGATTAGAAATCCGATGGTTCATTTCGCATGCGTCAATTGCAACCGGGTTCCACGCGTTTTGCGCACCGTAGCACAGTCCCGGCACGCTCAACCGCGGATCATTGACATGCCCATAGTCACCCCAATCGGTGACCACCATGCCTTCCGCACCATATTTGAGCCCAGCCACCGCCATGCGGTACGTGTTCAGCCAGGCACCGTCATAGTCGGGGAAGAACCGGCTCCACGCACGCACGGCAGGGCACACGAATTGGCGGCGGCCTTGTGATGCGATGGTCTGGATCTTGCTTTCGTCGATATCCGGCTCATACATCCAGTTGAGCATCGTGATGTCGCCGGGCAGCAAGTCCATGGTGTGCGGATTCTCGAGCGCGATATCCGCCCACAGCATCGGTTGTAGACCACGATGGGCAAGCGTGCTGCATAGGTCTTTGACGAAATCGGCATACAGCTCATCGCGACTGGCGCCCGGCGAGTCCTGTACGGACCGGCCACGGCCCAAGTCGAAAGTCTCATCGCCACCAATATTGAAGGACCGCGAGCGGAACAGCGGCGCGTATTCCTCGATTAGGCGCGAGGCGAAATCGTGCGACTTGGGGTTGGCTGCGTTCAGTGTGTGGTGTTCCATTCGTTCGATGAAACTGAACGGACGGTCGGCGTCTTCGGGGAACTCTCCCAGTCCACGATGTTCACGGGTGCGCAGGTTCATATACATGTGCCCGAAAGTGGCCAAGGACGGCACCAGTTCGATGCCGTGGTGTGCGCAGTATTCGTCCAGGAACATGATGTCGTCGGCCGTGAGCGGGTCAGTGCCGCGCCACGCTTCGCTGAGCTCGCCGAAAGCGAAGGCATGTTCCACGTACAGCTGGAATTGGTTGTACTTATACAACGCCAGCTGGTCGATGAACCAGGTGAGGAACGCCATCGTCGGCACACGCCCGCGCGTCACGTCAAGACTGTAGGCGCGCACCGCGAACGCAGGCTTGTCTTGGATATGCAGGCAGGGCAAGGTCCGCGAGGTTTGCCTGATCATCTGCCGCAGTGTCTGCATGCCGTACCGCAATCCGCTTTCGCTGCCACCACGCACGGCGATGGTATCTGAGGCGAACACATCCAGCGTGTATTCGTCATGCGCCAATCGCGCATCCACACACAGCAATATGACGGTGCCGTTCATCGCTGCCGGCGCACCCGCGCCCGCACCCGCACCCACGCCCGCATCTCGCGCTTTTTTCGGCGGCATTGGCACCGGCGTCGGCTTCATCTGTGGCTGTGAGTACTCGGCGCGTACGGACGGCGACGCCGCAGTAACGCTCGAGTTCGCTGGACAGCTGCTCGATTGGCAGCGTTTCCCAGGTCTCATCGGCATCTTCGGTGACGGCATATTCGGGAATTCGTTTCTCGATCGTCACCAGGGACCCGATCATAGCCGTGCCATGCGTGTATTCCAATGTCACCGGAGCGGGAATCAGGGTGAGACACGGCGTTGCGGCATCAGCCTTATATTCGAATGTGGGCACAGCTGTTCCTTTCATACTGTTTTTTATTATCGTTCATCCGCTGACGGCAGGCGACACGCGGTCACGCCGCCATCAGCGGACGAATCGTTTGGTGAGGTACGGCGGCATACGCTATTTCACGGCACCGGTCGTCACACCCTTCATGATGTTGCGCTGGATGAGCATGAAGAACACCACCACCGGCAACGAGAAGGTCACCGAAGCGGCCATCTGCCCGCCGAAATCGGTGCCCATGGTGGGTGCCGAGAAGGACGACAGCCATACCGGCAGCGTGTACTTCGACTGGTCCTTCATGAACGTATAGGCGATCATGTAGTCGTTCCAGGCGTTGATGAACGCGAACACCGAGGTCGAGACGATGCCGGGCGCGGCCAGCGGGAAGGTGATCTTCCACAGGATCTGCCAGTCGTTCGCGCCTTCCACGGCCGCGGATTCGAAGATGTCCTTCGGGATGTTCAGGAAGAACCCGCGCATGTTCCAGATCGCGAACGGCAGCACCATGGCGATGTACGCCAGGATCAGGCCGCTGTATTTGTTGAGCAGGCCGAGCTGGTTGTAGATGATGATCTGCGGGATGATGCCGCCAGAGGTCATCTGGATGGCCAGCACGAACACCATGATCGGCTTGCGCCCGCGGAAGCGGTACAGGGTCAGGGCCGTGCACGCGAAGAACGCGACAATAATCGACAGGACGATCGAGAGGTGCATGGGCCAGAACACGGGGGTCGTGGTCATGATCTCATCGCGCGGCTTTACGGCGGTGATAATCATCCAGTAGACCGGGAAGAACCATACGACGCAGAACAGCAGGGCGAGGATAGTGGTGCCGGCGCGGCGCGCGATCTTGCCGGGGTTGGTTCGGCGGCGGGGCGGTGCAGACTGCGCTGCGCCATGCGATACGGCCCGTGGATTCTCAACACATTTCATAAGGACGACCCGCTATTTCAGGGATTCGCCAATATCAGCGTGCCAGTCGCCATTCCGGCGTCGGCTATGGCAGCGCCACCCTTCCCCACCGTCGACATCGACAACCGACTCGCTTCACGCAAGCTCACCGAGCATATGTTGGGGCGCGGGTATCGACGAATCGCCTATATCATCGGACCGTCGTACTTGCCGACGCCGACGCAGCGTGCCCGCAGCTGACCACCGAGGTCGTAGCCAGATAGGCGCGCAGAGAACGGTTCTCAATAATGTCTGTGCACACTTCTCTACGCCCGAGGCCACACATGGAATATGCCCTAATCACTGCCATGTCGCCATTTGCGATGATGTGAGATTGTTATGTTCTTGTTCATTTGAGCGCACAGATACTACTGAGAACCGTTCTCTGCGCAAATAGACAATGTGGATAACTCCATAAGCTGGAACCACATTGCCCTGCCTGGCTTGCATTCAAGTCCAAATCAGCTTTACGGTCGCACCATGAGCTCTTTTATGCATGAGGATATTGTCGGCGACGCCGAGCAGAACGTGAACGCTGCAATGATGCTGCGCGCCGTTCGAAAGGTCCATTGCTGGTGGGATACATCAATGCGGCCAACTACTACGGCGCGCCCATCCCCCGACATTGCACGCTATCTGTTGATGCCGTGCACGCCTGTGTTTCCAGTGCCAACAAACGCAGACGAATCAAAGGCGTGGTCTTCCATGTGTTTAAGGGAAAACTGGATATCCGCAAAAAGGATTATGAACAGTTCTGGATTGCCTCGCCGGTCATGATGTGGGCTCAGATGGCCCAATACTCTACATTGGAGGAACTTGCGGCCATTGGAGCCTCTTTGATGAGCCGCGATAAACGGCGCAGAATGGCCACTCGCAAGGATTTCGATACTTACTTGGAAATCAGTCCGCGGTTCATAGGTCGTAACAAATGCCACGAGGCACTGCCCTACATGACAGAGAACACGGATTCTCCGCCGGAAAACACGCTGTTTGGGATGCTGAAGGATTCAGGCTTGGGATGCCCCACCGCCAACTATCGCGTGAATATCGGCAACTCATACGTCATATTGGATATGGCATATCCGGACTGCCGCGTCGCGTTCGAATATCAGGGAGCCTATCACGCCGATCCGGCACAAATGCGAATCGACGCGGCAAAGCGAAACGCATTGCAACTGCTCGGCTGGATCGTCATTCTCGTCACTGCGGATGACCTGAGAACAGCCGACACGCGGCATCGTTTTATCGAGATGGCCCATGTCGTGGTGTCCCGGCAACGCAATCTCGCCGATTGGAACCGCTCATGGGCCATTACCTCTTAGCATCGCACCGACAATGCGCTATGCCGTTATTTACTGCGAGGCACCCGCCAGATATCGGGCTCAACGTAGATCTCCCATTCATACCAAGGCAGCGCGGCACGGCGTCCTCGTCCATGTGAATGGCCTGCAGGTTAATGAGCCTATCCACGCCGACAGTGCGCTCCATTGCCTCGACCACCAGGTCGCGGGTGCTGTGGTCAAGCGATTCGCCCACCAGCAGCGAACCGGACTAAACGCCAACGCCGCCTACAAAAGTGTGAGGCTGCGCAGGCTCACACTGCCAACAGCCGTTCAGCCAACCCTCGGAAGGTCTGGCCAATGCCATCCGTACGCAAAGCGCCGTCGGCGTCCAGCACCGCCGGCCGGCCGGCCTCGCCGGTCTCGCGCACTTCGGGTTCCAGCGGCAGCTGGGCCATCAGCGGCACGTCATAGCCCAGCGCCTGAGTGAGCTGTTCAGACACGCGCTGACCGCCGCCGGCACCGAAAATCTCCAGCTTCTCGCCCTTGTGCTCGTAGTAGCTCATGTTCTCCACCACGCCACGCACCTTCATCGGCACCTGCAGGGCCACGAGTCCGGAGCGCACGGCGATGTCAGAAGCGGAGGGCTGCGGGGTGGTGACCACCACGAGTTCGGCGTTGGGCAGCGCCTGGGCCACGGAAATCGCCATGTCGCCGGTGCCGGGAGCCAAGTCGAGCAAGAGGACGTCCGGCTCGCCCCACCATACGTCAGACAGGAACTGTTCCAAGGAGCGCTGCAGTCGCGGCCCACGCCACAGAATCGCCCGGTCAGCACCGGCGAACATGCCGATGGAGATCAGTTTCACGCCCCACGCGGTGACCGGCATGAGCATGCCATTCAGATTGGTGGGCTGTGTATGCACGCCGAACAGGCGCGGCAGTGAGAAGCCATAAATGTCCGCGTCGATGGCGGCCGTGTCGAAGCCGAGGGCCGCAAACGTGGCGGCCAGGTTCGCGGTAACCGAGGACTTGCCGACGCCGCCCTTACCGGAGGCGATGGCGAAGATGCGGGTCTTGACACCCGGTTTGCTGAAGGGGTTCTGCTTGCGTTCGGCCTTGAGGTCGGCGACCAGATCGGCCAGCTTGTCACGGCTCATCGAACCGACTTCGATATGAGGCAGCAGCTGTGCGCCCGGATAGGAGCTGACCGCGCCATTGATCTGGCTGGTGATGGTCTCGCTCAGTGGGCATCCGGGAACCGTCAGCTCAACGTGCACGGTGACGTCGTAAGTGCCGGCGTCCGACGATGCGGGCGCGGCTTCGATGGCGGCAATCATGCCGAGGTCGGTGACCGAACGACCGAGCTCGGGGTCGATGACCTTGCTCAGGCGTCGTAGATGTCGGCTTCGATCTGACGTGCGTCGCTCATAAATCCGTATCCTCCTTTAGGGCCTGTTCTACCCTAGCGTGTGATGCGGCGGCATGCCAGAGGGAGTGGAGTAAGTCACACTGGGCGGGATTCGCTTTTCTCTCCCCAGTCAGCCTAAAGGCTGACAGCCCCTCATCAGAGGGGTTAATGAACGTCTGAGGGGCTATTTAGATGGTGCCGGTGGCTAGGAGCTGGGCGAATTGGGTTTCGCTCAGCATGGGGATGCCGAGTTCCTCGGCCTTGGCGGCCTTGGAGCGGCGTTTGCGCCAATCACCACGTAATCGGTCTTCTTGCTCACCGAACCGGCCGCCTTGCCGCCGCGCTCGATAATCGCCTCTTTGGCGGAATCACGCGAATAGCCCTCCAATGAACCGGTGACCACCACGGTTTTGCCGGCCAGCGTCTGCGGCAACGAACTGGTCTCGGCCTCGTCGACGCCCACGCGGCGGCCTGCCAAGCACGCAAAGTCGCGCCGCGCCAGTCGCCGGGTTCGCGGGTGGCGGCGAACCAGTTCACCACCGATTCGGCGATTTCCGGGCCCACCCCGTCGATGGCCGTCAGATCTTCAATCGTGGCGTTTTCGATGGCTGCCAGCGAGCCCATCGCCGAGGCAATCAGGCGTGCGGTAGGCGGACCGAGCCGGCGAATCGACAACGCGACCAGCACACGCCACAGGTCGGCGTGACGGGCCTTGTCCATTTCGTCGAACATCTTGCGCGTGTTTTCGCCGGGCCGAATGATCACCGGTACATCCGTGACGCCAGTGCGCGTGGTCTTGTGATCCACGCGCACGATAACCGCGTCGGCCGGCACGTCATACTCAGGATAGGAGGCTGCGGCAAAGCCCGGCATAGTACCAAGTGGCGCCTCAGCCCCGGTAGGTGCGCCGGTCGTCTCGCTGGCGGTACCTCCCTGTGTTTCGGCAGATTCGATTGCGGCCTCCCCTTGTGCGCGTTCGGCCAGCTGCTTGGCCGTGAGCTTTTTGGCCGGCGTGGGCGCGGTCCAGAAAGCAGGCACCTGATGCCACAGGCCAGAGCCGCCGACACGCTTACGCACCTTTTTCTTCTTACCGTTCGCACCGACCGTCTCATGCACCTCGACGATTGCGGCCTCACGCCACACGCGCACGTCGCGCAGATCGGCGGCGGTCAGGTTGAACAACCCGGATTCGTTAGACAACACCGGCTTCTGCGCGGCCGGCAATTCCAGCCCTTCCACCGGCTCGTACGGGTCAGGCTCTTCGCCGGGGGCGACCAGAACCTCGGTGATGTTCGGCGCGTAGGTCGCCACCGAATCAGGCCGGTTCTCCTCCGGGTTGGTCAGAGCGATGGCCGATTGTTCGCCCAAGTGCTCGATGTCGAACGCCTTGCGTGAGGCCAGCGAAATCTCGCGCTCGGTCAACTGGGCCGGGCAGCTCTCCACATTCGGGCAGCGAATGTCCTTGTCCCCCTCCTTGGCGGGTGACAGTTTCGCGCCGCATGAAGGGCAGAACTCGGGCATGACGAATTCGCGCAGCTGGTCCTCACGCCCTTTGCGCCGTTCAAGCACCGGGCCGACCAGTTCGGGAATCACATCGCCGGCCTTGCGCACCACCACGGTGTCGCCGATCAGAATGCCCTTGCGTTTGACTTCAAATCCATTGTGCAGCGTGGTACGAGCCACGGTGGAGCCGGCCACGTAGACAGGTTTGAGCACGGCGACCGGCGTCACACGGCCGGTACGCCCCACCTGCACGGTGATGTTGAGCAGTTCGGTGTTGACCTCTTCGGGCGGGTATTTGTAGGCGATGGCCCAGCGCGGCGCGCGCGAAGTGGCGCCGAGGGTACGCTGCAGGCCCAGGTCATCGACCTTGACGACGATGCCGTCAAGTGCATGCTCGATGTCGCCACGATGCTCGCCGTAGTACTCGATCATGTCCAGGATCTCCTGGAATGAGGTCACCGCACGATTGTGCGGGGAGACCGGCACGCCCCACTTGGTGTATAGATCGTAGGCCTGCGACTGGTCGGCGACCACATCATGGGTGCCGCGCGGATGGTCCGGCCCCCAAGTGAGCTGCCCCAGACCATGCGCATAGAAGCTCAGGCGACGGGTGGCGGTGATGCGAGGGTCTTTTTTGACGCAGCGAGCCGGCGGCGGCGTTGCGTGGGTTGGCGAAGGGCGCTCGTCCGGCGTCCTCCTGCTCGTTGTTCAGGGTGTGGAAATCATCCCAACGCATGAACACTTCGCCTCGGATTTCCACGAAGTCCGGAACGTCTTCCTTGGGGCCGCCGAGGTTTGCGGGAATGGAGCCGATGGTTCGCACATTCAGGGTGATGTCTTCGCCTGTAACGCCGTCGCCGCGCGTCAGTCCCTGTTCAAGCACGCCGTTGCGATAGATGAGGTTCAGGGCGAGGCCGTCGATTTTGACCTCGCAACTCATGGGCAGGGGCTTGGATTCAGGCCAATCGAGGTCGCGAATCACCGAGTCGTACCAATCCTTGAGTTCTTCGATGGAGAAGACGTCGTCAAGGCTCATCATGCGGCTGGGGGTGGCGCACGGAGCGAAGTCGTTGGAGAAGGAGCCGCCGACGCGATGGGTGGGCGACTGCGGATTGTCCAGTGAGGGGAACGCCGCTTCGAGTCGTTCGAGGCAACGCATGCGCGCGCGTAAGCGGCGTCGGAGCTGACGGGTGAGTCGTCGATGTAGTAGGCGATCTGATCGGATTCCACCCATGCGGCCACGCGAGCCCACAGGCGGGCGGCGGCCTCAGCGGTCATCGTGTTCACGTCGAAACGGTCGAGGCGTATCGCGTCGTCGTCAGTGGGCTGCAGTGCGGCTATCCATTGTTCGGAGCCAGGGGCAAAAACGTGCAATACCGGTATCAGGCCGGACCTCGGCCACATCCCCATCGTCGAAATCCCATGCCAGTTGTTCGTTCGTGCTCATGGTTGTCTATCCTAGCGGGCTCGGCTCCCCTCGGCCGGCTATACCGTCAACTCCCCTCAGGCGGCTACGCGGATAGCGAGCGCAGGAACTGGGCTTGGATGATGTCGATGTTATCGCCTTCGCCGTCATTCATGCGGGCCACGGCCACCGAGAGCGTGCGGGCCGGCACGAACATGCCCTCATCCACGCACACGCGAGCGGCGTCACGCACGATGTCAGCCACTTCGATATGCGGCCAGACCGGCAGATCATGCGTGGCAAGCACATGGGCGGCGGCCTCCACCGATTCAGGCACCGGTATGC
>ENA-OQAJ01000328-OQAJ01000328.1-human-gut-metagenome-genome-assembly--contig:-NODE-328-length-14828-cov-3.138834_pt1 | contig 14828 bp, 18 predicted proteins | sample MGYA00242736_ERZ504529 | MGnify/ENA primary metagenome ERZ504529 (study PRJEB26092, sample SAMD00036275) | human gut metagenome | host: Homo sapiens | study: EMG produced TPA metagenomics assembly of...
GGAATGTTTCAATTGTATGGTTTACAGACTTGACAAATTATAAAAATACTATATAATACAGAAATGCAAATAAGTTGCAAATGTAAATAAGTTGCAAATACAAATAAAGTGCAAATATAAGGAGAACTATATGTCAGAGATTATATTAGATTCAGTAATAGACAGCATCAAGCTGCTACCCTTTCTTTTTCTTACTTATCTGTTTATGGAATGGCTGGAGCATAAGACAGGTGCGGCAGCACGAAAGAGAATCCGTACAGCCGGAAAATTCGGACCGGTATGGGGTGGACTTCTGGGAGTGATTCCACAGTGTGGATTTTCGGCAGCGGCATCCAGCCTTTTTGCCGGACGTGTGATCACAGTGGGAACTTTGATCGCGGTGTATCTGTCTACTTCAGATGAAATGTTTCCGATCATGATCTCCAATGCAGTTCCTGTAGTTACAATTGTGAAAATCCTGACCTGCAAAGCGGTGATCGGAATACTTTCCGGCCTGGTGCTGGAGTATGTTTACACACATATTCTGAAGAAACAGGAACCTGATGTGGATATTCATGAAATCTGTGAAGAAGAACGCTGCCATTGTGAACATGGAGTTATTTCTTCAGCAGCATTTCACACATTAAAAGTTTTTTGTGTACATTTTCTTGATTTCTCTTGTTTTAAATATTATCATTGGATTAGTCGGAGAAGAGACACTGGCAGGACTTTTTTACAGGAACACCGATTGCAGGTGAACTGATCGCAGCTTTAGTGGGACTGATTCCCAACTGCGCTTCTTCTGTAGTGATCACCCAGTTATATCTGGATCATATTATCGGAGCCGGGGCGATGATGGCGGGACTTCTTGTAAATGCAGGAGTTGGGCTTCTGATTCTGTTTCGTTTGAACAGAGACAGGGTTCAGAATCTGAAAATTGTGGGAGTACTTTATGGACTTGGTGTATTCTGGGGAATTATTATTGAATTTGCAGGAATTGTTTTCTGATCAACCGAGTCTGCTCTGTCAGAAGAAGCTGATTTTAGGAGGAATGATAAAATTATGGCAGGAAGCAGTTATGCGACAGCAAGCCGCAGAAAAATACTTGAATATTTGAAAAACAGTAATGACCATACGGTTACAGCTGCTGATGTGGATGAGTATCTGAAGAAACATGACAGTGAGGTAAATATCACAACCATTTACCGCTATCTGGACAAGCTTGCAAAGGATGGAACTGTGATCAAATATGTTGCAGAGAAAGGTTGCCAGGCTGCTTATCAGTATGTAGAACCGGGACGGGGATGTGAACAGCATCTGCACCTGAAGTGTGTAAAATGTGGAAAGATCATTCATCTGGAATGTCATTTTATGGAAGAAATTTCTCATCATATTGAAGAAAGTCATGGATTTACCCTGCAGTGTAAGAATTCTATTTTGTATGGGGTCTGTAAAGAATGTAAAGGCAGTGGCGAAGACTGTTGACTGTTTTTGTCAGATGATGTAAACTGAAATACAACTGTTTGGTCAAATTGACTGCGAAGCAGTATGGTGAAGAGAAAAGACAGCGAAATTGCTGTAAGTACCGGTAAAAATAACAGATAATATATGAAATCATAAAAGAAGGCAATAATGAGAAAACAGAAGAGACAGATGTGTGTAAGAAGAATGTTATTATTTTTTCTGGCGTGTGTATTAATATGTGCAGCACCCCCCGTCTGCAGCACAGGCGGCAATAATGCAGACTGCTAAGAATTCAACAGTGCAAAAGAAAAAAACATCCACGAAAACAGTTACAATAGAGACTTCAGGAGGAATCACAAAAAAGAAAGTGAAAAGCGGTGGTTCTGTGATTCTTCCTGTGGAAGTGAATAAGAGGGGATATACATTTCTGGGATGGTCAACAGTTCCCGGACAGACCTGTAATCCAATGTATCAGGCATATCAGAAAATTCAGGTTACGAAAAATATTCATCTTTATCCGGTGAAGTATAAATGGAATCAGGAACCGGATATTTATGCAGGGGGTCTTGCGGACAGTGTGGAGAAATATGATAAGATTATTTTTGTGGGAGATTCCCGCACAGCAATGCTTCGCAGTACTCTGAAGCAGCAATGCAGTTCTGACAGTTTAAAGAAAGTTGGATTTGTATGCAAGACAGGAGAAGGGCTTGACTGGATGAAAAAATACGGAGAAAAGGAACTGCTGAATGAAATAAGCGGGATGGATGACAATGCGAAGCCGGTTGCAGTTATTTTCAATCTGGGAGTAAATGACCTGATCCACAAAAACAGGGAGTCCATCAGTTATGATTCTGTTGCGTCAGACTATGCTTCTTATATGAATGGATTATCCAGAAAGCTGACTGCCAGGAACTGTGAATTATTTTATATGTCTGTGAATCCATGTAATACGGCAATGAAATCCACGCGGAAGGAGTCTGAGATCCGCGGATTTAATAACAGACTCAGACAGAGACTGAACGGGAATTTTACATGGATCAACAGTTATTCTTATCTGATGAGATGTGGTTATACGACTCGCTGTGAATTTCGCGGTTATACAGATGATGGTGTTCATTATTCTATGAGGACTTATAAGAGAATTTATGCATATGCAATAAAACAGATCAGATAATCCTGACTGAAACCCGGAGACAGAATACTGTTCTCCGGGTTATCTGTGTGTATCAGTAAATACGAAAGTTGTAGCTGTGAAATAGTTAAACAGTTATCAAAGGCTCACAAAAGGTGACAGGAGGGGAGAAACATGAGAAGTGAAAGCTTCAGAAAAGGAGTTAAGGATGGTATTCCCATAGGACTGGGATATTTTGCTGTATCGTTTACATTTGGCATGATGGCAGTTGCTGATGGACTGAGTATCTGGCAGGCTGTGCTGATCTCATTGACAAACGTGACTTCAGCAGGGCAGTTTGCAGGACTTGAGATCATGGTAATGAGCGGATCTTACTGGGAGATGGCACTGACACAGCTGATCATTAATCTGAGATATTGTCTGATGTCATTTTCCCTTGCTCAGAAATTCAGAAGAGATGAATCTTTGGTTCACCGCTATATTGCAGCATTTGGTGTGACGGATGAGATTTTCGGGATCAGTGCCAGTCAGCCCGGAAAGGTAAGCGCATTTTATAATTATGGTGCCATGTGTGTGGCAATCCCGGGATGGGTACTTGGAACCCTGGCAGGAGCAATTTCCGGAAATCTTCTTCCGGATTTTATGATGAGTGCACTCAGCGTGGCTATTTACGGTATGTTCCTTGCAATTATTATTCCTCCGGCAAAGCAGAATAAGGCAGTACTGGCAGTTGTCGTGGCAGCAATGCTGATCAGCACTTTGTTTAAAGTGATTCCGTTTCTGTCGGAGGTTTCGTCAGGTTTTGTGATCATTATTACTACACTGATCGTGGCAGGGGCTGCCGCATACTTCTGTCCGATAGAGGATGAGAAAGAGGAGGAGAGTGTTCATGAGTCATAATATTTATATTTACATTCTGGTAATGGCAGCAGTTACATATCTGATCCGTATGCTCCCGCTTGCTCTTTCCAGAAAAGAGATCACAAGTCCGTTTATCAGATCATTTCTGTACTATGTTCCCTACGCATGTCTGGCAGCCATGACATTTCCGGCGATCCTTTTTGCCACAGACAGTGTGATCTCGGCTGCTGTGGGATTTATTGTGGCACTGATCGCGGCATATAAGGAGAAAAGTCTTCTTACAGTTGCGTTATTCGCATGTGCTGCGGTATTTATTGTGGAAAGAATACTGGAATTTGCAGTGTAAAAGTTGATAAAAAACGGATACATAACCACAGTTGAATGGTGTGTATCGTTTTTTTGTTGCGTAATATTGTGACCGGCAGCTGAAGCAGATAAGCTGTCTGTTATTTGCTGCAGTTTCAGACAGTTTTTTTATTTCAGAAAGCTTACATCAATTTCACCGTCAAATACTGTGGCAGCCGGGCCTGTCATGTAAACAAGATTCTCCTGTCTGTTCCAGAAAATCTGCAGGTCACCGCCGAGAAGTTTTACAGTGACAGGACTGTCACCGTCTACATGTCCGTTCAGAACAGAAGCGACTGCTACCGCACATGCACCTGTGCCGCAGGCAAGAGTTTCGCCTGAACCGCGTTCCCATACACGCATTTTTACAGTATGTTCATCGATCACTTTTACAAATTCAGTGTTTACACGATCCGGAAATGCAACATGATTCTCGAAAGCCGGGCCGATCTTTTCAATATCCAGATGGTCAATATCATCCATATAAACAATAGCGTGTGGATTTCCCATGGAAACAGCGGTTATGTAATAGATTTTTCCGTTTACATCCAGAGGTTCATTGATAACTTCCTCCTTCTCTGACACTACCGGAATCTGTCTGGCGGTCAGGATCGGAGAACCCATATTTACCTTAACCTGGGATACCTTTCCGTTTTCTACAGTAAGATCCAGATATTTGATGCCGCTTTTTGTAGCAACAGAAATATGTTCTTTGTTTACGATGCCGTAGTCATAGGCATATTTGGCAACACAGCGGATACCGTTTCCGCACATGGCACCCTGGGAACCGTCAAGATTATACATATCCATCTCGCAGTCTGCGATTTTGGATGGCTTGATCAGAATCAGTCCGTCGGAACCGATACCAAAGTGACGGTCACTGACATATCTGGCTACTGCGGAAGGATTTTCCACAGTTTCCTCAAAACAGTTTACATAGACGTAATCATTTCCAATACCATGCATTTTTGTAAATTTCATCAGAAAAGCCTCCTTATTTGGTTTAAATATTTATACACCTCTTGTATCATATAGAAAAAAATGTTATGAAAAAGTGAAAATTACGAATCTTTTACCGGGAAGTTTTTTCTGTGACCTTCATGTAAAAAAACATTTTGCCCTTCCCGGAACAGTTATGTATTATACATTATATGGAAAATATATCTGTTATTCAAGTTTTACCTTGCATTTTATAGAAAGTATGTTAAAATTAAAAACAAAAATATACAACCGAAACGCATAATTATACGCTGTTGTCTGAAGAAGGTAAAAAGATGGCAGCCGTAGATATACTTTCGGATGCGAGGAGGAAAAAAGATGAAAGATCAAAAGAGATTTGCAGCTCTTGCACTCAGTGCAGTAATGGTATTTTCCATGGCAGGAAGCGTATCCGCAGCTCAGAAAGTTGAATCCAAAGATGATCTTGCAGGAGCAACAATCGGTGTTCAGCTTGGTACAACAGGTGACCTTGATGCATCTGATTATGAGAAAGATGGTTCTACAGTAGAACGTTACAGCAAGGGAAGTGAAGCTGTTCAGGCATTAAAGGCAGGACAAATTGACTGTGTAATCATCGATTCACAGCCGGCTCAGAAATTTGCTGAGAATAATGATGATCTCAAGATTCTGGATGAGCCATTCGAGGAAGAAGAATATGCAATCTGTTTAAAGAAAGGCAATGATGAACTTCTTGACAAGATTAACGGAGCTCTTAAGGAACTGAAAGAGGATGGAACTATCGACAGCATCATGGACAATTACATTGGTGAGGATGCCGGTAAGACTCCATATGAATCACCGGAAGATGTTGACCGTTCCAATGGAACTCTGGTAATGGCTACTAACGCTGAGTTCGAACCATATGAATATCATGAAGGTGATGATATCGTTGGTATCGATGCTGATATCGCTCAGGCAATCTGTGATAAGCTTGGATATGAACTGAAAATTGAAGATATGGAATTCGATTCCATCCTTCCGGCAGTACAGTCCGGCAAAGCAGACTTCGGTGCAGCTGGTATGACTGTAACAGAAGACCGTAAATCAAGCGTTGACTTTACAGATACCTATGCAGATGCAAGCCAGGTAATTATTGTAAAGAAATAAGTATTAAAATAACAAATAACAGAGCTGTTGACGATTTGCCAACAGCTCTCTTTTCGGAACAGAGGTTTTTATGAATAATCCTATGATATTAGCGAATGTAAAAGAAGATTTTTATCTGAACTTTATTAAAGATGACCGCTATCTCTGGCTTCTGGATGGTCTGAAAACAACTCTTATTATCACAGTATTTGCGGTAATTGTAGGTCTGATCATCGGTTTCCTTGTAGCAATCATCCGTTCTGCGCACGATAAGTCAGGCTCCTTTAAGATCCTCAATGCGATCTGCAGAGTTTATCTGACTGTAATTCGTGGAACACCAACCATGATCCAGCTGTTGATCATGAATTTTGTAATTTTTGGTGCTGTAAGCATTAACAAGATCATTGTAGGCGGACTTGCCTTTGGTATCAACTCAGGTGCCTATGTAGCTGAGATTGTCCGTTCCGGTATCATGTCCATTGACCAGGGACAGACAGAGGCAGGACGAAGCCTTGGTCTGAATTTCAGCCAGACCATGCGACTGATCATTATCCCGCAGGCATTTAAGAATGTACTTCCTGCGCTGGTAAATGAATTTATCGTGCTGATCAAAGAGACATCCATCATCGGTTATATCGGTATGATGGACCTGACAAAAGGAGCTATGCTGATCCAGAGCCGTACATACAATGCGTTCTGGCCTCTGATGGCAGCAGCAGCGATTTACCTTGTGATCGTTGGAATCCTTACATGGGGGATGAATAAACTGGAAAGGAGATTAAGAACCAGTGAGCGATAAGAATGTACTGATCCAGGTAAAGGATCTGAAGAAAGCTTTTGGTACAAATCAGGTTCTCGATGGAATAACAACAGATATCTGTCAGGGAGAAGTAGTAGCCGTCATTGGTCCTTCCGGTTCCGGTAAATCTACTTTCCTGAGATCACTGAATCTTCTGGAGGTTCCGACAGGCGGACAGATCCTCTTTGAAGGAACTGATATTACAGATCCGAAGGTTGACATTAACAGACACCGTCAGAAGATTGGAATGGTATTCCAGCAGTTTAATCTTTTTCCGCATAAAACGGTAAAACAGAATATTATGCTGGCACCTGTAGAACTGAAGCTGATGACAAAGGAGGAAGCTTCAAAGAAAGCGGATGAGCTTCTGGCACGTGTAGGTCTTCCGGACAAAGCCAATGCATATCCGGATATGCTTTCGGGCGGGCAGAAACAGCGTATTGCCATTGCACGTTCTCTTGCCATGAATCCGGATGTGATGCTTTTTGATGAGCCAACTTCCGCACTTGACCCTGAGATGGTAGGTGAGGTTCTGGAATTGATGAAAGAACTTGCGCAGTCAGGTATGACCATGGTTGTAGTTACTCATGAGATGGGATTTGCAAGAGAAGTGGCAACAAGAGTTCTTTTTATTGATGACGGTAAGATACAGGAAGAGAATACTCCGAAAGAATTTTTTCGCGAATCCGAAGAATCCTAGACTGAAAGACTTCCTTTCAAAGGTTTTATAAGATGCTGAGAAAATTTAACAGTTTTATAGAAAAATGGATGGCCCTGGTGACACCGACCTGTCTGTTACTGGGGGTGTGCTTTCCTGATATTGCCAAATGCGGTCTGCCTTATGTGCCGGCCGTATTTGCATTTATGACATTTGCCGGGGCGTTGAAGTCAAGATTTAAAGATGTGGCAAATGTATTCCGACATCCGGGCTCACTGCTTATTATCATGCTTCTGGTCCATGTGGTAATCCCGACAGCAGCCTGCGGGGCAGGTCATCTTTTCTTTGGAAATAACATGGAGCTGATCACCGGAATGGTACTGGAGTTTGCAGTTCCCACTGCAGTGGTAAGTCTGATGTGGGTGACGATTTATGATGGAAACAGTCCTCTGTCGTTGTCTCTGGTAGTTCTGGATACGGTACTGGCACCTTTTCTGATCCCGGCTACGCTGAAGATCCTGCTGGGCTCTGCGGTGACCATAGATTCTGCCAGGATGATGCGGGAACTGATATTTATGGTTGCGCTTCCTGCTGTTGTTGCGATGGTATTAAATCAGATCACAGATGGAAAAGTAATGGAAACATGGCCGGGAAAGCTGGCGCCTTTTTCAAAGCTGGCACTGATATTTGTGGTAACGTCCAATTCTTCCAAAGTAGCACCATATATCCGGGATATGAATATGCAGAGGGTGAAGGTTGCACTGGCAATCCTTGTCCTGGCTGCTTCCGGATATGCACTCGGCTGGTTTGTGGCGTATATCTTCCGAAAGGATCGCAGTACGGCGGTTTCCATGATGTATGGAACCGGGATGCGCAATATCAGCGCAGGAGCGGTGATCGCAGCTGCATATTTTCCGGGTGAAGTTATGTTTCCGGTAATGATCGGAACTCTGTTTCAGCAGGTGTTGGCAGCATTGTTCGGAAAGCTTCTGGCACAGAAAAAGGAAAAACAGGAATTTTGTTGAGGTCTGCTGAGGCGTTATAAAGAATATAAAAAGAACTGCCGCATTAGCAATTGAAAAATTGCAATGCGGCAGCTCTTTTTTATGAATCTGAAGCTTTTATATATTTCTTCAGTTCTTTGTAGCAGTATTTGATGATCTCTTTACGGGTGATGATGCCGATAAAGTATCCCTGATCATCTACAACCGGAACATAATTCTGGTTGATTGCCTTGTCCAGCAGATCCTCCATGTCAGAATCTGCGTGAACTGCCTTATATGTTGCTCTTCGCGGGATTGCCATAATGGAAATGCTCTCTGCTTCTTTCAGTCCGGGAACATTTAAGGTTTTCATTCCCCAGAGAAGATCACCCTCGGAAATACTTCCTTTATATTTCCCGTCCAGACTCAGAAGCGGAATGCAGGAAATTTTCTGTGTTCCATTTTCTCAAGAGTCTGACGAAGAGTCTCATTTTCAAATATATATGCTACATCACTTTTAGGTGTTTAGAAAAAATAAAATATTCACTTTTGTATTCGCCCCGTTACATTTGTCTGATAAGGCACTCAGATATACATTGTGTATTTACACATCTGTGTGTCTGTGATTTCTGAGTATTCCAGGTTTACGGCTTTTTTTACAGAAGCTGTACTCCTTTTGCTGCTGCTTCTTTCATTACTTCTTCCGGCCACAGGGAAGCATGTACTTCACCGATATGTGCCTTTCTGAGGAAGAACATACAGATACGGGACTGGCCGATGCCGCCGCCGATAGTATATGGAAGTTCTTTGTTAAAGATTGCTTTCTGGAAAGGAAGTTCGCGTCTGTCATCACATCCTGCGATGGTAAGCTGTCTGTCAAGCGCATCCTCGTCAACGCGGATACCCATGGAAGAAAGCTCCAGAGCAATGTCGAGAACAGGATAATAAACAAGGATATCGCCGTTTAATTCCCAGTCATCGTAGTCCGGTGCACGTCCGTCATGACGTTCTCCGTTGGTTAAGGTTTTGCCGACCTGCATAAGGAATACGGCACCTTTTTCCTTGACAATCTTGTATTCACGTTCCTTTGGAGTGAGATCAGGATACATGTCGACCAGTTCCTGAGTGCTGACAAATGCGATCTCTCTCGGAAGGATTTCTTCGATGTAATCGTACTGAACAGCCATGTATTTTTCGGTCTTGCGGAGAACGCTGTAGATAGCACGTACTGTGGAAACAAGTGTGTCCATGTTGCGTTCTTCCTTGCTGATGATCTTTTCCCAGTCCCACTGATCTACGTATACGGAATGGATATTGTCCAGATCCTCGTCTCTTCTGATCGCGATCATGTCTGTGTAAAGTCCTTCACCATGAGCAAAGCCATATTTCTGTAATGCATATCTCTTCCATTTGGCGAGAGAGTGTACGATCTCAGCATTCTCCGGCTGGCCTTTGATATCAAAGCTTACCGGACGTTCCACGCCGTTTAAGTTATCGTTCTAGACCGGATGACGGATTAACGAATACCGGAGCGGAAACACGCAGCAGATTCAGTTTTTGAGCCAGTGTCTGCTGAAAGAAATCTTTCACAGTTTTAATGGCAATCTGGGTATCGTGAAGATTTAAAGATGACTGATACCGTCAGAATTTTTAATCTGTTCCATGAGTGGATTCCTCCTGTAATTTCTGTATTTGCATATTTTTATGGCAAACTGATAAAAAAATATTGTTGTTTACTGAATATCCATTATCTTTTCCCACGCTATTATAACAGGAAAATGGTAGTTTGACAATTATTACTGTTCATTTGGAAGTATCTCGTGGGATATTATGGTTACGGAGAACAGAACGAACAGTAACACAATTTCGGCTTTGCAAGATTGGGGCGAAATGTTAAAATAAATGTGTAAATGAATGAAGCGTTAAATTTATATAAAACTCAGGGGGAAGATATATGGGAAAAAGGTGTCAGGTCTGTGATGGACCAATTGTAAACGGCAGGTGTAAATATTGTGGAATGCCATATAGAAATGATATGGAACTGTATCATCTGAACGAAGACCGTTCAGAGCACTATCGTCATGCTTCGGCAAAGGTGAAAAAAGCAATGGCAGAGAACGAGATCCCTTTGTCTGACAGAAATAAAAACAGTTCCCAAAGCTGCAAAAACTTCGTCTGCCAGAACACAGACTATTAGAACGCAAAATACAAAAGTACAAACTTCAAGAATACAAACATCAGGGACAAAGAAAACATCAGGTCAGTCGTACAGCGCACAGACTGCCCGTACATACAGCACCGGAAAAAAGACAGCAAAAAGTGAGAAGAAAAAAGAGCGGCAAGGCAGGCAAAATTTTTCTGGATCATTGTGCTGATTCTGATGGTAATAATAGGTCAGATGGCAGAGAATTGGGATACGATTGGATACAGGATAGAAGAATTTATCTATGATGAGTTTGACATAGATCTCAACAGTATTTTTGATGACAGCAGTTCTGATGAAGTAAATGAGAGTAATAAGAATAATGAAAGTAATGAAAATAATGAAAGTAATGAGAATAACTGGACAGATGACTGGTCTGAGACTATCAGTGCAGTAAAGAACGGACAGGATGAACAGAGGGGCAATCCGGACTGGTATATGTTCACCGGAGAGAATTATATTGTCAGAACGGATGATACTGCATCAGAGATTGGCGATATAGATGCCAGTGACCAGGGGTATGATTTTACAATAGATCCGGGAGAATACAGGATAGTGTCCGGCTGGGAGAAGGTTGCTCTGGAAATCAGAAGTTCTTCAGGAAAAGATGAAACTGTAAAATTTGACGAAGCAGACCACGAGGAGAAAATAGAATTACATGCCGGGGATGAGGTATCTGTGGTATCTCTGGATGGTCAAGATAATTATCTTGCCATGTATCAAATTCAGCAATATGACGAATAATTTTTTGCCCCTTTCTTTTTGTCAGAGACTGTGCTATACTTGTTAAACGTACCACATATAGAGAGAATTGTGGTGAATGAAAGAAAAAATACTATATATTGTATATGGGAGCAAAAGGTATGATATATGTTATAAAGAAAGATGGTACGAGAGAAGAGTTTAATTCACAGAAGATCGTAGCAGCAGTAAATAAGTCGGCAGCCAGAATTTTATACACATTTTCGGATAAAGAGAAGGAATTTATCTGCCAGTTTGCGGAAGAACATGCGGAGGCACTGGGAAAGAATGAGATAGAGATCCAGGAGATGCACAACATCGTAGAGGGAGCACTTGAGAGAGTGAACCCGGCAGTGGCTAAGAGCTACCGCGATTACAGAAATTACAAACTTGACTTTATCCATATGATGGATGATGTATATACCAAGAGTCAGGCAATCCGTTATATTGGTGATAAGAGTAATGCCAATACAGACAGTGCGCTTGTAGCTACAAAGCGAAGCCTGATCTTTAATGAACTGAACAAAGAGCTTTATCGTAAATTTTTTATGAATCGTAATGAACTTCAGGCATGTAAAGATGGTTATATTTATATTCATGACCAGTCTGCACGTCTGGATACCATGAACTGCTGTCTCTTTGATGTGGCATCTGTACTCAGCGGCGGATTTGAGATGGGAAATGTATGGTACAATGAGCCTAAGACACTGGATACTGCGTTTGATGTTATGGGTGATATTATCCTGAGCACTGCTGCACAGCAGTATGGCGGATTCACAGTACCGGAAGTAGACAAGATCCTTGCACCTTATGCACAGAAGAGTTACGATAAATATATCCAGGAATTTATGAAATACTCTGACGAGAGCTGGACAGGACGTGAAGAACGTGCGATCGAGTATGCGCTTGACAAAGTCCGCAGAGATTTTGACCAGGGATGGCAGGGGATTGAGTATAAGCTGAATACAGTCGGATCTTCCAGAGGGGATTATCCATTTGTAACTGTAACTCTTGGACTTGGAATAAAGCAGTTCGAGAAGATGGCAAGTATTTCTCTTCTTGAAGTGCATAAAGGCGGACAGGGTAAGGCAGGACGCAAGAAACCGGTACTCTTCCCGAAAATCGTATTCCTTTATGATGAAAATATCCATGGAAAAGGCAAGATCAGTGAGGATGTATTTGAGGCAGGGGTTGACTGTTCTGCCAAGACTATGTATCCGGACTGGCTGTCCATGTCAGGAAAAGGATATATTTCCAGTATGTACAAGCAGTATGGAAAGGTTATAAGTCCTATGGGATGTCGTGCGTTCTTAAGCCCCTGGTACGAGAGAGGCGGTATGTATCCGGCAGATGATAAGGATGTTCCTGTGTTTGTGGGAAGATTTAACATCGGTGCGGTAAGCCTTCATCTTCCAATGATCCTTGCCAAAGCCAGAGCAGAGAGCAGGGATTCTACGAAGTGCTGGATTTCTATCTTGAGATGATCCGTAATCTGCATATCCGTACCTATGATTATCTGGGACAGATGCGTGCGTCAACCAACCCGCTGGCATATTGTGAGGGAGGATTTTACGGTGGACATCTGAAACCGAATGAAAAGATTGGCAAGATTCTGAAACCAATGACAGCATCCTTCGGAATCACTGCATTAAATGAACTCCAGGAACTTTACAATGGCAAATCCATTGCTGAAGACGGGCAGTTTGCACTGGATGTGCTGAAATATATCAACAGGAAAGTAAATGAATTTAAAGAGAAAGATGGTTATCTTTATGCAATTTATGGAACACCGGCAGAGAGTTTATGCGGACTGCAGGTGGAACAGTTCCGTAAGATGTATGGCATTGTGAAAGGGGTTTCTGATCGTCCTTATGTAAGCAACAGTTTCCACTGTCATGTGACTGAAGATGTAACTCCGATTGAAAAACAGGATCTGGAGGGACGTTTCTGGGAGTTGTGCAACGGCGGTAAGATTCAGTATGTACGTTATCCGATCGATTATAATCGTGAAGCAATACGTACTCTGATCCGCAGAGCCATGTCTTTGGGATATTATGAGGGAGTAAATCTTTCCCTTGCTTACTGTGATGACTGCGGACATGAGGAACTTGAAATGGACGTGTGTCCGGTCTGCGGTTCCAAGAATCTGACAAAGATTGACCGTATGAACGGATATCTTTCCTACAGCCGTGTGCATGGTGATACTCGTCTGAACGAAGCGAAGATGGCAGAGATTGCGGAACGTAAATCTATGTAATATCAGGTCAGGGGTAAACTTTTGAATCTGACATCATAATATGATAATTAAAAAGACATATACCGGCAAGATGATATGTATTGCTCTGGTATATGTCTTTTTGTATTGTCAGATAAATATAGCAATCCTCTTAAATGTATTATTTACGAGGATTGCTATAGAATCATTTAATGATAGTTCCGGTTTTTTCGAAATATCCATCCTTTGCATGCGCAATATCTGTGATGATCGTTCTTCTGTTATCTCCCTTTTCGATAAAAGAGATTCCGGCTTCGAATTTAGGAAGCATGGAGCCTGGGGCAAACTGATTGTCAGCCATATATTTCTTAGCATCATCTACAGAAATTGTATTAAGATATTCTTCGTTGTCCTGACCGAGGTTCAGACTTACTTTCTCAACACTGGTAAGGATCAGAAGAGTATCTGCATTTAATTCCTGTGCAAGAAGTCCGCTGGAAAGGTCTTTCTCAATGATCGCACTTGCACCATGAAGATCGATTCCCTGTTCCATAACCGGGATTCCGCCGCCGCCTGCTGCGATTACTACCTGGCCCGCATCTACAAGTGTGCGGATTGTTTCAAGCTCTACGATTTTCTGCGGTTTCGGAGCTGCCAGGATTCTTTTATAAGTGCCGTCAGCCAGTTTAGTGACAAAGTTTCCCTTGCTTTCTTCAGTTTCAGCCTCTTCTTCTGTAAGGACACGTCCGATGATCTTCTCAGGTTCAGCGAAAGCATCATCATATGGATCAATGACAACCTGTGTAAGGATAGTAGCTACCGGTTTATAAATACCGCGGGAAATAAGTTCTGCGCGGATTGCGGTCTGGAGGTCATATCCGATATAGCCCTGACTCATTGCCGAACATACGGACATAGGTGCAAATGTATAGTCAGGATGTGTTTTGCCAAATTCATTCATGGCTGTGTGGATCATTCCAACCTGTGGACCGTTACTGTGGGAAATGACTACACGATTTCCGGCTTCTACAAGATCTGCGACAGCTTTGGCTGCTTTTTTTGTAGCGATTTTCTGCTCCGGTAAGGTGGTTCCTAATGCTCTGTGGCCCAGTGCAACTACTGTAATTTTTTCGCTCATGGGAATTACCTCGATTCTTTCATGTTCTGTAAATATGATATCTGCGGGGTGATCTTATATATAAAGATTTTTGAAATTTTTTTATCACTGATATCATAAATATTCAATCATATTGATATCCTACATTATAAAAAGACTGCCAGTAGAATTGCAATAGAAAATAACTCAAAAAACACCTCGCGGGATATTACCAGTGAACAGTAACAAAACAAACAGCTCTCACAT
>ENA-OQAJ01000329-OQAJ01000329.1-human-gut-metagenome-genome-assembly--contig:-NODE-329-length-14809-cov-7.484062_pt1 | contig 14809 bp, 16 predicted proteins | sample MGYA00242736_ERZ504529 | MGnify/ENA primary metagenome ERZ504529 (study PRJEB26092, sample SAMD00036275) | human gut metagenome | host: Homo sapiens | study: EMG produced TPA metagenomics assembly of...
TTCAACATTGGCAATGGGGCCAGGGTTTCGGCGGGGTCGGGTGACCCCGCCCTACCGAATGTTTTTATGTTCTATCACCCACTATAAAATGCTCCGTAGGGAACGGTCTTGACCGTTCCGGAACCATGCGGTAGATGCCACAATAGAATTTTATCGCAAGCCTTGGCTACAACATCCCACAAAGCATATCAAAGGGGACGATGTTTCCGCATCGTCCCCTACTTATTATTTTACGGGTTATGGCCGCCGGCAGCTCTTACACCACCCATTGCAGCAAAATACCGCAGCAGGTGCCGCAGAACCAGAGCAGCCCTGTCATGAACAAGTTCTGTTTCCAGCTGGGGTTGACACGCCACAGCACAGCCAGGCCGATACCTGCGCCGGAGCACAGCCCCGCAAAAAAACTGCCAAAGGTAATAGCCCCGCCCATATACAGCTGAGCCAGCAGCACGCTGGCACCGCAGTTGGGTACAAGACCGATCAGCGCGGCCATCATGGGCTGGAAAATGCCCAGACTGCCCAGAAATGCCGCGGCGGAATCCGCCCCGACAAAGCCAAAGATCAGCCCAATGATAAAGCTGAACACCAAGATGAACACAAAAATTTCCAGCGTGTGACGCAGTGCCGCCAGGAAAATGCTACTGTGTTCCTCGTGTTCTTCGTGGCAGTCCACCTCATCGGCATGGCCTCATAGCCGCCATACAGCCCTTTGGGCAGGATGCGGCGCAGCGGAACATCCAACACCAAACCGGCTGCAATGCCAAACACGATTTTGAGCACCAGCAGCAGGCCCAGCTTGTTCCACAGGGTAGGCTCCGCCGCCAGCAGGGGGATGGCTTCATCCGATGTTGCCAGGAACACAGCCAGCAGCGTGCCGGGGGTAATGACCCGGCTGGCATAAAAGTTGGCCGCTACCGCCGAAAACCCGCACTGTGGTACGCAGCCCAGCAGTGCGCCGGGCACAAAGCCCCAGTGGCCGCCGCCAGCCAGCGCTTTTTCAATTCGCTCGCCATGGTTGCGTTCCAGCCATTCGATCAGCAGATATGCCAGATACAAAAACGGCAGCATTTTTACGCCGTCGATCAGTGCATCCAAAAAAGCATCAACAATAATTTCCATAATTCTCCTATCTGTTGCAAAGGTTGGGGTTGCAGGGCATAACATGGCCGCACGGTTCGGAGCAGCTGCCCGGAGCCATGCGGCCCTTTTTCATTTTTTACTGCCTTTGTTGGTTTCAAAGCCGCGCAGCAGCGCTACGGCTTCCCGCACACGGGCGGGGGAAATGCGGGTACGGAACCGCTCCATGCTGCGGGAAGAAAACGGCACATCATAGGTAAAGGAATCAAAGCCCAAAAAGTATTGCAGATAGGGGCTTTCGCGCACGATCTCCACCGTTTCGCTGTCCGTTGTGCGGCACGCTGCACGAATCACCAGCACACCGAACGCATGCGGGCCGGAATTGCCACCTTGCCGCCAGCAGCAAAATGGCCGCTGTACTCCTGTTCAATGGCATCCCAGTCAATGGCCTGGGCCAGGCGCACCCAGCGGTTCTCCTGTACCAGCTCGCCTTCATAGGGCGGCAGGTAGTCATCAATGCTCATCTGATGTTGAATTGTGCGGTACATGGTTGCACCATTCCTTTTTATGTCGTTCCCGTTTTATTTTTCCCGCAAAACGCTTGGGATATATCTGAAAAGCCGAAAACTCAATCCAGTTCTTTGTTTTCAGATATCCCTTAGGCAACACCGCACAATTCCCGCCTAGCGGCTTAAGCACCGCTCCGGCAGCTGCGGCACGGCATCTGCGTTGCCAAAATGCTCGATAATGTCGGGTTGCGGTACCCGCATCGTGCTTCGGGGGCAAAAGCCCCTCGCACTCTGCGACCGCTGCCCCTGCTTCGGTTCGCTGTTTCCGCCACTGGCGCCGCTCACCTTTGCAGCATCCAGTATTATCTGCGCTTTTGGCTTAGCATCTGCCGCACCTCGCTCGCCGTATCGGCACTTAGAATTATGCGGTATTGCCCTTAATATCTCTGGATCAGGGGGAATATCATGGCCAGAACCGCCCAAGCGACCTGATACAAGGCCAGTGCCGGAAGCGGCAGCCCGGCCAGGCCGCCGGCCAGCGCATGATCATGGCAAGAATGCAGCTGATGAGCACCGAGGCCGACAGCACCATCGAAGAACGGTGTTCCCCCTCTGCCGCACCCGCAGCGGCCTCCAGGCCGCCGACAAAGCTGGCAAAGCTGCCCAGGTGCAGCATGCTGCCTTCGCTTTCCGGCAGCCAGGCCACAGCGGGCTCCAGCGCCTTGTGTTCCTTGCCGCTCAGCACCTTGACGGTACCAACCGGCAGGTTATAAGCAGTCTGCAGCAGCGCTTCATCGCAGTTAAAGTCATCGCAGTCCACAATGAGCGAAAGTCCGGCGCGGCGCAGGGAATCCAGCACGGCGGCGGTATCGGGATCACTCTGATAAGCCACCTGGAACATGCTGAACAGCTTGCCGGAAACCGCCAGGTAGATGACCCGGCGCTGGTTTACGGTATGGCGGCGTTCATATTCCATGCTGGGCAACTGGATATCATAGGTATCCATCAGCCGGCGGGAGCCGATCATGACCCGCTCGCCGTTGATCCAGCCCACATAGCCCATGCCGTCCAGCGTTTCCAGGTTTTCCACCTTGCACAGCAGCTTGCGGTTATCGCCCGTCATGCCAAGGAAGATATCTTTCAGCGGGGTATTCACATCGGCCAGCATGGAAGCGGAGTAGATGATGGCCAGCTCAATATCCTCTTTGCGCACCGGCTTGATACCGCGCAGCGTAATGCACCCTTTGGGGAAAAGATCCTGCGCCGTGACCTGCAGCACGTTCACACGGCCCAGCAGTCGGATATCCTTCCAACCGGGGATGACCGCTCCGATCTGCGCGGCACTGCGCTGCATCAAACGCATGGGCATGGCGGAGATCAGCGTACCGGCCAGCGGCGCGCCCAGGCAGAGTACACCGGCCAGCGCAGTGAACGCCGTTCCGGCATCCTTGCGGTAAAGCAGGGTGAACAGGAATGCAGCCACGCCGCAGCCCAGCAGGATGCGGGCAAACTGCTGCTGGTTTTTATCCGATGTGCGGCGGGATTCGCTGCCCGCCAAAAAGCCTTTCATCAGGCGGGTGGGACGGCTGACCAGCACATTGGGGCGCGGTTCCGCCAGCCCGGCGGTCACGGTGCGCAGTACCCCGGCATCTTTCAGCCGATATGCCACAGCGTGGTCCATCCCGGCGCTGACAAGGGTAAAGTTATCCCGGATGGTGTGGGCGTCGATTGCCTTGCCTGCAGCGTTGCCGCACAGCAGCAGCGCTGCGGGGCCGGTCATCAGGCAGAGGGTTGCGGGGTTATACCATTCCGGCTTTGCCAAAAACATGATACATTGCAGGATGGAGGCCACCGCGGCCATGGCGGGCATGGTATCTGCGGTATTGCCCCGGCGCATGTTGATCAGCCCGGCCAGGCCGCCCAGCATCGTCTGCCAGCACAGGGCTGCGCTGGCAGCAAGCAGGATCAGCATGGTCACCAGCAGCGGCTTGGTGCTGGCTGTGGTATCCAGCGGGCCAAGATTGGCTCCGGTGGCCGCCATAGTGCCCAGAACGATCATAATCAAGGCTGCAGCGCCCACGGCGATTGCTGTGCCGGTGGTGATCATCACCCGCAGTTCCAGGTCATGGCGCACCACGGGGGCATCATCGGTGCTTTCGTATTCGTGGCGGTGCAGGACGGCGGCCTGTGCGGCAAAAGGCGCTTCGCCATCGGGGGTGGTTTCGTCCTTCGGCTTGCCTGCAAACCGGGAGGATGTTAACTGCTTGGCCGGCTTTTTTGTTCCGGTGCTTCCGGCTCCGCCCCGGCGTTGGGGTCGCTCAGGTACTGGGCAGCCGCCTGGTAATCGGTATCGGTCTTTTCTGTTTTTGCCTTTGAATCCGATTTGATCTTTTCCAGGTTGATGGACTGTTCTATGCCGCGCACAAATTCCGCGGTATTGGGCTTTTCATCCACCAGGGGGCCGATCAGCTCCTCAAAGCTTTCTTCCTCTTTTTTCGGGGCGGGCTTTTTCGGTTCTTCCGGCTGCTCTTCCACCCCTTCGGCAATCTCGCTCAGGCGGATTTGCCCGGTCAGGGTCTGGGCCAGCTCCTGCGGCAGTTCCTCAAAGGTATCGCCGCTGGCGGGTTCTTCCTGCACAGGGGCAGCTTTGGGCGCAGGCTTTTTGCGGCGCGGCGGCAGGGCTGCGTTCAGTTCATGCAGGAACGACTGGGTGCTTTCCGGTGCGGGCTCGTCCCCCAGCTGCATGGTAAAACCGGTGGTCGCCTGCGGGGCAGGCGCGGGCTGCGGCTGCACCGTATCGTTTGGGGTCATGACCGGCTCGCCCACGGGTTCCGCTTCGCGGCGGGGGGCAGGCCGAGTGAACGGCATGGTGCGTTCCCGCTCCTTGCGGGGGGTGAACTCCACGGTATCCCGCTTTTTATTTTTGCGGTAAACATTGGGCTGAGGTTCCGGCTGCGGGGCCGGCTCATCCTTCGAAAGCTGCGGTTTGCCTGTGGCGGCAAACTGGGAAGTCTGCCGCCCGGAGATGGAAAGCCCTGCGTTGGTAGCGGTCAGGCGGGGCATCTCGCCCGTTTCCTCTGTTTCCGGCTCCTCCCGGGGCTGTTCCGGAACCTCCCAGTTTTCTACCGGGGCTGGCTCGCCCTCATACGGGTCATAGGATTCCAGCTCGTCATAGACATCGTGCTTTTTGCCGCCGAACAGGCTGGCAAAAAAGCCTTTTTTCTTTGCAGCGTAGTGACGGGGCGGCTCTTGCTCGCGCAGCTCCATCTCGTCCGGTTCATCCTGTGGCAAAACCTCCTGCGACCGGGGCAGTTGTTCTTCCAGCTGCTGGGTGCTCTGGTTTTCCACCCTGCCGCTGACCGAAACATTGATCGGCTCAAACTCCCCGGTATCGGTAGCATATCCAAAGCCAAACAAGCCCTTTTTTTTAGGGGTCTGCTGGCGCTCCTGCTCGGACTTCATATCATCCGGAACAACGGCCACGCTGGTGCCAAAAAAGTTGGTAAAATCTTTTTTTCCTTCATCCAGGTACTTGCTGTCCGCTTCCGGCACCTGCGGCACAAAAAGGCTTTAATGATGCTGGTGCGGGTGGTATCCCCTGATGTTGCATCCGCCGGTCTTGGTTCCGGCTGCGGGGCCGGTTTTGTCTCCGGCTGTACCTGCGGGGCCGGCTGCTGGGGCGCAGTTTGTGCCGGGGCAGGGCGGGCAGGCTGCGGAACAGGTTCCGAGCGCACCGGCTGAGTCGGTTGTACAGTTTGTATATTATTTTGTTTTTCTACTTTAGGCTCAACTTCCGGCATGCGGCGCGGCTCCGGCACAGAAGCAGGCCGGCGGGCCGGGGCAGCGGGGCCGGGTTTATTCTTTTTGGCAGCCCGCATACTGGGCAGATCGCCCAGCAGGTCGTCCAGCACAGCGGTGGAAAACCGGTCCTCGGTGTTAAAATTATTGCCTTTGCCCAGCGTGATATCCGGCAGGTCCTCTTTCTGGATGGGCCCCAATGCCGAACCGCCGCCGGAGGATTCCTCCATGCTGCCGTGGCCCAGGCTTTGCAGGATGGCATCCACCTGGCGGTCTGTTACACTATCCCGGATGCCGCGTTCGGCCTGCTCATGGCTGAGCTCTTCCAGAATGCGGTCCACGGAATCATTTGTACGTTTGCTTGGCATGTTGTTCTCCCCTTTGGTATGGGATTCCTTTTTTTGCGCAGCCGTTACTTGCGGCGCTGCATGATGTTGTACATCAAAATACCGGCGGCCACGCTGACGTTATAACTGTCCACACCGGTTTTGCCACCGGCCATATCCAGCGTAACGGCGGCATCGCACAGTTTGCGCACCAGTGCGCCGGGGCCTGCGCCCTCGCTGCCCAGCACCAGCGCCACCGGACCGGAAAGATCGGTTTTTCCAGCGGAGCACCGCCCAGGTCGGCACAGTAAACAAAAATGTTCTGCTTTTTCAGGTCACGGATGGCCTGCGGCAGGTTGGCGACCCGCGCCACCGGGATGCGGGCAGCTGCTCCGGCGCTGGATTTCATGACCGTGCCGGTCACGCCAACGCCGCCGCGCCGCGGGATGATCACGCCGTGGGCACCGCACAGCAGCGCGCTGCGCAGGATTGCGCCCAAGTTGTGGGGGTCCTCAATACCGTCACACAGCACGAGGAACGGCGGTTCGCCGCGGTCTTTTGCGATCTGCAAAAGTTCCTCCACGCCAACATACTGGATGCGGGCAGCCCAGGCCGCCACACCCTGGTGGTCCTGGGTACCGCACAGCTTTTGCAGCTTGCCGGCGGGTACACGCTTGATGACCGCCCCGGCCGCTTTGCCCAGCGCGGTATAATACCCGGCCATGCGCGGCTCCATGCTGTCGGCCAGCAGCAGGGTGTCCACCCCGGCTTCGCTTTTCAGCAGTTCGGTCACGGGGTTTTTGCCCCATACCAGGGCGGTATCCTGCTCCGCAGGGGCCTTGTCTGCCTTGGCCTGGGGGGCCTGCTGGGGCATGCGTTTTTTATTTTCTATCTGCAATGTGGTTACTCCTTAAAACGATTGGGTAAAGCCCTGTGCGGCGGCGTTTGGCAGCCATTTTGCCGCGAATGGCAGCCCGCACAGCTTTCTGGCATGATTCGATAATTATACAGATATAGTATAGCACATTTCCTATGCTTTTGTCACCTTTTTCCTTGGCGTCAAAAGTACAGATTTTTCACCCTTTTGCACGGTGCTTTTGTGCGTGTTTTCGCGGTTTATACAAACCGTACTGGAAAGGTTTTCCTTTGAAGATGTTGAAAACCCTGTTGAAAGCGTGGAAAACCCGCTTGTATGGCCAGTTTTCCACCGTTTCAGGGGGTGTTTTCAACATATTGTGGAAAACCTTTCAACATAACAGTACGGATAAACACCCCCGCTCACTGGGCAAACTACCAGTTTTACCCCCCGTTTTTGCGGGTAAAACTTACAATTATTACGGGGGGTTTTTGCCCGTTTTTTCACTTTCCACAGGTTTTCCCCACCCCGTCTGTGGACAAAAAGCGAAAAAGTTCATCCTGCATGTTGAATGCAAAAATTCCCCACAAAATTCCATCCTGTTCAGGCCATTCCGGCTGCTGCAAACCAGTCCGCCGCAGCCCGCAGAACGGGCGCGGCATTGCTGCCCCCGCCGCCGTATTCGATCACCACCGCCACCGCAAACCGCGGCTGCTGCACCGGCCCATACCCGATGAGCACCGAGTTTGTGTAGTGGGTGCCATCCGGCAGCGTGCCCGCCAACTGGGGGCTGCCGGTCTTGCAGGCAAGGGGGATGGGCGATTCCCGCAAAGTGCGCAGCGTTTGGGCCATCTGGGCCATACCCTCCCGGATGGGGGCAAACACTGCCGCCCCGCCGGGTGCCTGGGCTAAAACTTCCGGCTGCGCCTGCCAGGTTATATTCCCGGCGGCATCGGTGGTGCTTCGGGCAAAATGCAGTGCCGGGCGCTGGCCGTCCCGCGCAAGGGCCCCGACATAAGCCGCCAGCTGCAAGGGGCTGACCGACGTATTGCCCTGCCCGATGGCCGCCATCAGTGCAAGGCCCGCCTGATAGTTCTCATCGGTGCTCCAGGTCAGGCGGCCTATAGTTTCCGGCAGCTCAGTACCGCAGGGTGCTCCAAGGCCCAGCTGCTGCGCGGTAGTTGAAAAACGTATCCACCCCCAAGGCGGCGGCCGACATCATAAAAATAAATGTTGCAGCTGTGGCGCAGCGCCGTAACCATGCTGACGGCCTCGCGGTGCCCCAGCTGCAAACAGCGCGGCTGGTAGCCCGCATAGTAGGTGTACCGTCCGCCGCAGTTTACAGTGCTTTGCGGGGTGATGATCCCCGCCGCCAGAGCCGATGCCGCTACTGCCGGTTTGAACGCCGACCCCGGCGCATACTGGCCGTTCAGCACCCGGTTGACCAGCGGTGCTCCCTGGGCTGTGGCCAGTGCGGCATAATTCTGCCGCCAGCTGGCAAGGTCATAATCCGGCAGGCTGACCGCCGCCAGAACGCCGCCGGTCTGCACATCCACCACCACAGCCGCCCCGCGCGGGCTTCTTTGCCCTTGCCTTCCGGCTTTGTGGCCTGTAAAGTTTCAATTTGCTGCTGCAATGCGCTGCGCAGGGTGCGCTGCAGGTCAGCATCCAGATAGAGATGCAGGGTGTCCCCGGCCTGCGGGGTACTTTGTATGGTTTCGGTGCGGCCGCCACTGCTGCGGTCCACCGTCACTTTCAGGCTTCCCGCTCTGCCGCGCAAAGCATCCTCCCAGGCGGCTTCCAGCCCCCATTGGCCGATGGATTCATCCATGGCAAGGCCTTGGGCCTTTTTCTGTGCCCACTGCTCGGCGCTCATGGCCCCCACGCCGCCCAGCAGCTGCGGAGCGAGGGTGCCATCCACCGCCGTGCGGGTACCGCGGGCAGTCAGCCGCACCGCCCCGCTCTGGGGCAGACCGGCAGCCAGCAGGCTCTGGCACTGTGCCTGGGTCAGATTTTCAGCCAGCGGCAGTTCCCCCGCCGAAACGGCAGAACAAAAGGCGGCAAGCTGTGTTTCCACATCCTTGCGCCTAGATCCAGTTCTTTTTAACGTTTGCAGGTCTGCGCCATCTCGGTGTCCGGTGGGGCCGGAACGCAGAGCGCCAGGTCATACACGGTGTCATCCTGCACCAGCGCCGTGCCGCTGCGGTCCACAATGCTTCCCCGCGCCGCCGGGATTCGCACGGTATAGCTGGTCTGAGATGCCTGTTCCAGCTTTTTAGCATAGTGATCCGCCATGGTAAACTGCATCCAGTACAGCCGCACCAAAAATGCCGCAAACACGGCAGTGCAGAAAATCAGCAGGAACCACACCCTCTTTTTGCCGTCTTTTTTCATGCGCACCTCCCGGCAGGCCACTGCCTGCTCTGGTCTGATCGTTCTTTGGTCTGTCCTTTTGCCATATGGGTATTATACAAGGTTTTGCCGCAGCTGTCAGCCCCCGATGAAATACAGGCAGTCGGTTTCATCGGCAGTATCTTCCAGCGGGGCACGCAGGGTCAGGCCGCCGGGGTCGGGCTGGGGCGCTGCTGCCAGCTGCCCGGCCCAATACTGTCCCTGCGCGGTAACGGCCAACTCCCCCGCTGCCGCCTTACAGCTGCAGGGCAGGCCGGTCACCCACAGGACTCCGTTCTGGCGGGTCAGCGTGCCAAGGGCCTGCCCCACCAGAGCCGGGACTGCCCCCGCTCCGCTGCCCGCCGGGGACACCGTGCCATGCTCCCCTGCAATGCCCGCAAAACGGCCGCTGCGGTCCAGCACGGCGGCCCCCGCCTGCACCGGCTGCGCCAGCAAAAATCCGCCGGGCCAGCGGGCGGCGGTCCACACGGGGTCCCAGCGTTCGCCGTCCGTCTGCCTGCTTTGCAAAAAAATTGCGCATGGCGGCGTTTTCTTCGGCATCCGGTTCGTGTTCTGCCAGCCGGCGGTGCAGGGCAAACAGCTCCCGCTGCATCACGCTCATTTGGGCGGCATAGTGTTGGGCTAAGGCATCATCCAGCCGCCGGGGCAAAGCCGCCCCCCACACGGCCATGCTAAGCAGGGCAAGGCCCGCCAGCCCCAGCAGCAGCGCACAGAGCTGCCGGAGCGTTTTGTGCCGTCTGCGCGGTGCCGGGCGCGCAAGGTCCAGCCCGTCCCGTTCTTTTCGTCTGGTATGCCGCATGGTGCGCCGCCCGCCTTTCGCTCATTGTTTTTCTCCACAACTATATGTTTGCCCGCCCCCTGCTAGACTTTGGGGGCGGATTTGATATAATAGAAGAAACCAAACCAAATGTTAAGGAGTACCTGCCATGCCTGCCACTTTGCTTGTTTTAGATATTGACGGCACCCTGCGCCCCCATGGGGAGCCGCGCGTGCCCAAAGAAAACGTCGATGCCCTGCGCACCGTGCAGAAAGCCGGGGTCAAGCTCGTGATTGCCACGGGGCGCTGCCGGGCAGAGATCCCCGCCAAAATGCTGCGCGGCATCCGGCCGGATTACTGGATCTGCGCCGCCGGTGCCCAGGTGGAGGATGCCGCCGGGACCGCCCTGTACACCAGTCACATGACCGCCGAGGAAATGTACGCTCTGGTGGATTTTTGCGAGGACTATGAGCACCCGCTGGGATTCAGCTTTTCGGACGGCGGGTATGTTTACCTGGATTATGAGGCCTTCCATGTGCAGGAGAAAGCCGCTGCACTGGAAGGTTGCCTGAAAGACGGCGAGGACCAGGACCGCCACCTGTTGGATATGCCGTTTTCCGCGTTCGGCATGCTGGCGGCGGAAGATATCGCCAAGTTCCAGGCCAAATACGGCTACCTGGGGCTGCAGTTCCTGCCTACCACGTGACGGGGTGCGATATCCTGCGCGCCGGACAGGACAAGGCAACCGGCCTGCAGGCACTGCTGGACCATCTGGGCCTGGCCGCTGCGGACTGCATTGCCGTGGGCGACGGTCCCAACGATGCCGGAATGCTGGCGCTGGCCGGGCGTTCCTACTGCATGGCGGACGGCATGAAAACCGCCAAAGCTGCCGCCAAGCGCTGGCCCCTGCCGCTGCACCCGATGGCATTGCCCAGCTGTGCCGCAGTCTGTGGCCGGAGATATTCCGTTGAACACCAAACAACCGTACACCCATGTGGGGCCGGGGCTGCCCCCACTGTACGGCGCACAGGCCAAAGCGCTGATCTTAGGCAGCTTTCCCAGCCCAAAGAGCCGGGCACAGGGGTTTTATTACGGCCACCCGCAGAATCGGTTCTGGCCGCTGATGGCTACCCTGACCCACAGCCCCACCCCCGCATGGGAAGATCTGGATGCCAAACGCGCCATCATCATTGGCAGCGGGCTGGCGGTGTGGGATGTCATCCACGCCTGCTCCATCCGCGGGGCATCGGATGCTTCCATCAAAGATGTGGAACCGAATGATCTGGCAGCTCTGGTGAACCGCCTGGGCGTACAGGCCATTTTTTGCAACGGTGCCACCAGCGGCAGGCTGTACCGCAAATACGCCCAGCCCCTGACCGGGTTGAAAGCTGTGGTGTTGCCCTCCACCAGCCCGGCCAATGCGGCGTTTACCATGCCACGGTTGCTGGATGCCTGGGGCACTGCGCTGGAAGGATATGTGAACAAACCGTAAAAAGCGCAAAAAAGCGCCGTTTTGCCGCCCGAAAAGGGCAAAATTGTTTGCATTGTCCCCGCCGTTGCACTATAATGAAAGGGTATTCCCTTTGCTCCGGCGTTTGCCTTTGCCGGGGCGCACCTTACTACAAGGAGCTTTGAACCCATGAGCAAGTGGATCGAAAAGCGCACCCGCCCGGTTCTGCCGCTGTACCTGGCTGCACTGACCTGGCCGGTTGCTTCCCTGATTCTGCCGCCCTACCGGCTGGTGAACCTGGTTATCATTGCGGCACTCAGCACTGTGGTGTATCTGGTTTCTTCCCGCTTCTGCCCCACGCGGGTGCAGCGGGTGGAACAGCCCTACGCCACCGGCAGCGAGAACACCGATGCCATGCTGAACGGCATTGCCGCCAACCTGGACGCGCTGCACAAGCTGAATGACGCCATCCCAGATGCCGAACTTTCCCGCCAGCTGGACCGTATGGAAAAGGCCGGGCGCGGCATTGTGCAGGCGGTGGAGCAAAAGCCGGATAAAGCCCGCACCGTGGATCGCTTTGCACGGTATTACCTGCCGGAAGTGGTCAAGATCATGAGCGCATACGCCCAGATGGAAAAAGGCGGCATTACCGGCGAAAACGCCGCCCAGATCTTGAGCGAAGTACGCCGCAACGCTGGCACCATGGCCACCGCATTTGAAAACCAGCTGGACGCCCTGTATTCCGCAGAGGCAATGGATATTTCGACCGACATCGAAGTGCTTGAAAACATCATGCGCGGTCAGAATTTGACCTGATGATCCCAACCCAAAATATAAAAAGAAGAAGAGAAAGGACTTGCCACTATGTCTGATCTGGATTTTGACCTGAACGCTCCCGCAGCACCTTCCCTGACCTTGGATGCGGCCCCTGCCGCCCCCACCCTGACCCTGGATCCCGAAGCGGATGCCAAGGTGGTGGAGGAAGCCAAAAAGGCTACCCCCGTTACCGTGGAGGATACCCCGCTGAGCCCCGAAGAGCAGAAGATGGTGCAGGATTTTGCTGAAAAGATCGACTTGACCAACTCCCAGATGATTTTGCAGTACGGCGCCGCCAGCCAGAAAAAGCTGAGCGATTTTTCTGACAGTGCGCTTTCCCGCGTGCGCACCAAGGATATGGGTGAGACCGGCGAACTCATCACCCAGCTGATCGGCGAGCTGAAAGGCTTTGACGCCACCGCAGAAAATCAGAAAGGCTTCCTGGGCTTTTTCAAGAAAAAGTCCAACGAGCTGGAAGCCCTGAAAGTGAAATACGACAAAGCTGATGTGAACGTGGAACGCATCAAGGCCCAACTGGAGGACCACCAGGTAACCCTGATGAAAGACATTGCCATGCTGGACAAGATGTACCAGCTGAACCTTGTCTATTTCAAGGAGCTGAGCATGTATATCCTGGCCGGCCGCAAAAAGCTGCAGCAGGTGCGGGAGAACGACCTGGCCGCCGCTGAAGCCAAGGCCAAAGCATCCGGCCTGCCGGAAGATGCCCAGGCCGCCCGCGACCTGGCCGACCAGTGCGACCGCTTTGAAAAGAAGCTGTATGACCTGGAGCTGACCCGCAATATCTCCATCCAGATGGGCCCACAGATCCGCCTGATCCAGTCCAACGATACGATGATGGCCGAAAAGATCCAGACCACCATTGTGAACACCATCCCCCTGTGGAAGAACCAGATGGTTCTGGCCTTGGGCATGGCACACAGCCAGCAGGCCATGCAGGCCGAGCGCGCCGTGACCGATGCCACCAACGAGCTGTTGCGCAAGAACGCCGCAACCCTCAAGCAGGGCACCATCGACATCGCCAAAGAGTCTGAGCGCGGTGTGGTGGATATTGAGACCCTGCAGCAGACCAACCGCGATTTGATCAGCACACTGGATGAATTGAACAAGATCCGCGCAGACGGCAAGGCCAAGCGCGCCGCCGCCGAGCAGGAGCTGGGCCGCATTGAGGGCGAGCTGAAGCAGAAGCTGTTGGAAATTAACAAGTAATTATTTTTAGGGTGCATTATTGCATCCCCGTTAAGTGAGGACGACCCATGCAGTTGGAGCAGCAGGAAACATTTGAGATCAAAAGCCCGCAGCTGGAAGTGTTTGGCCAGGTGGAAAGCAAACTGCCCGCCCCCGCCAAAAAGCGGCCTTTTGCGGCCGGGTTCCTGGCCGTGATGGTGCTGGTTTCTGTGTTTGGCATTGGCGGCGTGCAGCTGAAAAGCCGTTACCGCAATGTGGCTGAAATTTACACCAGCGAGGTTGACAAGCACGGCAACAGCATCCAGGGGGATTTTACCACCCTGACGGATACCGCTGCCAACCTGATGCGTGCCTGCCAGAAGGTACTGGGCGAAGCTGACAGCAACTGCACCACCGTAGCAGACCTGCTGGCCCAGTGGCAGGATACCGCCATTGCCCCAGCCGCGCAATATGCGGTCATCCACCAGCTGGATAACGCTGTGGACGCCATGTACACCGCCGCCAAGGCAAAAGCCACCGACGATGCGCTGGATCAGATCAACAGCCTGGATGCCAGCTATGTGAGCACCCAAAGCATTTTGCAGCGCGAAATTGCGCAGAATTATACCACCGCTGCCCAAAGCTACAACACCATGGCTTCCGGTTTCCCCGCCAATGTGATCGGTACATTGTGGGGCGCGGGGCAGGTGGAGCTGTATGCAGCGCAGTGACCCCGGAAAGGAGGGGGCCGGATGAAAATTTTGAACCGCACCGCAGCCGCCGTTCTGGCGGCTGTGACCGCGGCGGCAGTCTGGGCGGTACCGGCAGCGGCAGCTGCTTCCGTTCAGGCATCAGCAGTACCAGCTGCATTGCCGATAATGCCAATATTCTAAGCCGCGATACCGAAACATATATCACCAACATTTCTGTTGCCCTGCAGGAAAACTGCAGCGGTGCACAGATCGGCGTTTACACCACCGATTACGTCGGCAACAACACCATGGAAGGCTATGCCTACGAGGTGTTCCAGGCATGGGGCCTTGGCAGCGCTGACCAGGACAACGGCATGGTGCTGCTGATGGCCACCGGGGACGACAACTATTGGGCCACCCCCGGCGAAGGGCTGGAAAGCGCGTTTTCCGGCAATGTGCTGAGCGATCTGCTGTATGATAACCTGGAAACTTCCTGGGCAAAGCAGGATTACGATACCGGCGCACGCAAAACCGTGCTGGCCATGGCCGAGCGCATCTGCGATGTATATGGCGTCAGCCTGGATATGGACGCGATCGGCTCCGGCCTGGCAGATTCTTCCGGCAGGATTGTGGAAAACACCCAGAGCCGCAGCAATGGAGGGGCAGTGCTTACCTTGATTTTACTGACGATTATTATTGCAGTGATCGTGATTGCAATCCTGAAAACGCCGCGCGGACCCCGCGGGCCGCAGGGTCCCACCTACACAGGCGGCCGCCGCGGGCCGAACGTATTCTTTTTCGGCGGACCGGTTTACCGGCCGCGCCGTCCCCGGCGTCCTCCCCCGCCGCCCCCTCCGGGCGGTGGATTTGGTAATCCCGGCCCACGCCCCGGCGGCGGCTTTGGTGGGCCTGGCCCCGGTGCTAGACCTGG
>ENA-OQAJ01000331-OQAJ01000331.1-human-gut-metagenome-genome-assembly--contig:-NODE-331-length-14706-cov-3.578641_pt1 | contig 14706 bp, 21 predicted proteins | sample MGYA00242736_ERZ504529 | MGnify/ENA primary metagenome ERZ504529 (study PRJEB26092, sample SAMD00036275) | human gut metagenome | host: Homo sapiens | study: EMG produced TPA metagenomics assembly of...
CGAATTAACTGCAAAGCAGTTATTCGGTTATGAGCAAGTAGCGAATGCGGATTGCGAATATCTGCTTGACTATAACCAACACTCTTGATCTAAGTCAAAGTCCCCGGAACTTCACAAAATCCAGGAAGTTCCCGGGGTTTTTATGTTCATGTATAAGGAGATATTCTACCTTTTTACCCTTATATCGACAAAAAATAACAGATCAATACACAGAATAATAAAAAAAAAGACAGAATATATAAAAAGAAATTTGAATTACATCAATAATTAAACGCAAAACATCCTGGAAAATACAGCCATAATTTTATTGCATACAACTATATTTTATGTTATGTTTGAATATGTGTAATTAAAATTGTTATTTATGTGACAAACAACGCTGAAAGGAGAACAAACATGAGCAGTAAAATTACGATCATCGGAGCAGGAAGCGTAGGTGCAACCATCGCCTACACCTTATCACAGAAGAGCATTGCCTCAGAAATCGTCCTGATCGACATCAACAAACAGAAGGCAGAGGGCGAGGTCATGGACATTGACCAGGGAACCAGTTTCCGTGAACCGATCTCCATCGTGGCAGGAGATTATCCGGATGCAGCTGATTCTGATATTGTCATCATCACTTCCGGTATTGCCAGAAAGCCAGGACAGACACGTATCGAGCTGACACAGACTAATGTCAACATCATGAAAAGTATCACTCCGGAGATCGTAAAGGTGGCTCCTAAGGCGCTTTATATTATTGTAAGTAATCCATGTGACATTATGACGTATGCATTTGCAAAAAATTTCCGGTCTTCCGGAGCGCCAGATCCTTGGTTCCGGAACTGCACTGGACACTGCCCGTCTCCGCTGCAGACTTTCCCAGCACTATGGCGTATCGGAGAAGAATATTCATGCCTATGTATTCGGAGAGCATGGAGATACTTCCTTTGTACCGTGGTCAAGAGCCTTTGTTGCAGGTGCGACCCTTGATGAATTTGACAAGATCGTTCATGAGGATCAGAAAGATCTGCCGCCACTTGACAGAGAGGAAGTTCTGGAGTATGTTCATACTTCAGGATCAACTGTTATTGCCAAGAAAGGTGCCACATTTTATGCGGTAGCCGTATCTGTCTGCAGACTTTGCTCGCTTCTTCTTGCAGCATCTGATACAATAGTCAGTGTATCAACCATGCTTCACGGAGAGTATGGCATTGAAGACGTATGTCTTAGCACTATGGCTTCCATCGGACCGAATGGTGTGAAACGAATTGTCCGCGTTCCTCTGACCGAGGAGGAGACAGAGAAGCTTCACGCAAGCGCTAATGCTCTGAAAGACGTGATCGCACAGATTGATCTTTGATAAATGTCAGAAGCTGTGTAAAGAGGGAAATGCAGCCTCAGGCAAATTTGAAACAACGGGAGAAAGATAAAAATGATATTATTCAGGTAATTACCAGAGAATTGAACGTTGAGAAATGGCAGGTCGAGGCAGCAGTCAAACTGATCGACGAAGGCTGCACCATTCCTTTTATTTCCAGATACCGCAAAGAAGCAACCGGTACACTCAATGACGAACAGCTTCGTAACCTTAACGAAAGACTTGCCTATTTAAGAAACCTTGAGGACAAAAAAGCCCAGGTTCTCGGAAGCATCGAGGAACAGGGCAAGCTGACTCCGGAACTGAAGAAACAGATCGAGGCAGCGCAGACACTTGTAGTGGTAGAAGATCTTTACCGCCCATATCGGCCGAAACGCCGTACAAGAGCTATCATTGCCAGGGAAAAAGGCCTGGGACCGCTGGCGGATATCATTCTTCTTCAGATGACGAAGAAACCTCTTGAGGAAGAGGCGAAAGCATTTCTTTCAGAAGAGAAAGAAGTCAAAACTGTGGAAGAAGCCATCAGCGGCGCCAGGGATATCCTTGCGGAACATATTTCTGATGAGGCAGACTACCGTATCAGCATCCGTAAAAGAACCATGGATAAAGGAACGATCTGTTCCGTTGCGAGAGATGAGAAAGAGCAGTCCGTATACGAGATGTATTATGATTTCGAGGAGCCGGTGAAGAAGCTTGCCGGCCATCGTGTCCTTGCCCTGAACCGTGGTGAGAAAGAGAAATTCCTCACTGTAAAGATCCTTGCACCTGAGGAAGAGATCATCCGCTATCTGGAGAAACAGGTGATCGTCCGCGACAATCCCAATACCACACCGGTGCTGAAAGAAGCCATTGAGGACAGCTACAAACGTCTCATCGGACCGGCCATTGAGCGTGAAATCCGAAGTGCCCTTACAGAGGCAGCAGAAGACGGTGCTATCCATGTCTTTGGCAAAAACCTGGAGCAGCTTCTCATGCAGCCTCCAATTGCGGGGCAGGTAGTTCTTGGATGGGATCCGGCGTTCCGTACGGGATGTAAGCTTGCAGTGGTAGATCCAACCGGAAAAGTTCTGGATACTACAGTGATCTATCCAACAGCGCCTACCAACGAGACCAAGATCCGTGCAGCCAAGGAAACCCTCAAAAAACTCATCAGCAAATATCACGTGACCCTGATTTCCGTAGGAAACGGAACCGCATCCAGAGAGTCCGAGCAGATCATCGTGGAACTTCTTAAGGAAATCCCGGAAAAAGTTCAGTATGTGATCACCAACGAGGCAGGAGCTTCCGTATATTCTGCAAGCAAGCTTGCAACAGAAGAGTTCCCGAATTTCGATGTGGGACAGAGAAGTGCCGCATCCATCGCAAGACGTGTTCAGGACCCGCTGGCAGAGCTTGTAAAGATCGACCCGAAATCCATCGGTGTGGGCCAGTATCAGCATGACATGAACCAAAAGAAGCTTGGCGAAGCATTGAACGGCGTTGTAGAAGACTGTGTTAATAAAGTCGGCGTGGATCTGAATACCGCATCCGCATCCCTTTTGGAATACATTTCCGGAATCAGCAAAACCATCGCAAAAAATATCGTTACTTACCGTGAAGAAAACGGCCGTTTCCAGACAAGAAGAGAACTTCTGAAAGTTGCCAAGCTGGGACCGAAAGCTTTTGAGCAGTGTGCAGGTTTCACACGGATCACAGGGGGCAAAAATCCTCTGGATGCAACCAGTGTCCATCCGGAGAGCTACGACGCAGCCAAAAAACTCCTGGAAAAACTTGGCTACACACCGGAAGATGTGGCAGAGCGTAAACTTACTGGCATTTCCAGACAGATCCGCGATTACGGAAAACTGGCAAAAGAGTTGGAGATCGGTGAGCCGACTCTTCGTGATATCGTAAAAGAGCTGGAAAAACCGGCCAGAGATCCACGAGATGAGATGCCGAAACCGATCCTCCGTACCGATGTCCTGGATATGAAAGACCTGAAAGAGGGTATGGTACTGAAGGGAACTGTCCGCAATGTTATTGACTTCGGTGCTTTTGTAGATATCGGAGTTCATCAGGACGGTCTGGTCCATATTTCCGAGATGAGTGAGAAATTTATCAAACATCCGCTGGAAGCAGTCAGCGTGGGAGATATTGTGGATGTCCGTGTTCTTGGCGTGGATCTGAAGAAGAAGCGTATCAGTCTTTCCATGAAGGGAATTAATAAATAAAGAGAAACATTCAGTAAGGCGCAGCGGACAGGAATGCTTCGCATTGCATTACGAGACAAAATATAACAGAATTGCGATACAGATGCAGCAGTGGTTTATACCCTATACTTTATGGAACCGGAGAAATCGGTTTTACAGGGAAAAACCGCTGCTGTATTATTATATTACCAGATGCGGATTATAGAGAAGATTTATATCAGGATAAACAATGAAGAGATGATGAGAACGTGATGCACCCTGAAAACCATATTTTGATCCGTACATATTGAGTGATCGATCAGACAGGAGGGATTTTATTTGGACAGTACTGTACAGACAGTGCAGGAGGTAGGAAGTCAGGTAAGCCAGTATAAGCAGATGTTTGAGAATTATCTTCCGGACATCACAAAATTTGGAATCAAGGTTGTCCTGGCTATCGTTGCTTTTTGGGTAGGAAGCACGGTGATCAAATGGATCGTAAAGTTTGTCAGAAAATCACTGACAAAATCCAGACTGGATACAGGAGTGGCACAGTTCATGTCATCTCTGGTCAAGATCGTGCTTTACATACTTCTGCTCTTTAACATATCCATAAGCTTTGGCGTAAAGGAATCATCCCTGGCAGCACTTCTTGGAACTGCCGGTGTTACTTTGGGTCTTGCACTGCAGGGCGGACTTTCCAACCTGGCAGGAGGTATGATGCTCCTTCTGTTCAAACCTTTCCAGGTAGGTGATTACATCATCGTCAACGGACAGGATGGAAGTGAGGGAACCGTATCCAAGATCGAGATCTGTTACACAACGCTTTTATCCATCGATAATAAGCACATCGTAATCCCCAACGGTACGCTTTCCAATACGACCATTACCAATGTAACAGCCAGAGACCAGCGAAGACTGGAGATCAAGGTAGGAATTTCCTACAATGCAGATATCCAGAAAGCCAAGGAAATCCTGGAAGACATCCTCACCGATGATCCGGACACCAGAGAGGACGAAGAGATGGTAGTATTCGTAGACGAACTGGCAGAAAGCTCCGTGATCATGGGCTTTCGTGTCTGGGTAGACACCGACCGCTACTGGGATACCAGATGGAGACTCAACCAGCGGATTAAGGAAGATTTTGATTATTACGGAATTGAGATTCCTTATAATCAGCTGGATGTGCATCTGCATAAATAAGAACGAAATTATTTTTGAAGAAAAAGCTCTTTTATATGGTAGGAAAACTGCTGTATGAAGGGGCTTTTTGTGGCTTGTATTGCGGACTTTTTTTGTGTGAAAATAGAATATAAGAAAAAACAGGGGGATGGCAAATATTATGAAGATTATTAATTTTGGTTCTTTAAATATTGATAAAGTCTGCAGTGTGGAAGAGTTTGTTCAGCCAGGAGAAACCATTATGGCAACGGGATATAGTGTCAATGCCGGCGGAAAAGGACTGAACCAGTCAGTAGCAGCTGCCCGTGCGGGCGCGCAGGTACTGCATGCGGGAGCTGTTGGCAGTGACGGACTTTTTTCTGAAAGAAATCCTTGCAGATGCTGGTGCGGATGTTTCCTGTCTGCGGGTCATGGATACAGAAAGCGGCTGTGCTTTTATTGAAGTAAACAGTAAGGGACAGAACCGTATTATTGTCAGTGCGGGAACAAACCGTATGTATACAGAAGAATATATCAAAAATGTGCTGGAAAAGGCAGAAGCCGGAGATTTTGTGCTTTTGCAGAATGAGATCAATATGGTTGGGGAAATTATCCGACTCAGTCATGAAAAAGGCTGCAGAGTTGTTTTTAATGCATCGCCGATTCCCGGGAAGCCGGAGGAACTTCCTCTGGAACTGGTGGATATCTTTATGGTAAATGAACTGGAGGCAGCAGCTCTGGCAGGGACTTCCACAGAAGGGGATTTCCGGGATATTCTGAAAGCACTTCAAAAGAAGTATCCAAAGGCAGCCATTGTTATGACACTTGGAAAAGAAGGGGTTTTCTACGGATATAAAGAAGAATTTTATTCCCATCCGATATTTAAAGTAAATGCTGTAGATACAACTGCGGCAGGAGACACTTTCTGCGGATATTTCCTGGCAGCACTCTGTGCGGAAAAATCAGTGGAAACAGCGTTGAGAGAAGCATCGGCAGCTTCCGCGATGGCAGTTTTCGGCCAAAGGTGCGGCACCTTCCATTCCGGTACACAGTGCGGTGGAAGAATGGCTTTGTGGCAGATCATAGCAGCAGTTTTTTATTGACAAACCAGTGCCACAATGCCATAATACCCCACAGAGATAGTATTTGGACTCAAAACTATACTCTGGCTGAAATCACTGGAATCTTATATAAAATAGTCTGCCGGAATCCGGAAACGGGAACGGACGGATATATATAAAATTATAAAAGATATGAGCCTGTATCGATGATAACGAAGGTGTTACAACAGTTATGGAATTTTGAGAAACTGTTGAAGATCATGCTTTTCGTGTACAAAAAACAGGACTCAATATACAGGGAATCAATCAGAAGCGTTTCAGGGTCGAAGTGTACCCTGGAGCGCCTTTTTTGTGTCACAGAAAATCATTCCCTGCAGGAAAGGACTTATATAAGATGACAATAGAGATGTTAAAAGGAAAGATCCACAGAGCAACCGTTGTCCAGGCGGAACTGGATTATGTGGGAAGTATCACTGTGGATGAAGAATTGCTGGAAGCTGCCGGAATACTGGAATATGAAAAAGTTCAGATCGTAGATGTGAACAACGGCAGCCGTTTCGAGACATACACCATCTGCGGAGAACGCGGAAGCGGTATGATCTGCCTGAACGGAGCAGCAGCAAGATGCGTAAGCACCCGGTGACAAGATCATCATCATGGCTTATGCAGGGTACGATCCGGAGGAAGCACGTACCCACAAGCCTGCAGTTGTATTTGTAGATGAAGAGAATAAGATCAGCAGAGTGACCAATTATGAAAAACACGGACTGCTGAAAGATATGGCCTGACAGAATTTTGTAACAGAAGAAATCAAGACACATACAGAAGTAAGACGAAGGTGAATTCAGAAAAGAGGCTATCTCGAAATCTATAAGGAAAACCGGTTCAGAACCGAGAAAGAGGAGAGAACAATGCAGGTAACAAAAACAGTAGAAGAAACAAGAAAACAGATTAAAGCGTGGAAAAAAGAAGGAAAAACAGTAGGTCTTGTGCCAACCATGGGATTTCTCCATGAAGGACATGCAAGCCTGATCAGAAAGTGCAGAGAGCAGAACGATATCGTAGTAGTATCGGATTTTGTCAATCCAACACAGTTTGGACCGACGGAAGATCTGGAAGCCTATCCGAGAGACTTTGAGCGTGACAGCAAACTCTGCGAAAGCCTGGGAGCAGACCTGATCTTCTGCCCGGAACCTTCCGAGATGTATCACGATCCCCACGCATTTGTAAGCATAGACACCCTGTCTGAAACACTCTGTGGAAAAACACGCCCGATCCATTTCAAAGGTGTATGCACGGTTGTGACCAAACTGTTCCACATTGTGGCACCGGACAGAGCATATTTCGGACAAAAAAGACGCGCAGCAGCTGGCGATCATCCGCAAGATGGTGCGTGACTTAAACTTCGACATTGAGATCGTAGGTTGCCCGATCATCCGTGAGGAGGACGGACTTGCAAAATCCTCCAGAAATACATATTTAAGCCAGGAGGAAAGAAAAGCAGCACTCTGCCTGTCAAAAGCAGTAAAACTGGGACAGGAAACCATTCACACAGGAATCGCCGCAGAAGAACTTCTGGGAAAAATGAGAGCAGTAATCGAAGCAGAGCCTCTTGCAAAAAATTGATTACGTTTCCATGGTAGACGCACTTACCATGCAGCCGGTTGAAAAAGCAGACCGGGATGTTCTCGTAGCAATGGCTGTTTACATCGGAAAAACAAGACTGATCGATAACTTCAGCTACGAGGTATAATATATGGAAAAAATCTTTAAAAAAATCGGAACCATCAGCAGCTTTGCATCCAGATATATAGGGATCATTATCATCGTTTTCTCCTGCCTGGCATTTTTCTGGCGGGATGGATTTGCCTGGATGACGAATTATACGTCGGTATTTCTGGGCGTGATCATGTTTGGAATGGGACTTACAATACGGATGGAAGACTTCCGGGCTATTTTTTCCAGACCCAAGGAAGTGGTGATCGGTGCGGTGGCTCAGTATACCATTATGCCGGTGATCGCCTGGCTGCTGTGCAAAGTGATGAACCTTCCGGCAGATCTGGCCCTGGGAGTGATCCTGGTAGGTTGCTGCCCGGGAGGAACGGCCAGCAACGTAATTACTTATATCGCAGGAGGAGATGTGGCACTTTCTGTGGGAATGACCATTGTTTCCACACTGGCAGCGCCACTGATGACGCCGTTTCTTGTGTATGTTCTGGCAGGCGCTGGGTAGAAGTCTCTTTCTGGGCGATGGTACTTTCTGTGGTAAAAGTAATTCTGGTCCCGGTCCTTCTGGGAGTCTTTCTCCGAAGTCTTGCGGGAGAACATGTGGATAAGGTATCGGATGTTATGCCGCTGGTATCGGTTGTGGCTATTGTCATGATCATTGGAGGGATCGTGGCAGTAAATGCAGAAAAGATCGTAAGCTGCGGAGTTCTGGTGCTTGGAGTAGTGGCGATCCACAATTTCTGTGGTATGATGCTGGGATTTCTGGCTGCAAAAATCTTCCATGTGGAGTATTCCAGAACAACTGCTATAGCTATAGAGGTAGGCATGCAGAACAGTGGCCTTGCTGTCTCACTGGTAGCAGCTAATTTTGCAGCCAATCCGCTTGCAACACTTCCGGGCGCGATCTTCAGTGTATGGCACAATATTGCGGGTTCCATTTTGCGGGGATCCGCCGTGCAGGTGCAGAAAACCTTGCAGAGCTTAAGGGGAGCAGCGAAACGGCAGAGGAATGCATACAGATGAAATAAGAAAAGAAAAAAGTATCAGGGGAGTTGTAAAATATAGCCGCAAATCGTGAAACAGAATTGACAGGGTAAAGCGGAAAAGCCTATAATATAAAGTATCATACAGGCGTGAAACATCATAAAACGGGAAGGAGAAATGAAAATGAAAAAATTTATGAAACGTTGGATGCCGCTGCTTTTAACCCTGATGGTCTGCGTGGGAACATTCTGGAGCAGTGTAGTGCCGGTATATGCATCTATGGCAGATGAGGCGATGGATTATACCATGGGAGAGACATACCGGGGCCAGCATTGGTATAGTAAATATTACAGTTTTACTCTGAAAGAAAGAACCCACATTTCTTTAAGAGCGACAACATATTCAGGCACGGTTGATTTTTACATTTATAATAGCAATGGTAAAAAGTTTCTGGATAGCGATAATGTAAAATATACGAAAAACATCACTACAGATGTATATAAAGGAACTGCTTCCCGTACATTATCTGCCGGAACATATTATCTGGAAATCTACGGATACAATAAAGAATATTATTTCACCCTCAACGCAGATAAATCAATTACCCTTGCACGTGGCAGCATCACATCTCTGAAAAGCAATAAATCCGGTCAGCTGACCGTATCCTGCAAGAGTGTTCCATATGCCATCGGATACCGTATCCAGTATTCCACAGATTATCGTTTCCGTAAAGGTGTAAAGACCATCTATTCACCGGTAAGAATTAAAACTCTGACGAAACTCTCAAAAGGAAAAAGATATTACGTAAGAGTGACTCCATATACGGTATATACGGATGGAGAACACGCCTGGGGAGCAACTTCTTATGTAAAGAGCGCAGTAGTAAAGAAATAAAAACAAAATAGAAAAATAAACTCAGCTCATTGTGGATAAATGTTTTCCGCAATGGGCTGAATGTGTATAAAGAGAGGAGCGCAGAGCGTTTATCCTGACGCTTATGTAAAATATTCCGGGGATTTTCAGGGATAATATGACAGGTTTTGTCGAAAGAAAAAGTCATAAAATGTGGAATTGTAGTTTACAAATCAGGGCATGTATACTATAATAACCACATGGGCGGAGACGTCCCATACATATGAAAACAGGGGGGCCCGCTGAAGCGAGCTGAGAGTAGACTGTGAATGTCTTGACCCATAACCTGATTTGGATAATGCCAACGTAGGGACATATGCACGAAGGAGTCTTAAAGGCACAGAAGATCAGAGAGTACAGAAGATATCAGAAGTACAGAAGATTTTCATTAAGTACGAAAGATTAAGGGCCGGTTGTTGTGATGCGTATGCGTTGCAGCAACCGGTTTTTTGCTGCATAAAACATAAAGAGTTTACGGAAAGATCCTGCGAATATCTGCCAGGAACCGAGCTTGTATAGCAGTCAGGAATCCGGCGGCAGTGACAGATTTTCCAGATCCAGATACGAAACGAAAGGAGATTTTTTTACATGAGAAATTACAGTACACAGATGGAGGCAGCCCGTAAAGGCATCATCACACCTGAGCTTGAAATCGTAGCTAAGAAGGAACGCATGACAACAGAGGAACTGCTTCCTCTGGTAGCCTCCGGTAAGGTGGCGATCTGTGCAAATAAAAATCACAAAATGTATCGATCCGGAGGGCGTAGGTTCCATGCTCCGCACCAAGATCAATGTAAACCTTGGTGTATCCAGAGACTGCAAGGATTACGATGTAGAGATGCAGAAAGTTATGGAAGCTGTCAACATGGGAGCACATGCGATCATGGATCTTTCTTCCCACGGAAATACCATTCCATTTTCGCCGCAAGCTGACAAGCGAGTGTCCGGCAATGATCGGAACCGTTCCGGTTTATGACTCTGTTATCCATTATCAGAGAGATCTTGACACACTGACAGCCAAAGATTTTATCGATGTGGTAAGACTTCACGCACAGGATGGTGTTGATTTCGTAACTCTTCACTGCGGAATCACAAGAAAGACGATCGATCAGATCCGTAACCATAAGAGAAAAATGAATATCGTTTCCAGAGGAGGTTCCCTTGTATTTGCATGGATGTGCATGACCGGTGAGGAGAATCCGTTCTACGAATACTATGACGAGATCCTGGATATCTGCCGTGAGTACGATGTGACGATTTCTCTTGGAGATGCCTGCCGTCCGGGATGTCTTGCGGATGCTACAGATGTATGCCAGATCGAGGACTTGTACGTCTTGGTGAGCTGACCAAACGTGCCTGGGAAAAAGATGTCCAGGTTATGGTTGAGGGACCGGGACATGTGCCGCTCGATCAGGTTGAGGCTAATATGAAAGTGCAGCAGTCTATCTGTCAGGGTGCACCGTTCTATGTATTAGGACCGATCGTAACAGATGTTGCACCGGGATATGATCACATCACATCTGCAATTGGCGGCGCGGTAGCTGCCATGTCCGGAGCTGCATTCCTCTGCTATGTGACACCGGCAGAGCATCTTGCACTTCCGAACCTTGAGGATGTAAAACAGGGAATCATGGCATCCAAGATCGCTGCTCATGCGGCAGATATTGCCAAGGGTGTCCGTGGGGCCCGTGAGATCGATGACAAGATGGCAGATGCCAGAAGAAAGCTCGACTGGGAGGCACAGTGGGAGTGTGCCATGGATCCGGAAACAGCGAAACGTATCTGGAACGAACGTAAGCCGGAACATGAAGATACCTGCTCCATGTGTGGTAAATTCTGTGCAGTACGAAGCATGAACAAAGCACTTGCCGGAGAGCATATCGATATCCTGTAAGGAAAAGCGAAAAATTAAGGCTTGTAATTGAAAAAAGAGTGAGTTATAATGAACTCATAAAAGAAAATTTCTTCGGGGCAGGGTGCAATTCCCTACCGGCGGTATAGTCCGCGACCCGCTTCGGCGGCTGATCTGGTGAAATTCCGGAACCGACAGTAAAGTCTGGATGAGAGAAGAACGCGCAGTATTTCATGAACGTGCTCAGTGCCCCGGGAAGAAGTTCCCGGGGCTTTTTTATGTGAGGAAATATTTTTTCGTATAAAGATTTCTTGTAGAAATTTTCTTTGAATATTTCTAAAGAAGGAGAGAGAATTATGAGTGAACAGGTATTGCAGAGAGGAAATGCCGTGGAAAGGAGCAGAACAAGGACGATCGCACAGGTAGCCATGCTGGGTGCTGTGGCAGGAGTACTGATGAATCTGGAGTTTCCGATTCCGTTTCTTGCACCGTCTTTTTATCAGCTTGATTTTTCCGAGGTACCGGTTATGGTAGGAACTTTTGCCATGGACTGTGCAGGTATTCTGATCGAGCTTGTGAAGATTCTCGTACATCTTGTGACCAAGGGAACCATGACTGCCGGTGTTGGTGATGTTGCCAACTTCCTGTTTGGATGTGCCTATGTGGTACCGGCCGGCCTGATCTACCGTTTCCGTCACAAAAAGAGCAGAGTACATGCAGTTGCAGGTATGGCAGCAGGAACAGTCCTGACAGCGATCCTTGCATGCTTTGTCAATGCCTTTGTATTGCTTCCGGCTTACGGTAAGGCGTTTGGAATGCCAATCGAGACCTTTATCCAGATGGGAAGTGCAGTACACAGCTCCGTAAACGGACTGCTTACCTTTGCACTGCTGATCATTGCTCCGTTTAATATTTTTAAATATGCACTGACATCTCTGATCGTATTTGTAATTTATAAGAAGATCCGTGTTGTACTGAAGGGTGACTGATCGTAAGCAGTTATCGGAAGATGACAGAGAAGATCAGGAAATAATGTCTTCGGATGAATATCTGAGGATGTGAAAAATGCCATGTAATTTAACTGCTGATGGGCAGTAAGGTTACATGGCATTTTTTATATATTACAGATGTATGCAGGTTGTGATGTCTGTTTTATATGTCCGGATTTATGGTGTTGCAGAACATCAGGCGGTCTGTTCTGCGGCTTTCATGATCCCGAGTTCACGTCTGGCAAAGACAACAGCCAATACGAAGGCGGAGGTATCTGCAATCGGTCCCGCATACATGACACCATCGATTCCGAAGAAGAACGGAAAGATGACGATCAGTGGCAGCAGGAAGAAGACCTGCCTTGTGAGTGACATGATCACACCGAGTCTGGCCTTTCCCATGGAGGTAAAAAATCCGGCAGACATAGGCTGGATCCCGTTGGCAAAGGTCATCAGCATGAAGATCCGGAGATATTTTTCCGCAAACTGAAAGTACAGGTCGCTTCCGTTTCCGAAGATGCTTACGATCTGGTGAGGGAAGAACTGGAAACAGATAAAAAATACGGTTGCGATCACAGTACATAAGGCCACGGAATAACGGTATGTCTGACGTACACGGCTGTATTTTTCGGCACCGTAGTTAAAGCCCCAGATGGGCTGGGAACCCTGGGAGATTCCGATGCAGATGGCCATAAATACCTGATTGACTTTGGAAATGATCCCTGCACAGGCGATTGGAATATCACTCCCGTAGGCGGAGAGTGCTCCGTAATGGCGAAGTGTATTGTTCATGACGATCTGCACTGCAGCAATGGCAACCTGATTGATACAGGATGCCATTCCCAGAGAAAAAATGGCAGACAGATTGCGTGCCTTAGGAATCAGCATGGAGTGGTCCAGGTACATTTTCCGGAGTCTGGAAAAATAAAAGATGATCAGAAGTCCGGATACGATCTGGCCGATCACGGTTGCCCAGGCTGCACCTTTGATGCCCCAGCCGAATCCAAAGATGAAAAGCGGGTCCAGGATGGTGTTGATGGCGGCACCGGCCAGGATGCAGGCCATGGAATAGGTAGGACTCCTGTCTGCTCGGATCAGGTGGTTGCCGCCTGTGCTTAAAACATAAAAGGGAAGTCCAATGGCGGTGATCCCTATGTAATCAATGGCATAGGGCATGACGTCCGGTGTTCCGCCGAAAAAATGAAGAAGTGGCTTCAGGAACAGAAGGACAATGACAGAGAGTATCGTACCGGAGATTATCAGCGTGGAGAGTCCGGTTCCTGCAATGGAGCTGGCTTTTTTTTTCGTTTCCTGCGCCCATTTCCAGGTTGTAATTGGAGGCGCTGCCGATTCCCAGGAGCAATGCAGCAGCAGTAGAGATAATGGTTACGGGAAATGCGATGTTTGTGGCGGCGTTTCCAAGCATTCCTACGCCCTGTCCGATAAAGATCTGGTCAACGATATTGTACAGAGCGCTGACTAGCATGCTGATGATGGCGGGAATGGCGAATTTGGTGATCAGGCTGCCTACAGGGGCGGTTCCCAGAGGTTTTCGGCCTGGGCAGCATTGGTTCTGGTTTTTCAATGTTTTTTCCTTCTTTCTTGTCTACAGTAGCTGTTTGGTAATGTAATAAGTAAATTTTAAATTTTATAGCAGGGTATTTATTATAGCACTATTGTGAAGTGAGTGTAAGTATAAAAAATTGACCTTTGGTTTTGGATGGGATAAAATGTTTTTAGAAAAAAAATTTTCGGGAAGGAGCTTTTCAGATGGGTAAGATCAACAGTGTGAAAAAACTTACAGATAATAAGTTTGTGAATCTTTATGGGGTGGATGCGACCAGTGTACATGATACGCCGGTTTCTTATTTTGTGGCCTCCAGGGCGAAGTGTGTGGAGGATTTGAAGCTTTCTACGGGGGAGAATCATCCGGATGGGGTGATCATTTACAGTGTTTATGGAGAGAAGCGGGATAAGGTTGTGCTGATCCGTCAGTATCGGTATACGATCGGCGGATATATTTATGAGTTTCCGGCGGGGCTTGTGGAGCCTGGGGAGGATTTCCATGAGGGTGCTGTGCGTGAGATGTTTGAGGAGACCGGGTTGAAGCTGGAGCCGATCAAGGTTGCGGAGGCTTTTGAGAAGCCTTATTTTACGACGATAGGGATGACGGATGAATCCTGTGCTACGGTTTATGGGTATGCCAGTGGTGAGGTTAGTAAGGCTGCTCAGGAGGATAGTGAGGAGATCGAGGTTGTGATCGCGGACCGGGATGAGGTCAGGAGGATCTTGAAGGAGGAGAGGGTTGCGATCATGTGTGCTTATATGCTGATGCATTTTCTTGAGGATGAGGAGGTGTTTGGATTTCTTGGGGAGATTTAAACGGAGGTAGTTATATGGCGGAAGGGGACGCCAGTGAGGGGCTTCTTTCCAGGCTGGGGCTTCGTCGGGGGCGTGGCTTCGTAAGGTGAGCCGGAATTCATGCTAA
>ENA-OQAJ01000332-OQAJ01000332.1-human-gut-metagenome-genome-assembly--contig:-NODE-332-length-14704-cov-4.443301_pt1 | contig 14704 bp, 17 predicted proteins | sample MGYA00242736_ERZ504529 | MGnify/ENA primary metagenome ERZ504529 (study PRJEB26092, sample SAMD00036275) | human gut metagenome | host: Homo sapiens | study: EMG produced TPA metagenomics assembly of...
CTTGTGCTTGCGGGCAGAACCCTCTCGGTCACGCCTGCGGCGTGCCAGCTCCTGAGAGGGTTCAGCCCGCTGAAAACAAGCAGAACGTTAACTCCGCCGCGCGAATGTTTCCACAGGAACCAGCGCGGCAGCTTCCGCTTTCGGTTATGACTCCTCCCGTGAAAAGGCAATTCTGGAAAATCCGCAGATTTTCCAGAATTGCGAAATAAAATAATAATTCCGCTGAAAATGGTCAGAGCATCAGCGGAGACCATTTTAAGATTCGCGCTTTTTTACGCGCTGCAGCGTTCCATAATATAAAATTTGCAATCAATTTGCAATTTGGTATTGCAATTGGAGAGAATATCGTGTATAATCATCCCTGTTCAAAAATGCAACCAATTTGCAATTTACTAAAATGAAGCGACGAACGGTCGTTTTTTAGGAGCGTATATGGAACTGTTTCTGGATGTTCTGGGCGAATCTCTGGTGGATACCGCCAAGATGCTGCCCTTCCTGTTTCTGGCTTATCTTCTGATCGAGTATATCGAGACCCGCCACGGTGAGCGCATTGAAGCACTGCTGGCAGGCGGCGGGCGCTGGGGCGCGATTCCGGGCGCGGTGCTGGGCTGTGTGCCGCAGTGCGGCTTCTCGGCCATTGCGTCCAACTTCTACTCCTCCCGCGTCATCACGCTGGGCACCCTGATGGCCGTCTACCTTGCCACCAGCGACGAAGCCATCCCGCTGCTGGTATCCATGCCGGCCTACTGGAATAAGCTGGCTGTGCTCATGGTCATCAAGGTGGTATACGCCATTGTGGTGGGCTTTGTGCTGGATTTTGTGCTGCGCGGCGTGCTGCCCAAATCGCTGCGCGGCGGCTACACCGGCCATGCCGACGAGGTGGACTGTCACGAGGAGCACAACGACGAAGAGGGCAAGCCCGCCCCCATCTGGAAAGCGGCCCTGCGCCATACGCTGGAGATCTTTGTGTTCATCTTTGCGTTCAGTCTGGTGTTCGGCCTGATCGTGGAAGGCGTGGGCGAAGATGTGTTTGCAGACCTTCTGGGCAGCATGGGCTTCTTCCAGCCGGTAGTGGCTGCGCTGGTGGGCCTGATCCCCAACTGCGCCGCCAGCGTGCTGCTGACCCAGCTGTATGTGGAAGGTGCTCTGCGCTTTTCCAGTCTGGTGGCGGGCCTTTGCACCGGTGCAGGCGTGGGCCTTGCGGTGCTGTGGCGCACCAATCCTTCGTGGAAGCAGAACCTGTTCATCACCGGCCTGACATGGGGTGCAGGCGCATTCCTCGGCGTGGCAATGCAGGTGGTCGTGGCCGTGTTTGCGTGATCCCGAGAAGAAGCTGCAAAGAAAACGGCATCGTGAAACAAAATAAGGCTATTGCATGGAATTCTGTGCAGTAGCCTTATTTTTATGCCCAAATGCACCCCAATTTTAAAAAAGTATGGTATACTGGTACAAAACTCAGTTCCATAGGGGAGAATAGAATGCAATATAAGATTCTGGCAAGCGATTACGACAACACACTGGTGCCCTTTGGCGAGGGCAAGCCGCGTCAGAAGGTGGTAAAAGCCATCAAAAAGCTGCAGGCCGCAGGCGGCAGATTTGTGCTCAGCACCGGACGTGCGTATCCGTGCGTCAACCTCAAAGGCCAGCTGGGCGGCATCCGGTTCGATTATGCCATCACCTGCAACGGTGCCTGTGTGGTGGACCGCGAGGGCCGCATCGTGGCCGAGCACCCGCTCACCGCTGAGGAAATGTACGCACTGGTGGATTTCTGCGAGGATTATAACTATCCGCTGCAGTTCAATTTCAGGGATGCCTGCTACGCCTACTGCGAGTATGAATATCTGCACAGGGGCTATCAGCAGATGAACAGCATCGGGCTGGACTGCGTGGATGGCGAAGATCAGGACCGCCACCTGATCGATATGCCCCACGCGGCCTTTGCGGCAGTGCCGCCGGAGCACGTGGCAGATTTTGCGGCAAAGTACGGCCATCTGGGCTGCACTGGATGCAGGTGGGCGCGCAGAATGCCGACGGCCTGTGCTACTACGACATCGTGCGCGGTGGAATGGACAAGGGCGTGGGCCTTGCCGACCTGTGCGAAAAGATGGGCCTGACACTGGCCGATGCCGTGGCGGCAGGCGATTCTGCCAACGATGTGGCCATGCTGAAGGCAGCGGGCCTTGGCTGCTGCATGGCAAACGGCACGCCGGACGCAAAGGTGCCGCCGACCGCATCATTGGCGATGTGCGGGAGGACGGCCTTGCCGACCTGATCGATGAGCTGTGGTTCGACGGCCCCAGAGCAGAGCCGTCCGGCCGCGACCTTGGCTCGCCTTGGGATAAAATTGAAAGTGCAGGCGGACAATGAGCTTTGAACCGGTGTATAACGAACACAGCCGGGCGCTGATCCTTGGCACATGGCCCAGCCCCAAAAGCCGGGAGATGGCCTTTTACTACGGCCACCCGCAGAACCGCTTCTGGCCCATGATGGCCGCGCTGACCGGTGAGCCGGTGCCTGCCCGTGAGGACATTGAAGCCAAAAAGCAGATCATCCTGCGCCATGGGCTGGCCCTCTGGGACACGCTGGAACGCTGCACCATCACCGGCGCAGCGGACGCTTCCATCAAGGATGCAGTGCCGAATGATATTGCCGCTCTGCTGGCAAAGGCACCCATCGAAGCAGTATTCTGCAACGGAGCCACCGCATACCGGATCTATACAAAGTATCTGCAGCCGGTGTCCGGCATTGCAGCGGTAAAGCTGCCCAGCACCAGCCCGGCAAACGCTGCCTGCCGCCCGGAAAAGCTGCGCGAAATCTGGGGCGCGGCTCTCTTGCCGTGGATCAACAAATGATGGCCAGGTTGTAAATTATCCCGTGAAAGACTTGCGTTTTTCGCGGGGTGCGGTATTATGGGTAACATAAGGGGCAATGCCCCGGACAAGGAGAAGAAACATGAGCAAGATCATCCGCACCAGAAAGCCCAGCGTTCTGCCATTTTATGCAATGGCACTGGTCTTTTTGGTATTGTGCGCGGTACTGCCGGTGTATAAGCTGTGGGCGCTGCTGGCGGCGCTGGGCGGTGCATTTGTGGCCTTTGGTGCGGCACAGAAGGTCTGCCCGCCCCGGGTGGTGGAGCACGAAGTGCCTTTCCACACCGGTGTGGAGGATGTGGACGCGATGCTGACCGACATTCAGCAGAAACTGGATACCCTGCACACCCTCAACGAGCAGCTGCCGGACCCGCAGCTCTCTGCCGCCATGACCCGCATGGAAAAGGCGGGCCGCTCCATTGTGGAAGCGGTGGAAGCAAACCCGGAAAAGGCAAAGCAGGTGCGCAGGTTCGCAAACTATTACCTGCCGGATGCGGTGAACGTTCTGCAGCAGTATGCAAAGCTGGCAAAGCAGGGCGTGCGCGGCGAGAATGCCGCAGCCATCCGTACCGAGGTGGAGCACAATGCTGCTTCCATTGCCACGGCGTTTGAAAACCAGCTGGATGCCCTGTACGCCGCCGAGAGCATGGACCTTTCTGCAGATATCACGGTGCTGCAGAACATGCTCAAAGGGCAGGGCCTGAGCTAAGAAAAAAGGTAAATGGTATTTGGAAAGGAAGGAATCTCTTATGGCTGATAATACATTCAACTTTGACCTCGATGCACCCGCAGTACCCACCCTGACGCTGGACCCCACCCCGGCAGAAGAGGAAAAGGCAGCACCCGCCCAGCAGGAAGCTGCCGCACCGGAGCAGCCGCAGGTGAACCTGACCCCGGAAGAACAGGCCATGGTGGATCAGTTTGCCGAAAAGATCGACATTACCAACAGCCAGCAGGTGCTGCAGTACGGCTCCGCCTGTCAGAAGAAGATCGGCGATTTCTCCGAGGCCGCCCTTTCCAAGGTGGCCACCAAGGATCTGGGCGAAGTGGGCGATATGATCACCAGCCTGATCGGTGAGCTGAAGAGCTTTGATGCAGGCGAGGAAGAAAAAAGGGCATCCTCGGCTTCTTCAAGAAGAAGGGCGACCAGCTGGATGCCATGAAGATGAAGTACAACAAGGCCGAGACCAACGTGGAAAAGATCCAGTCCATGCTGGAGGGCCATCAGGTGCAGCTGCTCAAGGACATCGCCATGCTGGATAAGATGTATGATCTGAACATGGCCTACTTCAAGGAGCTGAGCATGTATATCCTTGCCGGCAAAAAGAAGCTGGCCGATGTGCGCGCAAACGAGCTGCAGCAGGCCATGGATAAGGCCAAGGTTTCCGGCCTGCCGGAGGATGCACAGGCTGCCCGCGATCTGGCCGACCAGTGCGAACGCTTTGAGAAGAAGCTCTATGATCTGGAGCTGACCCGCAACATCAGCCTGCAGATGGGGCCGCAGATCCGCCTTTTGCAGAACAACAATACCATGATGGCAGAAAAGATCCAGTCCACCATCGTCAACACCATCCCGCTGTGGAAGAACCAGATGGTGCTGGCATTGGGTCTGGCCCACAGCCAGCAGGCCATGCAGGCCGAGCGTGCCGTGACCGACATGACCAACGACCTGCTCAAGAAGAACGCCGAGGCCCTGAAGATGGGTACCATCGAGACCGCAAAGGAATCTCAGCGCGGTGTGGTGGACATCGAGACCCTGCAGCAGACCAACAAGAGCCTGATCGAGACGCTGGACGAGCTGAACAAGATCCAGAGCGAGGGCCGCGCAAAGCGCGCTGCCGCCGAGCAGGAGCTGAACCGCATCGAGGACGAACTGAAAGCAAAAATGATGGAGATCCGGAGCTGAGATGGCAAACGCAGATTTTTCGCAAAAACAGAACAGCACTTCCGGCGGTTTTGACGCGGGCAGCTACCGCGAACAAAAGCAGCCGGAGCAGGCCGTGCCGCTGACACCTCTGCAGCAGAAGCTGGCAGGGCTGGAAGCAAAGCTGCCCGCAGCCCTTTCCACCCGCGCAGCTGCACTGGCGCTGAGCGTGGTGGTGATGCTGGCGGCCTTTTTGGGCTTTGGCAGCGCCAAGCTGCGCAGCCGGTACAACGAAGTCCGCAAATGGTACACGGTGGGTGTGGCGGCAGACAACGGCTATAACCTCAACGAGGAGCTGACCACCCGCATGAACACGGCGGCAAACATCATCACCACCGCCGGCAGCACGCTGGGAGCGGACAGTGCCGAGGTACAGGCCGCACAGAGCGCGCTGAGCGATTTTACCGCCTGTCTGGAAGCCGTGCAGAACGGCGGCAAAAGTCAGGCACTCACCTCGCTGCCCTATTATCAGGGCAGCACGATGCATGCGCTGTATCAGGCCAACGAGGTGCTGGGGTCGCGGATCGATCAGCTCTACGCAAAGCTGCAGGAGCAGGCCGCAGACCCCATGAAGATGGGCGCGGTGCAGGGCCAGTACGGCCAGTTCAACAGTGCGGCTACCATCATCGGCACCCTGAAATACAACGATGCCGTTTACGACTACCAAAAAGAGACCGGCGGCTTCCCGGCCAGCGTGCTGGGAGCCATTGCCGGTGTAAAGGAGGTTGAACCCTTCGCATGAAAAATTTTGCAAAACGTGTGAGCGCTCTGGTGCTGGCCCTTGTGGTGGGCGCAGCGGCCCTGTGCCCGGCGGCCCTTGCCGCCGCCAGCCTGCCGGACCTGCCCAAAGACGAATGTGTGGTGGATGATGCCAACATCCTGAGCGACAGCACTACCCAGACCATCGTTGATCTGAACAACCAGCTGCAGTCCAGCTGCAACGGAGCACAGATCGGCGTACTGACTGTAGATTATACGGGCAATTATTCCACTGAGGATTATGCAACACAGGCCCTCAACGCCTGGGGCATTGGCTCGGCTTCCGAGAACAACGGTGTGCTGATCCTGCTGGTGATGGAATCGCCCATCTACGAGGACGGCGATTACTACGTGACCTACGGCGACGGCTTCCGCAACACCACGCTGGAAAGTCAGGCCAGCGCCCTCGCCCAGACCATGGAAGGTGATTTTGTTAACCGCGATTACAGCGATGCAGTAATCACCTGTGCCAACAATGTGGCCGACACCATTGCAAGTGTTTATGGGGTAAATCTGAACAATGGCAGCTATGACGATGGCGGCTACGCGGAGCCGGACGACGGCCCCACCACCTTTGGGGATATCGTTCTGGGTATCGTGATCCTGTTCATGTCCCTGATGGTGATGCTGATCATCGTACTGTTCGTGTTCCGGGTGTTCATTGCACCCATCGGCCACGCAGCAGGCTGGAACTGGGGTCCCTTTGCATGGGGCTACATGGCAGGTTCGGCCCGTCGGCACCGTCCCGGCCCGCCGCCCCTCCGGCCCGGCTTCGGCCCGGATACGGCCCGGGCTATGGCCCCGGCCCCCGCAATGACCGGCCCCGCCCGCCCCGGAACAACAACCGGCGTCCGCCCCGTCCTCCCATGGGCGGCGGCTTTGGCGGCGGGTCCTTCGGTGGCTCCCGCGGAGGTGGCTCCTTTGGGGGCGGCTCGTTCGGCGGCGGCTCCTTCGGTGGAATGGGCGGCGGCGGCAGCCACGGCGGCGGCGGTGGCCGCGGCCGTTAAAACACAAAAACACGGAGAACTGCTGTGGGCGGTATGCCTGCGGCAGTTCTCTTTTTCGGTTTCAGGTGTGAAGGAAATTCATTTGACAAATCAACTTTGTTAACCTATACTGAGAAACATGCATAATAAGCCAGAAATAAAGGCTCTGAGGGTGGAAAAGCCGCAGAGCAGGGAACGATAAAAATAGAGGGAGAAAACCATGCTGACTCTGGATAAGATCTACCATGCAGCCTTTGTGCTCAAGGATGTTGCCCGCAAGACCGACCTCATCGAGGCACCCAAGCTCTCCAAGGACTGCCAGCTGTACCTGAAAACCGAAAACCTGCAGGCCACCGGCAGCTTTAAGGTGCGCGGTGCTTACTATAAGATCAGCCAGCTTTCCGAGGAGGAGAGCGCCAAGGGCGTGATCGCCTGCTCTGCCGGCAACCACGCACAGGGCGTGGCGCTGGCTGCTACCCGTCGCGGCATCAAGAGCATCGTCTGTATGCCGGACGGTGCCCCCATCATGAAGGTGGAGAATACCAAGAATCTGGGCGCAGAGGTGTGTCTGGTGCCCGGCACCTACGATGATGCCCACGACAAGGCTGTGGAGCTGCAGGAAGAGACCGGCATGACCTTTATCCACCCCTATGACGATGAGCAGGTCATCGCGGGGCAGGGAACCATTGGTCTGGAAATTCTGGATCAGCTACCGGATGTGGATGCGGTCGTTGTGCCGGTGGGCGGCGGCGGCCTGATCTCCGGCGTGGCCTTTGCCATCAAGAGTCTGCGCCCGGAGGTGAAGGTCTATGGCGTACAGGCCGAGGGTGCACCCAGCATGTACCGCAGCCTGCACGAGCATAAGTACCAGACCCTGAAAGCCGTTTCTACCTTTGCAGACGGCATTCAGGTCAAGACTCCCGGTGAGCTGACCTACCAGATCTGTGAGCAGTATGTGGACGACATCGTGACCGTGAGCGAAGATGAGACCGCTGCCGCCATCCTCTCGCTGATGGAGAACCAGAAGCTGGTTGCCGAGGGTGCCGGAGCCGTGCCGGTGGCTGCAGTGCTGTTCCACAAGCTGCCGGTCGAGGGCAAAAAGGTGGCCTGCGTCGTCTCCGGCGGCAACATCGATGTGAACATCCTCAACCGCGTGATCACCCGTGGTCTGGTCATGAGCGGCCGCAAGGCGAACATGACCATTGCGCTGGAGGACAGGCCCGGCCAGCTCAAGAAGGTGGCCGAGATCGTGTCCCGCTGCGGCAGCAATGTGGTGTCGGTGCAGCACGATGGCTCCGATCCCAACATGCCCATTTCCAGCTGCTTCCTCAAGCTCACCCTTGAGACCCGCGATGCCGAGCAGATCGAGCAGATCCGCGCAGAGCTTGCAAAAGAGGGTTTCCAGCTTGTGAGCGAAAGAGTATAATAGAAGAAAAAAGAAAGGAACGTTTTATCATGAAAGTCGTTTCCACTTCCAACGCACCCGCAGCCATCGGCCCTTACAGCCAGGCGATCGATCTGGGCAATATGGTGTTTGTTTCCGGCCAGATCCCGGTAGACCCTGCTACCGGCAAGATGGCCGATACGGTTGAAGAGCAGGCTGCACAGAGCCTTGCAAACCTCAAGGCCATTCTGGCCGAGGCTGGCCTTTCCATGGCAAATGTGGTCAAAACTGTCATTTTTCTGGCCGATATCAACGATTTTGCCGCTGTGAATGCCGTGTATGCCAAGGCCTTTGCTGAGCCGTTCCCTGCCCGCAGCTGCGTGCAGGTGGCCGCCATCCCCAAGGGTGCAAAGCTGGAGATCGAGTGCATCGCCGTGCGCGAATGATCAGGCCTAAACACAAAAGGGGCTGTGCCAGTGGCACAGCCCCTTTTGCATGTATGAGGAAGAATGAGAACAGCAATTACGGGCGCAGACCCATGCCGCCCTCCAGCGTGAGGGTCTCTCCGGACAGATACTTGAGTCCGGCATGGCCAGCTGCACGCATACCCGGCCGATCTCGGTCTCGGGGTTGGCGTAGTGGCCCATGGGCGGCATCTTGACGTTGGCCTTGAACGCATCCGGGTATGCCTGCTGGAACTGCTCCAGCTTGGCGGTCCAGGCCAGCGGACAGATCACGTTGACATTGATGCCATCCTTGCCCCACTCAGTAGCGGCCACGCGGGACAGGCCGCGGATGCCCTCCTTGGCGGCAGCGTAGGAGCACTGGCCAAAGTTGCCAAACAAGCCTGCACCGGATGCAAAGTTGATCACGCTGCCCTTGGACTTGGCCAGATAGGGATAGCAGGCCTTCATATAGTAAAATGCAGCGTACAGGCCGGAATAAAGGGCCAGATCAAACTGCTCGGTGGTGTGCTCTGCCAGCGGCACGCCGGAAGCGGATGCCTGTGCGTTGTTCACCAGCACTTGAATGCCGCCAAAGGTATCCACAGCCTGATTGACGACATTTTGCACGGTGGCTTCGTTGTCGGTACCTGCACACACATCTGCCTGCACCGGCAGAACACGGATGCCATACTTGGCTTCCAGCTCGTTTTTTGCCTCTTCCAGTTTTTTTACATTACGGCCAGTGATGACCAGATTTGCGCCCTCTTTTGCAAAGGCGGTGGCAATGCCATAGCCGATGGAGCCGCAGCTGCCATCGGAAAGTACGGCGCGGCCTGCGCCGGTGATGATAGCGGTCTTACCCGTTAAAAAGCCCATAGTTGCCCTCCAGAAGTGCTCAATTGGCTGATGTTGGCCATATTATAGCCTGAATTTCAATAGAATGCAAGGCTTTTTACCGATAAATAAAAAATAGACAAAGAATGCCGAGAAGGTGAAAAAATTCACGACTTCTCGGCATTTTGTGAAAGATTTGTCAGAGACTTTGATGTTAAAATAAAGACAAACTAATTACTTCTGCACGCCCGCCTCGCACTGCTCAATAAACTGCTTTGCCACGCGGGGGCTGCGGCCGCCGGCGCGGATGGCAAAGGCTTCGGCTTTGACCAGCAGCTGATCCATCGGCATGTCGATGCCGTGCTGCTTTGCCAGTTCGGCCAGAATGGTCTCAAACCGGGCCTTCTCCGGCCGCTGGAAAGTGACCGTCAGGCCGAACCGGGCCGAAAGGCTCATCAGCTCCTGCCGGGTATCGGCTTCGTGGATGTCGTCGCCGGTGCGGTCGGTCAGTGTTTCTTTAATAAGGTGGCGGCGGTTGGAGGTGGCATATACGCAATGTTCTTGGCCCGGCCGCCCCACGCTGCCTTCCAGAATGGCCTTGAGCGCGGCAAAGTTGTCGTCGTTGGCGGTAAAGCTCAGGTCGTCGATGAACAGGATGAATTTGAGCGGGTTCGCGGCCAGTTTGTCCATCAGATCCGGGATCTGGTAGAGCTGGTTCTTCTTCACTTCCACCAGCCGCAGGCTTCAGGTGCAAACTCATTGGCAATGGCTTTCACCGCACTGGACTTGCCGGTGCCTGCATCGCCGTACAGCAGCACATTGTTGGCGGGCATCCCGGCCAGCAGGGCCTTTGTGTTGGCAATGACCTTTTCGCGCTCCTTCTCGTAGCCGGGCAGCTCGGAAAGGCGCTGAGGGTCCGGGTATTTCACCGGCACCAGCTGGCCGTTCTCCACCGTGAACACATGGTGCTTGGCAAACATGCCATAGCCCTTTTTTCCCACCTCGCTCATGCGCTGGGCGTAGGCGGCAGGCAGGTCGATGCCGGAGGTCTCCCACCGGGGCAGGAAAGCCAGCTCCTGCGCCTGCCCTGTGGCAGAACCGGCAGCGGCCAGCAGTTCGTCCAGCGTCAGGCCGCACAGAGCCTGCAGAAAAGCCAGTTCACTGTCCAGCGCGGTCTGCAGTGCAGGGGCAAGGGTGCCCGATGCAGCCTGACGCACGCAGACGGTCTCGGCTTCCAGCACAGCGGCGCTGAGGTAGCTGCCCCAGTTGGTGGTGTGCTCGAACAGTGCGGCTTCAAATTGGGCCACAGCGTCGCACACCGGGCCATAGCCGGGCGCACCGGCTTCCATGCGGTCGGTCAGGTCCACAAGCTTTGCCACAACGGGGTCGTCCAGCAGGCTGCGGAAAACAACAAGCCCGTGCAGCCGGGCATTCCATTCTCTCAATTTCATATTCCTGTCCTCTAGTTGGTCTTAAATTAAACGCGCAGGCGCGCATATCAGAAGTATACAGCGCATTGTGCTATGGCGCAAGAGGTGTTCAATTAACTTCATGTTTGGGGTGATTCAGGTTACAAATTGTCGATTGACAAAAGGCCGATTTATAGTATAATTTACATCAACAAATGCGCAGATGGGAAAAAGTACCACACGATCCCCACTGTTCAGAGAGCTGCCGTCTGGTGCAAGGCAGTCAGTGCTTCGTGCGGAAAATCATCCCGGAGCAGCCTGCCCAACGGGTGCAAAACCCTTGTAAGCAGCGCCGGTTGCAGCCGTTACCGTGCAGGGCTTTGTTGGAAGCCCGTGAGAGGGTGTGCACAGCACGCCAACGAGAGTGGTACCGCAGAGAGCTTGATGATCACAAGGTCTTTGTCTCTTGATAACAGGGGACAAAGGCCTTTTCTTTTAAAAAGAAGCTCCCCGGGAACGTGTAAAAAGTGGAAAAAGGTTAGGAAAACAGGAGAAACTCACCATGCAGTTGAATGGTTCTCAGATTTTTGTGGAGGTCCTCTGCGAGCAGGGCGTGGACACCCTTTTTGGTTATCCCGGCGGCGCAGTGCTGAACCTTTACGATGAGCTGTACAAAAATTCGGACCGCATCACCCATGTGCTGACGGCACATGAACAGGGCGCGGCCCACGCGGCAGACGGTTATGCCCGTGCCACCGGCCGCACCGGTGTGGTGCTGGCCACCAGCGGCCCGGGTGCCACCAATCTGGTCACCGGCATTGCCACGGCCTATATGGACTCGGTGCCCATGGTGGCCTTCACCGGCAACGTAGCCACGGCGGGCCTTGGTAAGGACGGCTTTCAGGAAGCCTACATTGAGGGCATCACGATGCCCATTACCAAGCACAACTTCACGGTGCGCCGGGTGGAAGAGCTGGCCGATACCATGCGCTCTGCCTTCCGTATTGCACAGAGCGGCCGCAAGGGCCCGGTGCTGGTGGATATCCCCAAGGACGTGACAGCGGCGGTATGCGAGTTCACCCCCAAAAAGCCGGAGCCCATCCGTACCGTTACCACCTTCAACGCGGAGCAGGTCAAGTGGGCAGCGGATCTTATCAATGCGGCCCAGCGACCGCTGGTCTACTTTGGCGGCGGCGTGCGCAGCGCAGCCTCCTGCCAGCCGCTGCGTGATCTGCTGCACAAGGCAGAGATCCCGGCCACCTACACCCTGATGGCCGCAGGCGTTGTGCCCTACGGCGACCCGATGAACATTGGCATGGTGGGTATGCACGGCTGTTACACCTCCAATCGTGCCGTGGCCGACTGCGACGTGCTGATTGCAGTGGGTACCCGCTTCTCGGACCGTGTGGCCCTGAACCCCAAGACCTTTGCAAAGAACGCCACCATCATCCAGATCGACATCGACCCCAGTGAGCTGGGCAAGAATGTGGAGGTCGATCTTTCCATCGTGGGCGATGCCGCTTACGTGCTGAACGCCATGCTGCCGCAGATCGAGGAAAAGAAGCATCCCGACTGGATGAAGATGATCCATGAGTGGCAGGCACAGGATTACCACCCGGTGTCCGACCCCACCCGCCTGATGCCCCATCAGGTGATCGGCGAGGTGTGCAACCAGTGCGGCCCCGAAGCCGTGTATGTGACCGATGTGGGCCAGCACCAGATGTGGGCGGCACAGTACCTGCGCCACGCCAAGAGCCGCGGCTTTATCACCAGCGGCGGTCTGGGTACCATGGGCTTTGGCTACGGTGCCGCCATTGGCGCACAGATGGCTCTGGGCCGCGACCAGCGGGTGGTCATGTTTACCGGCGACGGCTCCTTCCACATGAACCTGAACGAGGCCTGCACCGCCGTGAGCTATGAGCTGCCCATCATCACTGTGATCTTTAACAACTCGGTGCTGGGCATGGTGCGCCAGTGGCAGACCACCTTCTACGAAAAGCGCTACAGCCAGACCGACCCCCACCGCAAGACGGACTTCGTCAAGCTGGCAGACGGCTTTGGCCTGAAGGGCTACCGCTGCACTAACCTGCCGGAGTTCCAGACTGCCTTTGCCGATGCAATGAAGCAGAAAGGCCCTACTTGGATCGAGTGCATCATCGATAAGGACGAAAAGGTGCTGCCCATGATCCCCGGCGGCGGCGACATCAACGATATCATCATGGAATAAGGAGGGCACAGCAATATGGAATCCAACAAGCGCAGGGTCATCAGCCTGCTGGTGGACAACCAGAGCGGTGTTCTGGCCCGTGTGTCCAGCCTGTTCTGCCGCCGCGGCTTCAACATTGACAGCCTGACCGTTTCGGCTACCAACGACCCGGCGGTCAGCCGCATCACCGTTACCATCACCAGCGACGAAAAGGCACTCAGCCAGCTGATCCTGCAGACCGAGCGTCTGGAGGTCACCCGTCAGGTGTTCGTGCTGGACGGCGAAAAATCTCTGGAACGGGAACTGCTGCTGCTGAAGGTAGCATCCGATGTGCACAACCGCAGCGAGCTGCGGGAGATCGCCAGCATCTACAAGGCCAAGATCATCGACCTTTCGCCGGACAGCATGGTGTTCGAGCTGATCGGCAAGCCGGATAAGATCGATGCCTTCCTGAAAATGTTTACAGATTACAAAATTTTGGAGCAGTGCCGCACCGGTGTTACCGCACTGGAGCGCGGCGGGATGCATCAGCATATGCAGAAGCCTCCGCAGGAGGTGCGCGAAGCACAGCTGCCTCTGCCGGGGACCCATTGCCCGGAACGGACCTGAGCTTTTCCGCTCCACAGTGAGCGAAAATATAAGATCGTTTACAATCAGCCACTGAATAAACACAAAACAAAAAGGAGAACAACTACCATGGCTATCAAGAAATACTACGATTCCGACTGCAACCTCGGCGTGCTGGACGGCAAGACCGTCGCTGTCATCGGCTTCGGCAGCCAGGGCCACGCCCATTCCGAGAACCTGGCCGAGAGCGGCGTGAACGTCGTCGTCGGCCTGCGCAAGGGCTCTGCTCACTGGGAGAAGGCTTCTGAGTTCGCAGCAACTCACGAGAACTTCAAGGTCATGGAAGTGGAAGAAGCTGCCAAGGCCGGCGACGTTGTCATGATGCTGGTGCCCGACGAGCTGTGCGCCGACATCTACAACAAGCAGGTGCTCCCTACATGACCGAGGGCAAGGCACTGGCCTTTGCACACGGCTTCAACATCCACTTCAAGACCATCACTGCTCCCAAGAATGTGGACGTTATCATGATCGCTCCCAAGGGCCCCGGCCACATCGTCCGCCGCCTGTACACCGAGGGTGAGGGCTGCCCCTCTCTGATCTGCGTGGAGCAGGACTACACCGGCAAGGCTAAGGATATTGCTCTGGCATACGCTTCCGGCATCGGCGCTGGCCGTGCAGGCATCCTGCAGACCACCTTCAAGGAGGAGACCGAGACCGACCTGTTCGGCGAGCAGGCAGTGCTGTGCGGCGGCGTTTCCGAGCTGATCCACGCCGGTTTCGATACGCTGGTGGAAGCTGGCTACGAGCCCGAGATGGCATACTTTGAGACCTGCCACGAGATGAAGCTGATCGTTGACCTGATCAACGAGGGCGGCTTCTCCAAGATGCGTTACTCCATCTCCAACACCGCTGAGTACGGCGACTACCGCACCGGCAAGCGCCTGATCACCGCCGAGACCCGCAAGGAAATGAAGAAGGTTCTGACCGAGATCCAGGACGGCACCTTCGCTTCCGAATTCCTGACCGAGATGAGCCCCAACGGCGGCCGCAAGGTGCACTTCCTGGCAAAGCGCCGCATGGAAGCAGAGCTGCCCATCGAGAAGGTCGGCGCAGAGCTGCGCGGCATGATGAGCTGGCTGAAGAAGTAAGGGGAAAACCCTCTCAGGCCGCCTTTCGGCGGCCAGCTCCCCCGAAAGGGGGAGTTTTTGTTGAAAGTGGGAACCTTATAGATCCTCCGCAAAAACCTCTCCCCTTCGGGAGAGGTGACACGGCGCAGCGTGACGGAGAGGTTTTTGTCAGAAAAGAGGATTTGAAATGAG
>ENA-OQAJ01000333-OQAJ01000333.1-human-gut-metagenome-genome-assembly--contig:-NODE-333-length-14682-cov-2.836895_pt1 | contig 14682 bp, 17 predicted proteins | sample MGYA00242736_ERZ504529 | MGnify/ENA primary metagenome ERZ504529 (study PRJEB26092, sample SAMD00036275) | human gut metagenome | host: Homo sapiens | study: EMG produced TPA metagenomics assembly of...
CTTCGGGCAACAAAAAAAAGAACCTGAGATATGGCTATAGTTCAGCCACATCTCAGGTCTTGCGTCTTTTATGTTGACTAGCAACCCTGCATCAGTCGAATAGCATAGAACTATACACCATCGTTTGACATTGCGCAACTCGGCTAAGCGCAGAATCCGCCATTTTTCGAAAAATTCATGTACACACATCCGAACATGCACTAAACAGACAACGTATTCATCGCGCATAATGGGACAATTACGCACATCTGACGCAAAAGCGTGGCAGAATAGTGACCATGGTTGCAAACAATGCGGGAATGCCCGCTACCCCAGCAGATCTGATCAATGTCGACGAGGTCATCGGCAAGTACTATGACGTCGTCCCCGACCCCAACGTTCCGGAACAGCGTGTCTCCTTCGGCACCTCCGGCCACCGCGGATCGTCTCTGAAGACCTCGTTTAACGAGGCCCATATCGTCGCCATCACCCAGGCCATCGCCGAATACCGCAAGAAGGCCGGCGTGACCGGCCCGCTGTACATCGGCCGCGACACTCATGCTCTGTCCGAGCCGGCTTGGAAGACCGCCATCGAAGTGCTCGTCGCCAACGGCGTGACCGTGCGCATCGATTCCCGCGACGACTTCACCCCGACCCCGGTTGTGTCCCAGGCCATCCTGACCCACAACCGCGCAGCGGATGGCACCCAGCGCTTCACCGGCGAAGGCCTGGCCGACGGCATCGTGGTGACCCCGTCGCACAACCCGCCGACCGATGGCGGCTTCAAGTATGACCCGGTCACCGGCGGCCCGGCTCCGTCCGACGTCACCAACGCCATCGCGGATCGTGCCAACGAGCTGCTCGGCGATTCCAAGAACATCAAGCGCGTTCCGTTCGAGCAGGCCGTCAAGTCCGACCTGGTCGAGCGCTTCGACTTCCGCGAGCACTATGTCGCCGATCTGGAGAACGTCATCGACTTCGATGTGATCCGTTCCTCCGGCGTGCGCCTGGGCATCGACCCGCTCGGCGGCGCTTCCGTCAACTACTGGCCGCTGATGAACGAGAAGTTCAACCTGACCATCGACGTGGTGCGCCCGCAGGTCGATCCGACCTGGAGCTTCATGACCATCGACCATGATGGCAAGATCCGCATGGATCCGAGCTCCCCGTACGCCATGAAGGGTCTTGTGGACTCCCTCAACAACGGCGCTTGGGACAAGTACGACCTGGTCGGCGGCACCGATCCGGACGCCGACCGTCACGGCATCGTATGCCCGAACTGGGGCGTGATGAACCCGAACCACTACATCGCCGTGTGCGTAGAGTATCTGTTCGGCGGCAACCGCCCGGGCTGGCCGGAAGCGCCGGCATCGGCAAGACGCTGGTGTCCTCCTCCCTGATCGACCGCGTGGCCGCTTCCATCGACGCCAAGCTCGTTGAGGTTCCGGTCGGCTTCAAGTGGTTCGTTGACCCGCTGTTCAAGGGCGAAGTCGCCTTCGGCGGCGAAGAGAGCTCCGGCATGAGCTTCCTGCGCAAGGACGGCCGCGTGTGGACCACCGATAAGGATGGTCTGATCCCTGACCTGCTGGCTGCGGAAATCACCGCCAAGACCGGCAAGAACCCGGCCCAGCTGCATCAGGAGCAGGTCGATCGCTTTGGCGAAAGCTGGTACAAGCGAGTCGACACGCCGACCACCTTGGAGCAGAAGCAGAAGTTCGCCAAGCTTTCCGGCGACGACGTCGCGGCCACCCAGCTGGCCGGCGAGGACATCACCGCCAAGCTCACCGAAGCCCCGGGCAACCACGCCAAGATCGGCGCTGAAGGTCACCACCGAGAACAACTGGTTCGCGGCCCGTCCTTCCGGCACCGAGAACATCTACAAGGTGTACGCCGAGTCCTTCGAATCCCCCGAAGCCCTCGACAAGGTGCTCGCCGAAGCCACCGAAGTCGTGGACAAGGCCTTGGCCGAGTGATCATTGGCGAATCGGCGTAATCCAGCCATTCGCCAATCATTCGCAAACTCACTGAGAAGCCCGCTTTCCTGAAAAAGGCGGCTTCTCGCATATCCGCCCGAATACGAATCGCAACGAACACGAATCGTGCGATATGGCACGAAACGCCGAATTCTGGCATGACACGCACGCTATCACCCTCCTGCCGGCCCCGCTTCGCATTACGCTTGAATGATAGCGACACAACGCTCAGTCCAGCGGTCCCCGCCAATCTTCATGGGAGGTGAACGATGCGCATCGCCATCGTCGAAGACCACGCCGCCGAACGCCAACTGATGGCCGTCATGTGCGCGGAATATTTCAAACGCACCCGCGATATCGGCGTGGAATGCGTGACCTTCGCCGATGCGGAATCCTTCATCGAAAGCTGGAAAGACGCCCGATACGACCTACTGCTGCTCGACTGCTATCTGTCGGACGACGAAACCGCCACGCATGCGGCGACCGGACTTGATATCGCACGGAGCTGCGCAGACAAAACGAACGATTGCCCGATCCGTGTTCATCACGTCAAGCACTGATTTCGCCGTGCTCGGCTACGAGGTGCAGGCAAGCGGATATCTGTTGAAGCCCCTGAATCACGACGCGTTCCATGCGACCATGGACCGCGTCGCAGCGCAGCTCGACACGAAAACACCGGTCACTCATCTGAAAAAACATCAATCGACGGGCAATGCACAAAGCAGCACGGACGCCGCATGGCAGGTGGCGTTCGGCAATCCCGCCATCACCATGGACCGTCGCCTTATCGCCTACGCGCTTTCCAGCGCGCATTATGTGGAATTCACCTTCGCCGACGGCACCTGCACGAAAATCCGCACCAACTTCTCCGATGTGGAACATCGTCTCACCGTATTCAGCAACTTCTACCGCACCGCGCGAGGAGTGCTCGTCAACTTCGACTACGTGTCAGGCATCAGCAACAATGAATTCGTGATGAAAGGCGGCAAGCACATTCCCATCACGAAAACCGCGGTGACCACCACCTGCAGAAAATACGCGGAATACACGTTCACCCGCATGAGAATGGAGACTAGCCATGCTTGACGCACTCGCATCGATCGCGCCATCATGCATGTTCTTCGCCATCGGCGAGCAGCTAAACGCGCTAACGGGCCTGCTTCTCTGCCTGTACATGACCTGGCATCATATGGAGAATCCCAAGCGCGACGGCCTTATTCTCATGATTTCCGGCGTGATTGTCTTCTTCCTGTGCGGCATCGCATGTTGCCTCGCCCACGTCCCCTCGCTCTGGTCCGTGATTCCTTCGGCTCCGGTTGTGGTATTGGCTTTACGTAAGATGACGAATCTTCCTTGGGGGCAGCTTCTTTTCGTCGTTTCAACAGCCGCATATATCGTCGCGATCATTTATTACCTGTCTTTGGCCGTGGATTTAGCTGTTCTGAATGAGCAGTCCATGAATTTACGTGTCGGATGGCCGGGAATGATCAGTCTGCTGATTTTTGATTTGATTGCGGCGACTACACTTTTCCATCCGTTCCATCATTCATTTTCCGCAACATTCGATTCACCTTCCATCAGCAGGAATTTTTGGAGGGTCATCTGGCTTTTTCCGTTCATTTCCACAGCAATTGTGGTGTGGTGCATGCCCGCCGACAACGCATCGCTGCTCGACACCCGCGTGCTTAGCATCGCCTTCACCGTATCCATCGCATATTCCGGTTTCATGACCATGGCCTACTTCCTCATCTGGTATATGGTCCAGCAGGCGGACCGACTGCGCGAAGCCAGCAAACGCGAACATTACGAAGCCATGCAGACCTTGCAGCTGCAGCATATGAACGAACGCATCAACGAAGCGAGGCAGATCAAGCACAATATCCGGCATCATATTCAGACGTTGCAGGCTCTCGCCGCGGCCGACGATATGCCCGGCATCACCTCGTATTTGGAGGAGATGGCCAATCATAGGCTGTTGCAGCCCATCCCCATGCAGTATTGCGAACATGCTTCGTTGAACGCGGTGCTGGTCTACTACTGTGACTGGATCCGCCATATAGGGGCTGAAGTCGATGTCAAAGCGTCGGTGCCGCAATATCTCAACATCAATAATGCCGAATTATGTTCCATGGTCGGCAATCTACTGGAAAATGCGTCTGAGGCCATTATGAAACAACAGGATGGGGAGAAAAAACTCAGGGTGCGCATCAAATATCGCACTGGGCCGCCCGCATCACTGTTCATTGTGGTCGACAACACGCACGATTCCTCCATTATGCAGGTTGGCGACGCTTTCGCCTCAACCAAGCATGGGGGTGAAGGTTTGGGCACCGCCACCGTGCGCGAAACCGCGGAACGGCATCATGGCGCGACCTCGTTCGATTATGACGGCACGCTGTTCCGCGCTTCCGTCATGCTGTGTTTGGATGATTGAGATTCCCTTCGACGTCGCCCGATCACAGTTCGCAGTTCACCACGTATGGCAGCGTCTCACGGCTTTCGTAGGGTAGAGATATGACGATTACGGTTTCTACAGACGGTTCCGCTTTAGGCAATCCGAATGGTCCGATGGGTTGGGGTTGGGCCGATCATGAGCTTGCCACAGGCGGCAAGCCGGGGCATCACCATGACAGCGACTGCGATGCCGGCGGAGCTACGAACGGCACCAATCAGATTGGCGAGCTGTGCGCAGTGCTGGAGGCGTTGCGCGCGCACCCCGGCTCCGAACCGTTGGTGATCGAAACCGATTCGCAGTATGCGATCAACTGTTCCACCACGTGGGTTCACGGCTGGAAGAAGAACGGCTGGAAGAACTCGCAGAAGAAGCCGGTAAAGAACGCGGATCTGATTCGCGCGATCGATGCCGAAATCTCCAAGCGCCCCGGACCGGTGAAATTCGTATGGGTCAAGGGTCATGCCGGCAATGCCGGCAATGAGAAGGTGGACGAGCTGGCGCGCACCTATGCGGGCGATTGCCGTTCGAAGATCCGTGAAGGATATCTTCCTTTGGAGGGTTGGCAGTCGCTGCTGGCTTCCGAATATTCGCAAGGTACCGATGTTCCCGATGATGCCCAAATGCTGCTTGACGGCAAAATCACTACGGACGAATACCATATGGGGCGCGGGCAAGGCAAGTCCGCTCAAGGATCGTTGGCCGATGATCTGATGGGCGCGGCCGATCCGGAGCCGCGTCCGCGTTCCATCGCCGATATGCTGGTGGAGCCGGAAGGCTATCCAGCGCCCGACGAGGCGACATTGCCGTTGACGTCCAACGAAATGTCGGTGGAATCCGACGACATGCTGGAACCGACCACCGCGCTTGATACGACCATCCTGATGGCACGACGCCTGACGCCGAGGCACCGCGCAAATCGTATGCCGAAATGCTGCTCAAGCCGGACTGTTTTCCCCACGAGCATGACGAGCGGCAGCCAGCCGACGATGCACAGAACGAACAATCCGCGAATTCCTCGGAAACACGCCGGCGCCAACGAGCGAATCAGCCGAATCCGCAAACGCGTCGCGCCAACGAACGCGTCGCCGACTTGCCGAAACTGCCGCATCGCGCCAGTCCTTCGGGATTGGCGGTGTCGGGCACCATTCGCTTCACTCCCCCGCCAAACTTCCAGTCCGACGTTCGACGGCAAGCCACGCCTGATCCGCGGTTACATCCGCGGTGGAAGGCTACGTGCAAGGCGACGGCACGCTCGTCCTCGACGAAGCGCCATTTGCAGTCAAGCACAACTAACGAGCCAGCACTTTCGACCTTAACGCCTCGAAAATGCGTGAAACATCCTGTGAAAACATTTGCTGACCACCAATGGCAACACCTTCGTTCATGACATGTCCGCAAACGCACAAAAATCAACACATCCGATAATATGGAGACGGTCTTAACCCCATATCGAAGGAGGATCATGGACAAGGCACAGCAGGACGCATTGAAGAAGGCAGCCGGCATCGAAGCTGCCAAGCTGATTCAGAACGGCATGATCGCAGGTCTGGGCACCGGCTCGACCGTGCGCTTCCTGGTCGACGAGCTCGGCCGCCGCGTGCAGGAGGAAGGCTTGGAGTTCACCGGCGTGACCACCTCCCGCCGCACTCAGGAGCAGGCAGAAGGCTACGGCATCAAGATCGTCGACATCGATGACGTTGATCACATCGACGTGACCATCGACGGCGCCGACGAGGTCGACAAGAACTTCAACGGCATCAAGGGCGGCGGCGCCGCTCTGCTGTGGGAGAAGATCGTGGCCACCAACTCCAACAAGATCGTGTGGATCGTGGACGAGTCCAAGGTTGTGGACACCATCGGCAAGTTCCCGCTGCCGGTTGAGGTGATTCCGTTCGGCGCAGGCCAGGTCGTCAAGAAGTTCGAATCCCGCGGCTACAAGCCGGTGCTTCGCCTCGACGCCGAAGGCCAGCCGTGCGCACCGACGAGAACAACTACGTGGTCGATCTGCACCTCGAATGCATCGAACACCCGGAGGCTCTGGCCGACGATCTCATCAACACCGTTGGCGTGGTGGAGCATGGCCTGTTCCTGCACATGGTGGACCAGGTCATCGTGGGCGATCCCAACGGTCCGCGCGTGCTCACCAACTCCAACAAGTGAGTTTGAAGTAGCGTAAGTTCCGCATTTTCCGCGGATTTTCGCGAACCTACACGAAACCATATGAGGCTGTGCGTTCAACTTCGAGCGCACAGCCTCCTTTTGCATCTATTGATTTTCGATTCTCGTACTTTTTCGTTTATTTCTTTGCAATATGCAAAAATCCCGTATACCTCAAGAAGACATACGGGATTTTGTTTAAGCGACGCTTCAACCGCGCCTGAAGACTACTTGCGCTGGTGGCGAGTCTTACGAAGCAGTTTGCGGTGCTTCTTCTTGCTCATGCGCTTGCGGCGCTTCTTGATGACCGAGCCCATCTCAGCCTCCGTTCTTAAACTCAAAGGGTAAAAGTTTGCAACTTGCCCAATACTACACTGCTTCGGGGACTAACGCACACAACCGCATTCATATGGTGGAAGCACGCACCTCTTTATCGGAAGATCAGGCAAACGCAGTCCGCATGGTCCACGGCTGAATCTTACGTGAATCATGCATGAATCACAGGATCGCACAACCAGCCGTAGGCAGTATCACAGCGGGAACTGCTGGTAGAAGCGCTGCACCGAATCCTTGGCTCCCGTGGCTTGGAACACCACGGTATCGTTGCGCCAGACCGCGATGGCCTTGGTTTCGTCGTCCGGATCGGTTTTGGCGCTATAGGCGCCGGTCGCTTCACCGGAAACCTTCACATTGCCGCCGCCCAGCTCCTTGCCGGTCATGGCACCGGTCAGATTGTCATACTGACTTTGCGCATCCTCGGACTGAGACCATTGCGCCACTTCAAGGTGATACCCTGACCGTCCTTGCCCGTGGAATACGTCAACGTGTACTCCTCGACCGGGGAAGCGCCGCTCCACGAAGTGCTGGCATCGGCCTTGGTGCGCGCGAAATTCAACACGGAATCAGGCATGGCCTTCAACAGTTCGCTGGCGTCATCCGGCAACGCCACAGCGTCAATGGACGGCGTGGTCGGCTCAGAGGCATCCTGCGACGCGCCCTGCGAGGTGGTGGTGCCCTGAGTGGACGCTTCATCGCCCTTGTTCAGAGCCCAGCCGGGCCAGATGAAAGCGGACACCAAGGCGAGCACGACCACCAAAGCGGCGGCAATGACAGCCACGATCAGTTTGCCATGAGAAGAGGAAGTTTGCGTAGTAGACATGGCTGTTATTCTTTCATATCCGTGAGACGCTCGAATCCAGAAACCGTGATCTCGCCATCATCCCGCACCAGCACCCCCTTAATATCTCCGAAAACGATTGTCCCAAAATATCCGTATTGTCGGCGATATGGCAAAGACGTCCTCGCAATTTGTATGTTCCGAATGCGGCTGGAGCGGGCCGAAATGGCTGGGCCGCTGCCCTGAATGCGGCCAGTGGGGCACCATCGAGGAATTCCATGAGGCCCGTCCCTCCGCATCGTCACGCACCGCCGCTCCCGGACGCACATCGCGCACGCTATCGCATGCAGTGCCCGATTCCGCGGCGAAACCGATCACGGAAATCAGTACGGAAAACATTTCCAGAATCGACACTGGGTTCACGGAATTCAACCGCGTACTTGGCGGCGGCATCGTACCCGGTTCCGTCACGCTTATCGCGGGCGAACCGGGTATCGGCAAATCAACGCTGCTGCTGGAGACCGCAGGCAATGTTGCCCGTCTTTCCGCAGCACAGCCCGAACGCAACACGGTGCTCTATATTTCCGGTGAGGAATCGCAGGCGCAGGTGCGCATGAGGGCCTCGCGCATCGGCGCGGTCGAACCGAATCTGCTTCTGGCCGCCACCACCGACCTGTCAACCGCGCTGGGGCTTATCGAACAATGCAAGCCTGCGCTGGCCATCGTCGATTCCGCGCAAACCATCGTCTCGCAGGAAGTCGATGGCATCTCCGGAGGCTCGACTCAGGTGCGCGAAGTGGCGAGCGCGCTGATCGACACCGCCAAAACGCTTGATATTCCGGTATTGTTGGTCGGTCATGTCACCAAAGACGGGTCGATTGCCGGCCCGCGCACGTTGGAACATTTGGTTGATGTGGTCTGCCAGTTCGAGGCGACACCGAAACCGCATTGCGTATGCTGCGCGCGGTGAAAACCGTTTCGGCCCTACTGATGAGGTCGGCTGTTTCGATATGAGCGGCGAAGGCATCGAAGAGGTGACGGACCCGTCCGGACTGTTTCTTTCCTCGTCCAATTCCGCAGATCCCTCTCCGGTGGAGGGCACGTGCGTGACCTTCACGTTGGACGGTCATCGCAGTCTTCCCATCGAAGTGCAGTCGCTGGTCACCAAATCCGTACTGCCAACGCCACGACGTGCCGCGAACGGCGTCGACGCCAACCGCATCGCCATGCTGGTGGCGGTGCTATACAGGCATGGCAACGTCAATCTTTTGGCGAACGATCTGTATATTTCCACCATCGCCGGAGGCCAGGCGCGCGAGCCCGGATGCGATCTGGCGATCGTCGGCGCATTGGCGAGCGCCTCGAAATCGAAGGCGATCAGCCGCACCACATGTGCGATTGGCGAAATTTCGTTGACCGGGCAGGTGCGTCCGGTGCCGCGATTGGAATACCGGTTGCGCGAAGCCGCCCGTCTTGGTTTCACCACCGCTGTAGTGCCGACATTACGTAGAGAAATCGCAATTCCCGGATTGTCGATCGTTCAGGTCGACACATTGCAGGATGCGCTTGGCGCCATGTTGCGATAATACACACCCTACATACCGTTTTTTGCATGTATGCACGCGAAGCATATACATTATGTTATTTTTTTTAACCTATACAAGTGGGGCTCTTACGTAGATTCTTACGTAAGAGCCCCACTATTTTTTGAATACTGATACGTTTTTTACTGGAAATATCAGCATTCATTAATCACTGTCATTATCGTGATTATTATTGCGATCATCGTTGTGATTAGCATCAGGCAGTAATTCGCTTGGTTTCCTCGACATTGCGCTTCAGCTCGTCGATCAGATCCTGTGCGGAATCGAATTTGATTTGAGGACGCAGGAATCCTACGAATTCCACACGTACCTGGTGATCGTATAAATCAAGCCAATCGTCGGTGACGGCATAGGCTTCGACCACGCGATCGTTCATTCCGGTCACCTCGTTGAAGGTCGGCTTGGTGCCGATGGAAATCGCAGCAGGCCAACGATATGGCGAATGATCGGCAAGTCGCGCGTCCACGGAAGAGGAATCGAACTGCTGCGAAACACCTTCGGAAGCGCCCTGCGCACCATCGTCCGCCGTCTTCGCGCCCAGGTCCACGAGCCAACCGGCGTATACGCCGTCGACCGGCAGATAGCCTGCCACATTCTCGCTCAGATTCGCCGTGGGGAAGCCGATGGTGCGTCCACGTTCCTCGCCATGCACCACGGCGCCTTCCACGGCATGCGGATGTCCCAGAATCGCGTCGGCGTCTTTGATGCGCCCCTGGCCCAGCAGGTAGCGCACATTCGTGGAGCTCCACACGCGCACGGCCTTCGCCTGGTTTTTCTTGCTCCATGCGCGACGTTCCGCCTTGGACGCGCCTTCCAGCGGATCGGCCGGCTCACCATGGTCGGTGGGCATAACCGGCTTCGCATTGGCTGGCACGCGGGTTTCGCCCGGTCCACGATCGTCGACCACGTCAAGCTGGAACACGCCGGTGGCGAGCGCCAGATTCTCGATGGCCTTCACATCGCCGGCACGGTTCGCACCCATGGCCGCATCGGATCCGAGCACTAGCGCGCGCATGCCCAGCTTGCCCACCATTTGTCCGAGGAAGAATCGGTACGATTTCGCCGCGAACGCCAGCGTGTAACGCACGATGAGCGTGTAATCCACGCCCAGCTTGTTGATGGCGCGCAGACGCTCCTGCATGCTGGTGAGCGCCTGCGCGTCGATCATGCCCGCCGGCGGCTCCTGGCCACCGTTTTGCGCCGCGTAGCCGTGCACGAGCGCTGGGCGCGGATCGAACAGCACCACCACGGAGAAGGACTGTTCCTTCTTGGCGAGTTCCACCACGCGGCGAATCACCGCCTGATGGCCCTGATGCATGCCATCGAACGAACCGATGGTCACCACGGATTTCTTATCGTTGCTCAGCGTAGGCCAATCCACCATGCCGCTGGCATCAGGCGTGAGCGTGATTGTCTTCATCATGTCCTTCTTGTGTATGAATTCGTATCTGTAGTCTGATTGGATGGTTCAGTTGAATACCGCGACCGGTTTAGCCTCACCGCGTTTCGCACGTTCGAGGATGGCGACCAAATCGTTGGTTTCCTCAACGTACGCCGCCGTGGTCGTACGTATGTCATGCGCGATTCTGCGTCCGAAACGCAAGTCGCCGCTTCCTGATCGCTCACGGCCAGCATATTCATGGAAGCCGCAGCGCTGGCCACGGGATCGAGCGCATGATCGAGCGCATGATCTGCATCGTCAAGCACTGCACGATTGCGCATCACTTCCATGCCTTCACGATTGGTGAATGTTTTGGATTCAGCGTGGGCGCTCATGACGTTGGGCATATTCACTGAAAATCTGCCGACACGTGTGCGTCGCAGCATCGTCAGATGGCCTCCCAACCCGAGTTCCTCGCCCAGATCGCGTGCGAGCGCGCGAATGTAGGTACCTGCGGAACAGGTCACGGTCACGTCGAGTTCCATAACGGGCTGCATATCTTCATGCGGTGCAGTGTCGGCAATCCATCCATCTCCTGTCCTCTCGGCCACGACTGCGCCAGCAAGTTCCGTGCCGGCACGATCGCTATGCGTGTAGCCGTAACGCGCCTGCCGCACGTTGAACTCTTCGATGGTCACAGGACGTGCCTTAAGCTCCACATCCTTGCCTTCGCGCGCCAGATCATAGGCACGCTGGCCATTGACCTTAATGGCGGAGTAGACGTTCGGTACCTGTTCGATGCGCCCGGTGAACCGTTCTGTGATCAGCTGTTCCACGGCTTGACGCGAAGGAAAGTTCACTGCCCGCTCCCCCGCCGGCAACAGCTCGCCTTCGGCATCGTCCGTAGTGGTGCGCTGTCCAAGGCGAATGGTGGCCTCGTACGTTTTGTTATGGTCGACAATGTAGTTGAGCAGTCGCGTGGCATTGCCGAAACCCACCACCAGCACGCCGGTGGCCATCGGGTCGAGCGTGCCAGCATGGCCGACACGCTTCATATGCAGGGCGCCGCGCACGGCCGCGACCACGTCATGGCTGGTGACCCCCTGCGGCTTGTCGATGACCAGCAGGCCGGAATGTTCAGGCTTCTTCGTCATCATCCCAATCTTCGACTTCGACGTCATCATCGTCGAAATCATCGTCGTCATCCTCTTCCGGATGCTTGTACGGATCGGCTTCGCCCGCATACTGGGCGGTTTCACGAGCTTGGCGAGTTCTTCATCACGCTTGCGCGCGATGGCGAGAATGTCTTCGATCTCATGCGCCTCGCCCGGCACCTCGTCGAATACGAATTCGAGCTGCGGGGTCAAACGCAGACCGGCCTTGGTTCCCACGAGGGAACGCAGACGACCCTTGGCTTGGTTCAGTGCCTGCTGTGCACGGCGGCGTTCGCCCTGCTCATGGCCTTCACGGCCAAGCTGGGTCCAATAGACTTTGGCGATCTGCAGATCGTTGGTCACACGCACTTCGGTGATGGTCACGTTTGTGAGACGCTTATCGTGCAATTGCGCCTCCATGGAGGATGCGATCACACGTTGGATCAACGCCGCGATGCGTGCGGCGCGAGGATTGGTTCCTGCCATTGTTGTCCTTTAATCAGGTAAGTTCTGTTGTATTACGGAACGCCCGCAGCCGTATGTCAGCTGTGGGCGTTCCTTTCTTGTTATCGATTGCTGGTTCGAATCAATCGACTACTTGCGTTCGATTTCCTGCATTTCGAAGGTCTCGATGATATCGCCAAGCTCGATGTCGTTGAACGAACCGAGGTTGATACCCGCTTCGTAGCCTCCTTGACGGAGTTGACATCGTCCTTGAAGCGACGCAGCGAGGAGATTTCGAGATCATTGACGGTGGCGATGCCGTTGCGCAGAATACGGCACTTCGTACCGCGCTTGACTTCGCCGTCCTGCACCATAACACCTGCGATATTGCCGAACTTGGAAGAACGGAAGATCTCGCGGATCTCGGAGTGGGACGTGACGACCTCTTCGAATTCCGGCTTGAGCATGCCCTTGAGGGATGCTTCGATGTCTTCGATGGCCTTGTAGATGATCGAGTAGTACTTGATTTCCACGCCTTCGCGTTCGGCCATATCCGCCACCTGACGGTTCGGACGAACGTTGAAGCCGATGATGACGGCCTTGTCGACGGTAGCCAAGTTGACATCGTTCTGGGTGATGGCACCGACACCGCGGTGGATCACCTGGATGCGACCTCGTCGGACACCTCGATCTTCATCAAGGAATCTTCCAGCGCCTCGACGGAACCGGAGGAATCGCCCTTGATGACGATGTTGAGCATGTCGACCTCAGCCTTGGCGAACTGCTCCTTGAGGCTTTCGAGCGACACGACCTTACGACGCTTGGCCAGCTGGGCCGCACGCTCGGTGGCCTGACGCTTTTCGGCGATCTGGCGTGCGGTACGGTCATCGGAGGCCACCAGGAACAGATCGCCTGCTGTCGGCACGGAGGTCAAACCAAGCACCTGCACCGGAGTGGACGGCGTGGCTTCCTTCATATGGGTGCCGTTTTCGTCGAGCATGGCGCGGACACGGCCATACGACGTTCCCGCGACGATGGAATCGCCGATGTGCAGAGTACCGGACTGAACGAGCACGGTTGCCACGGCACCGCGACCCTTGTCGAGTCGGGCTTCCACGGTGGCACCGCGAGCGTCCATATCCGGGTTGGCACGCAGATCAAGTTCGGCGTCCGCGGTCAGCAGCACGGCTTCCAGCAGCTTGTCGACATTGGTGCCCTGCTTGGCGGAAATGTCGACGAACATGGTGTTGCCACCGTACTCTTCCGGAACGAGGCCGTACTCGGTGAGCTGGCCACGGACCTTGTCTGGGTTCGCGCCCGGCTTATCAATCTTGTTGACGGCCACCACGATCGGCACATTGGCCGCCTGAGCGTGGTTGATGGCTTCCACGGTCTGCGGCATCACGCCGTCATCGGCCGCGACCACAAGGATCGCAACGTCGGTGAGTTCGGCGCCACGGGCACGCATGGCGGTGAAGGCTTCGTGGCCTGGGGTATCGAGGAACGTGATCTTACGCGGTTCGCCTTCGAGATCGACGGTCACCTGGTATGCACCGATACGCTGGGTAATGCCGCCGGCCTCACGTGCGATGACGTTGGTACGACGGATGGTGTCAAGCAGTCGGGTCTTACCATGATCGACATGGCCCATCACGTGACGACCGGCGGACGCGGCTTCAGATCTTCATCTTCCTGAAGTTCTTCTTCGTCCAGATCGATGTCGAACTGCTGCAGCAGTTCCTTGTCTTCCTCTTCGGCGGACACGATCTTGATGTCCCAGCCGATTTCCTCACCGAGGATCTGGAAGGTGGATTCGTCCAAGGACTGGGTTGCCGTAGCCATCTCACCAAGGTGGAACAGTACGGTGACCAGTGCCGCCGGATTGACGTTGATCTTCTCGGCCAGATCGGCAAGGGATGCGCCCTGACGCAGACGAACGGTCTGACCGTTGCCGGTAGGAATACGCACGCCGCCGATGACCGGGGCCTTCATCTCCTGGAATTCCTGACGCTTTGCCAGACGGTTCTTACGAGCCTTCGAGGACTTGCCGCCCTGACGACCGAACGCGCCTGCGGCACCGCCACGACCGCGACCGCCGCCGCGTGCCGGACCGTTGCTCGGAGCGCTGTTGCCGCCCTGGAAGCCGCCACCATTGGTATTGGCGCCGCCACCGAAACGGTTGCCACCACCTGCCGGACGCTGACCGCCACCCTGACCCGGACGATGCTGGCCCCACTGACCCGGCTTCGCACCGGTGCCTTGGCCCGGACGACCACGGAAGCCTCCACGCTGGCCGCCGCCCTGACCCGGGCGCCGCCGCGACGACCTTCGCCGTTGTTATTGTTGTTGGCGTTCGGACGGTTCATCGGATGCGGACGCGGAATATCACCCGGAGTCGGGGTATGCATGCCCTGCTTG
>ENA-OQAJ01000334-OQAJ01000334.1-human-gut-metagenome-genome-assembly--contig:-NODE-334-length-14651-cov-2.212682_pt1 | contig 14651 bp, 19 predicted proteins | sample MGYA00242736_ERZ504529 | MGnify/ENA primary metagenome ERZ504529 (study PRJEB26092, sample SAMD00036275) | human gut metagenome | host: Homo sapiens | study: EMG produced TPA metagenomics assembly of...
AAATAAAGCGTACCTTTGCACCGCTTTCAGGAAGAAAGTACTTCTCAAAGGAGTTTTGGAGAGGTGGCAGAGTGGTCGATTGCGGCGGTCTTGAAAACCGTTGTACCGCGAGGTACCCGGGGTTCGAATCCCTGTCTCTCCGCTGAAACAAAAACGAAGGACTTCACAAAAGCCTTCAAAAAGTCATTCAAAGCACCGTATATCAGCTGATTACGGTGCTTTTTTATTTTTGCGCCTCAACAAGATGAAGGCCTGAATGTAGGGTTTAGCCTTCAAAGTTCGGTCATTATTTGCTACATTTACTGCTACACTTTGAAGACCCCTCAAAAAAATGTAGCAGTGACCGAAAAATGAAGCCCATTTTGAAGCCTATAAAATCATTGATTCATAACTGATTATGTAGAACTTTGTAGCCATGGTGCTACATTAAATTTGAGTCGTTATGAGAATGATTTTTAAAGTGTCGTACTATGTACGTTCAAACTACGAAAACAAGCAGGGAAAGTCTCCCTTGATGATCCGGATTTTTCTGAATGGTGAAATGCTGAATGTCGGTTCTTCCGGTATCTACATTGACAAGAAGCTATGGAACAATTCCACCAACCGGGTAAAGGGGCGTGGAAGCGAATCCTTGAATCTGAATGCCCAGTTGGACAACATCTCAAATTCGCTGCAGATGATTTTCAAGAAGCATGAATTTGACGAAGACTGACCCTTGACAAAATCAAAAGTATCTTTTTGGGCAAGAATAAGGTCAAGACTACGTTTGTGGAGTTCTATGACAAGTATCTGGAGGACATCAAGGCTCAGGTTGGTGCAGGTAAAAGCATAGCCTTGTATCACAAATATTCGGCAGCCCGAAGCCATTTTGTGAATTTCCTCCATGCCAAATACGGCAGAAAGGATCTCATGCCGGGTGAACTGACGCATCTGATTATCCATGATTTTGAAATATACCTGAAGACAGTGGTTTCCCTGAAGTCAAATTCGGCTACAAAGACGCTCAAAATTCTTCAAGACCGTGGTCATCTTTGCCCAGAAGTGCGGTGTGATGACGCACGACCCTTTCTTGAACCACCACTTTCACCTGGAACCGGTGGATCGGGGTTTTCTTACGGATGAAGAAATACAGCGCATCATGCAGAAAGATTTTGAGATACCTCGGCTTGAAATGGTAAGGGACGTTTTTTATCTTTTCCTGTTTCTGTGGGCTTGCCTACATCGACGTGGCTCACCTGACGCAGGAAAATATCATCACCCTTGATAACCGTCCGTGGATTATCATCAACCGTCAGAAGACCAATGTGCAGAGTAATATCCCTTTGTTGGAGATACCTCAAATGATTCTTGACAAGTATAAAGGAAAGACTAAAGACAACAGGCTGCTTCCAGTCCTGTCAAATCAAAAGATCAATGCTTATCTCAAAGAGATTGCTGACCTTTGTGGAATCAAGAAACGTCTCAGCTACCACCTTGCACGTCATACGTTTGCAACGATGTTGCTCAGCAAGGGTGTTCCCATTGAGTCCGTTTCAAAGATGCTGGGACATACCAACATTAAAACAACACAAATCTATGCGCGTATCACCAACAAGAAAATTGAGCAGGATATGATGCAAGTTGCCGACAAGTTTGATGGCTTCAAAAACTGTTTCATCAATTAACCGACTTGCTTCAGTTCAATCCTTACTTCGAGGGAAAAAGACCCGTTACACCTTTACCAAGCCGTATCATTCCAACAGGAAGATACGGCTTTTTCCATATTTGTACCTTTCCTCATGCCACTTTTATCCGTCCGAATGCTGCCGGAACAGATTGCCGGAAATAACCAGCACAAACGCAAGCGTCACCAGCTTCCATATCAAGACAAAAGTTTTCTTTACCAGCATAATGCCAACCGCAGCATTACGCGAATAAGCCAAAGTGCCAACCGTATCAGCAAACCGATAAGAACGCAGACCGGCAACATATATATAAGGAGTAACAGTTCAAACATGGTCATCTGTTTTTAGTTATAAAAAATCTCTGCCGAGGTAGATTGTTATTACCAAATATACTAAAAATCAATGAGATACGCAAGAAACCGTCTGTATTTTATTCGTGTCAATACATGTTCTTTCAACCTCATTTTCTGCATTTTATGACCATGAACTCGGTGCTTGTCAAGCATTGTCACTCTGCAACTTTGAACATCATGTTGATATGCCCGAAGTTTTGAATGTCCAGAATGTGTAGGTTCTACAATACGATTACACCTTATTCTTTTTATCCCTCCGGGTTCAGTTCCATAATTGCCAGTACCATTGTTCTTTTTTTCCCTTTTATCACAGAACGCATGTTTACAGATTTTCATTGCTGAATGCTCTTTTCCTTGTGTTGTCATGGCTATTTGGATGACAAGCAAATATAAACATAGGTTGAATAAAGACTGATGCCATAGCTATATGTCCTATTGTCTTTCAGCTAATGGCCACATGGCAATATGATTGCACATTCTTCTGTTTACAGATTTGTTGTTCCTCTGTCTCTTGTTTCACTCATTATGAAAACTGTGCAACACCAATCAAACAAGCGCAGGATGATACAGCCATGTAACTGGCATGCCTCCGACAGCTAAACTTCAAACCTTGTTTCTATAGCCACATGAACAACCGTCAGTTTCTACTTCATGCTTCGTGAACATTTCACCATGATATGGATGAACAAGGAGTCAATGAACAGGAGCTTTGGAAACCTTTGAATGCAAGTCCCAGAATGCTTGATACACAGGTGAATTTGACAGAAGATTTTCTCTCAGAAAGATGTTGTGCATTTTTGCGCTTCGCAAAATTTTGCGGTAATTTGGGTCTGAAATCATCCCGGAAGACATCGAACTGCGTTGCATATGGAGCCAAGCAAGTTGTACCCTTGTCATTACAAAACAAGTTTTGTCCTCACAAGGGTAACTTGCCGACTGCCGTGCAGCGGAGCGATGTGCATCGCTGTTTGCTTCGCGAAAGAGGTGTCCGGGAATCCGAACAACTAAAGTCAAGGCATATGAAAAACCAGCGTACCAAAGTGTTTCAGTTACGGCTTACCTCCGATGAATTGCTGAATCTGAAGGAAAAAGCCGTTCCCTACCAGTCCGTGAGCAATTATATCCGCAAAGCAGTTGAAGAATTTACCCATGTGGATGTCAAACAACAGATTGAGATGATGCAGGATTTGTGTGCATTTTACCGAAAGTTCCAGAACGAACTGTCCTGGGCTGGCAGCAACCTGAATCAGTCGGTCAGACGGGTCAACGAACTGGCGGTTGCCGGACTGCTGTCACCCGGTTATGTGAATGAAGTCTTGCTCCCTTCGATTCAGGATGTACAGAACATCTTGAAAAGGATAAAGGATGACTTGGAAACTTTGAACAACAGAACACGGCTGATTAAGTAAAGGTAAACGGATATTTTGTATTTGGGTGTGATGAATAGACTAACCTGTATCCGGTTTTACAAGCGACCGGGATTTTTAATCTGTCTGGTCCGCCAACCCCAAATTTCATGAATCAGCAAACAAATAGATAAATTATGATAGCAACCATACTTCCCGGAAGCGCAGACTTCCATGCAGTCGGTTACAACGAACACAAGGTCTATAAAGGAGTGGCCACCCTGCTGGAGATGCAGAACTTCGGTGGACTGGAAGCCTCGGAACATCCGACCGCCAAACAGCTGGTGCAATTTCTCCAGTTCTACAGTTCCCAGAACAGCCGGATTCAGAAACCGCAGTTCCATGTAGCCATTTCCTGCAAAGGCCATGAAATGTCGGAACAGCAGTTACTTGATTTCGCGCACCAATATCTGCAGGAAATGGGGTATGCCGAGCCCGGACAACCCTGGCTCATCTATGCCCATCACGATACAGACAACACTCACTTGCACATTGTGACTTCGAGAGTGGCGCCCGACGGTCGCAAGATACAGCATGACCATGAACGTAGACGCTCGCAGGCGGTCATTGACAAGATACTCGGTATGGACCGGCAGCAGAAAACAGACAAGGACATAGAGGCTGCCAAGCAGTACAGCTTCTCCTCCTTTGCCCAGTTCAAGGCCGTGATGGGAACCATGGGCTATGAAGTCTTCCAGAAAGACGGGAACGTCTTCGTCAAGCAAGGCGGCCGAATCCAAAAGAAACTCCCCCTGACAGAGATTGAAGCCCTGTTCAAGAAAGGTTATCAAGACAAGGCACGCAACCGACAACTGAGAGCCTATCTGAAAAAAAACGGGACGTATGTGCCAACAAAGAAGAACTGCAGAAGGAAATGAAGAAGAATTTCGGCGTGGATGTGGTCTTCTTCGGCAAGAAAGACAAGCCCTATGGCTATATGCTGATTGACCATGCCAACAAGACGGTCATTCATGGGGCCAGAGTCCTTGCCGTAGAAGAACTGCTGGACTTTGCTACTCCCGAACAACGCTTTGACCGGATAGAAGCATTTATAGACCAGCTGCTGACCCTCAATCCCAAAATCACTCAGGGAGAAATTTTCCAGAAACTCAAGAAACAGCGTGCCTATATAAAGAAAGGCGTCATCTACTACGATGGCCAAAGCAGACCCTTGCCGCCTTTCATGGCCAAGGCTATTGACCGGAACAACCGCATCAGCTTCATCGAGAAGTTCCGTCCGCAGAACGAAGCCGAAGTGGAAATGCTGTGCAAGGTATTCAAGGTGGACCGGCCAGACCTGGTGAACATCTCCACGGAACGTCCTCCCAAGTATGCCGATTCCGTCGGCCGTCTGCATGAAATCTTCAGTGATCCCGAAGTGAAGTCCCCCCCGCAGCGCCATGTATCAGGAAGGCTTCATCATCCGTCAGGTCGATGATACCTACTATGCCATCAACTTCAAGGAACATATTCTCATCAACCTGAATGAAGAAGGCTTCGATGTGGAACGGGTGAAGAAGAAATCCAAAAAGCAGAAGCGCCAGGGTGTGCCGTTTAAGAAGTCCAAGAAGAAGACGCTCAATCCAATCAAGAGTTTGCAGCGGAAGTGTCATCAGGGACTGGGCAAACTCCGGAAAGAAGGTATCGGCAGTCACAGCGCCAACCGCGAATGGGAAGTAGGGAAAAAGACCGACTATGATGAGGTGGATGATGGACGTTCATTAAAGATGTAAGGAACTTCTGGTCCTTTGCGGAAGAAGGAAACACTTGCTTACGGGAAAGTAACATTGTTTGATCATGCAGATAAACGGCTCTTTGTGAAACAGGATATGGCTATAATCCGTAACCGGACAACCAATGGGGTCCACTATTATTTTGAAAGACTTTCATGGGACTGCCTACTGCAACCAATTCGGGCATATAGATTGAAAAACTCAGGTTCATCCGACTTATTTACCCATGTTTCTGCAATCTCAAGCACATTGATGTTGTGCATTTAGGTTTCAATATCTCTGCACATATTTTTGCTTGCAAATTTAATTCAAGTAAAAACGACATGATACAGACCCCCGTCATAGTAACCTTTGCCAACCAGAAAGGAGGAGTCGGAAAGACAACTCTTTGTGTGACCTTTGCCAATTACTTGGTGACGAAAGGTGTCCGTCTGGTAGTAATCGACTGTGATTTCCAGCACTCGATTATGAAGTGCCGTAAGACAGACCTTAAAAAATATGGAGAGGAACAGGTTCCTTACGAAGTATGGGCTTATGAACCGGATGACAAGACGGCCATGACCTCCCTGATTGAAAAGTTGCATAATGATCCGGAGATTGATGTGGTGCTTATGGATTCACCGGGAAGCTTGAAAGCGGAAGGTCTGGTCCCCATGTTTGTCAATTCAGATATTATCGTTGTTCCTTTCCACTATGATCTGGTGACCGTTCCTTCCACAGCCAGTTTTCTGCTTTTTCTTGACAGACTTCGTCAGGTAGTTGGAGACCGTATGAATGCACAGCTCTTCATCATTCCCAACCTCAATGACAACCGCGTAGGAAAGCGCTCAGAACTGATACTTTGGGACAACACACGGGAAACTTTTTCTAATTACGGTTATGTAACCGGGAAAATACCGAGGCGGGCTGATATGGAGCGGTTCAGTACAGTGGCTGCACTGGATATGCAGATTCGTTATGTTGGCAATGTTTTCGACAAGATCTATTTCAGCATTTTCGGCAAGGTAACTCCAGTGAGGGAGGCAAAGCTTACCGGAATACAACTGACGGATAATCTTAATCCGAAAATAGGCAAGAAAAAAAAATCGGGAAGAAGGTGTTACACATATTGCCATGGATGAAGATGGAAATGAAGAAGAACGCGAAGCAGGAGGTCTGTCTGCTGATACAACCGATAAGGAAAAAACGGAATATGAATGACGAGATTAAATTTATCAGTAACCATCAAATAACATAGCGCATGAAAAAAGACATTCCGGAAATTGGTGACTTGACACAAGGCATCAATGATTCTGACATTATCCTGACGCACAAGTTGCCCGAAATGTTGGAAAAATCATCCGGCCTTCAGGATCGGACGAATGATACAAGTGAGAAGAAAACGGAAACTGACGGAGAACCTATCCATCTTTCTCCCTCAAAGGAGGTGGAAGATTATTGGACAGGATTTCTGAAAATTTGAAATTCGAATTCGAATGAATAAATGTCAAAAAGCGAAACGACTGGTATGCAGGCTGGACCGGGATCTGGCAGACTCGCTGGATGACTGCAACATCCATAACCGCAGCCGTTCGGATATGGTCAATGCCATTGTCCGTACATTCTTTGATATTTACCTTCTACAGCTTGTGCCATTTCGCAGAGAAAAGAAATCATTGTTTACAAATTTCAATCAAAAAGATTATGAGAAAGAAAAGGACTAATTGGACAGAGCAGAAGATTGCGGTTCTTATCCAGCTCTATCCCATAGAAACAACCACGAGAACCGCAGAGGTTTTGGGTATGTGCGAACGTGCTGTAAAAGAAAAGGCCCGCAGCTTGGGGCTTAAGAAAGCGGTCAAAAGCCGTTGGATGGAGCATGCAGATTATGTACGCAATCATTTTGCTCACCGATCTTATGCTGAGATAGGCAAGGAATTGGGAATTTCACGGGAATATGCCCGGCGCATTGCTGTTAGAATGGGATTGAAGCGTACTGCGTTGGAAGATTTTAAGGTGCTTTCACGAATCCATTCTGATATTATGCGGAGGGAAAGACGCAGGGTTATCTTCGGGCTGAGTCCCATCACCCGCATCAAGGTTGTGTCCAACCGGGCACGGGTAAGACTCCGTTCATGGCTCAAGTCCAAAGGCTACATTGCCGGAGAGGAATACGGTATCCTTTATTATACGGATGACCTTCACCGGATTCAGGAATCAGAGTTGAGAGGAGCCAAACTGGGCTTCCGCTTCCTGCCTTATCCGTCAGAGGAAACCATTGTATTGTCAAACCTCCTATAACTACAGCTATGACCTACGGACAAGTAATCTTAATCCTCTTTGTGGTCTTGATAGGCTACTACGGCTTTCTGATATTCATGGACATCCAGCATCTGAAGGCAGCGAGGCAGCAGCGCAGGAGAATCAATCCGAAGAGGAAATAGACATCACGGATGAAGCCCGTTCCTTCCAGCCCCAGCAGGTGATCCGGGACGATAAGAAGAAGGAAGAGGAAAAGAAGCAGGAAGAAGCAGGGAATGAAAATGATTCCAACACGGATAAACAGCAGACAACATCTGATGAGCAACCGAATGAGAATGCTTCTTCTGAAAGTGGTGAAGATGTTTCCAATCCGGAAGCATCAACAGCTACCGAACAATCAGATATTCCTGTTCCGGCAGAGAATCCTTCCTCTGAAACAGTATCACAGACTCAAACTGCTGAGCCGGATAATACGGATGCCACATCAGCTTCTGATGCTACGGATGAAGATGAAATTGAAGACACTACCCATGCGGATGCCGAAGCAGCCCCATCGGAAGCTGGAACTTCTACCGGATCCAACTTCTCACCGAGCTACCGGGAACCCATCCTGACAGACGGCATCCTGGTGGATGACATCTTCAAAGCCATCGACCAGCTGGCAGAAACCGGTGAATGTGACCTGGGTACCATTATCTATCACTGCGAAAGCATGCGATATGCCGGGTAAATGCACCCGAAACCAACCGGACGAAAGTCCACCGTTCCTTTAGCGACCTCTGATACTTGAATGACCTCTGTTCCTTTGGCGATGAAATCCATTATCAAAGAAATATACAATGAAACAACTTAATCAACTCGTATGCGGAAACCCAAACATCTTCCGCTCTATCCAGCGCTCTTCTGAAAAAGCAGTCAACCGCCTTATGGCCTGCAGTGTGGTACAGAAATGTCTCATGTTTGTCCTTGCCCTCTGGGTATCGGCAGGTGAACTCATGGCTGCTAGCAAGGGAGCTGCAGGCTTTACCAAAGCCACCCAGGAAGTGAGTTCCTACCAGACTCCGGTGTCAAACTTGATGAAAGCGATTGCGGCCGTTATAGTTTTAGTAGGAGCTTTTAACGTTTATTTCAAGATGCAAAACGGCGACCAGGATGTCAAGAAAACTATCATGCTGACTATCGGTGGCTGTATCGCATTTATCGCTCTTTCTGAGGCGCTTCCGCTCTTCTTTAAGTAATCAAATTTGTTAACATACTATTCAGAATTATGACGATGAATCAGGAGGGTTATCCCGTTTTCAAAGGCTTGCAGAAACCGCTGGAGTTCATGGGCATACGCGGCCGTTTTCTGACATTGGCAGCAGCGGCCATCGGTGTGTCGTTTGTAGGTTTTATCGGCTTCTCCATCGCTTTGGGAAAGCTTGCCGGGTTCATCGCCATGCTGGTCATGGCATTGGTCGGATTGGTCACCATTTATGTCAAGCAGCGTGGCGGTCTCCACAACAAACGGCGGGCAAAGGGTATCTATGTTTACAAGAATCTGAGACGCAACTCGTAAAACTATTTCAAAGATTATGGCACGTACCAAGAAAAGAATATTTGACGGCCTCTATGCACAGCTGGAGGAAACGGACGGCAATGTCGTCCTTTTTTCAGCCAAGGGGGAACCGTCGGTTATTTTCGAGATAACCAATCCCGTGCAGCAACTCTGCACCGATGCGGAACAGTACATGCTCTTTCAAGATGTGCTCTCCAACGTGGTGCAGACCCTTGGCGAGGGCTATGCCCTGCAGAAACAGGACGTGCTCTGCAAGCAGTCCTACCACCATGAGGTGCCGGAGGATGCGGAGTTCCTGACCAAAAGCTACTTCCGTTACTTTGAGGGAAGAGAATTTACGGAGATACGTACCTACCTTATCATTACGCAGGAGGCACAGCGGAGCCAGTTCGTTCAGTACGACCCGAAGAAATGGCTGGACTTCCATTCCAAGGTTTCTAAGGTGAGCGACATCTTCAAGGAGAAGAACATCAAGCATCGCAAACTCAGTAAAGAGGAAGTCAATGAGTATTGCCACCGCTTCATGGCTTTTCAGTTCCGGCATGGCCCGTTCTCCATGACCAACTTCAAGGCATCGGATGAGTATCTGAAAATCGGCGACCGGGTAGTCCGTTCCTATCCGCTGGTGGATATAGACGAGATTAACCTTCCTTCGCTGGTGAAGCCCTACACACAGATGAACATCAACGGCTATGGCATCGCCACGGATTTGTTCTCCTTTCTGACGGGTGTGCCCCATGCCGATTGTGTGGTGTTCAACCAGGTGGTACAGATACCGAACCAACGAAAATTACTGAGAAAACTCCAGGCCAAAGCCAAGCGCCACGGCTCCATGCCTAACCCGAGCAACAAGATTGCGAAGGAAGACATTGAGGAAGTGCTGGACCGCCTGGCAGTGGACAGCACGCAGTTGGTCTATTGCAACTTCAATATCCTGGTAAGCTGCCCGGCAGATAAGGTCACTCCAGTCACTTCCTATCTGGAAACCAAACTGTATGAGTGCGGCATCATGCCGTCCCGTACTGCCTACAACCAGCTGGAATTGTTTACCGACAGCTTCCCCGGAAACGGCTATGCCTTCAATCCGGACTACGACTTGTTCCTTACTTTATCTGATGCCGCTCTGTGCTTCTTCTTCAAGGAACATCTAAAGGGTTCGGAAGATACTCCACTGACTACTTACTACACCGACCGCCAGGGACTGCCGGTGTGTATTGACATCACGGGGGAAAGAGGGCAAGGTGAAGATGACGGACAATGCCAACTTCTTCTGCATTGGACCGAGTGGCAGTGGCAAGAGTTTCCACATGAACAGCGTGGTTCGTCAACTTTTAGAACAAAAAGACGGATGTGGTCATGGTTGATACGGGCGACTCTTATGAAGGTATCTGTGGCTACTACAAGGGAACGTATATCTCTTACTCCAAGGAAAAGCCCATCTCCATGAACCCCTTTAAGGTTACGAAAGAGGAATATGACTTGAACTTCGGGGAAAAGAAGAACTTCTTGAAGTCTTTGATATTCTTGATATTCAAAGGCAACGACTTTCCAAGTAAGATTGAGGACATGCTCATCAACCAGACCATCGTGGAATACTACGAAGCCTATTTCCATCCCTTTACCCAATTCACTGAGAAGGAACGTGAGGGGTTGAGACAAAAGCTGTTGGTTGCCTCCAAGATGGAAGAAGACTACGACAAGTTCTCCCACAGCATGGAAGACATTGATGCCCAAATCAGAGAAGCCGAGATGGACAAGCAGGCGGAAAGCAGGGCACTCATGCTTCCGGCAGAAGCCCGGCGACTTAAGCTGCTTCGTCAGTGCCGTTCGCTCTATGCCCTTGCCCAGAATGAAGCTGCCAGCAAAGGGGAAAAGGAACGTGCCCTACAGATTATCGAGAACTACAAGAAGGAACTCTACAACAACTCCATGCTTATCAAGATTGACAAGCAGATAGACCACATTGAGGAACAGAAACGCAGACTGAAAGTCCGGGAACTGTCATTCAATTCTTACTACGAGTTTGCTTTGGAACGTATTCCGCAAATCGTGGCACAGGAGAAGATTCAGTTCACATCCGCGACTTCGCTGCCATCCTGAAGCAGTTCTACCGGGGCGGCGAACTGGAGATGACCCTGAACTCCGACCTGGACGTGAACCTCTTCGATGAGCAGTTCATTGTCTTCGAGATTGACAAGATTAAAGATGACCCCGTGCTGTTTCCGATAGTGGTACTCATCATTATGGACGTGTTCCTGCAGAAGATGCGCATCAAGAAAGGACGCAAGGCGCTGATTATCGAGGAAGCATGGAAGGCGATTGCTTCACCCACCATGGCGGAATACATCAAGTACCTCTATAAGACTGTCCGCAAGTTCCATGGCATTGCAGGTGTCGTTACTCAGGAGTTGAACGATGTGATAGATTCGCCCATCGTGAAGGAAGCCATCATCAACAACTCCGACGTGAAGATACTGCTCGACCAGACCAAGTTCAAGGACCGCTACGAGGACATTGCCGCCATCCTGGGACTGACCCCCATCCAGAGGCAGCAGATATTTACCATCAATGCCCTGAACAACCGGGAAGGACGCAGCTATTTCAAGGAAGTCTGGATATGCCGGGGACAATACTCGGATGTGTACGGTGTGGAGGAAGCACCGGAATGCTACTGGGCTTACACTACCGAACGTACGGAGAAGGAAGCCCTCAAACTCTATCTGGCCCACTACGGAACCATGCAGGAAGCCATCACGCATATCGAGGCAGACCGCAAACGGGACGGCGGGCATAAGTATCTGGAATTTGCCAGAAAAGTCAATCAACATCAAAAAGTCATGTCATTATGGTCAAGTTAAGATTCCTGTTGATGGCGGTACTGATGCTTGCCGCTTCAACGCAAATGTATGCCGGATGGCGCATCGTTGTGGACAAGAACTGCATCAAAATCGTGTCGTCCAACCTTGCCGCCCAGAAACTCATCGAGGAACAGCACAATGCCCGGCTGGACACCATCGCCGCCAAACAGCAGAAGGTGGAACTCTATTCGGTCAGCATGGCCACGATGAAGGAACTCTACAAACTGTCGATGCAGAACATCTCCGGTTTCGGTACGGAGAGCCTGTACTACAAGGAAATCGGCAGCTGTGCCCTCGATATCATCCGGAATGTGCCGGAACTGATAAAGACGGTCAGCAAGGCGAAGTTCACCAACCAGCTCTACTGCCTGACGGAACTCGGAGGGCTGGTGATGGAAACACAGCAGCTGGTGGGCAACTTCGTAAACATCGTGAACAATGCGAGGATTCCCAATCCGCTCAAGGGAGAAGGCACTGCCGAGAAGAAGAGCGACGGCTACAACATGCTCGACCGCTACGAGCGAATGTCACTGGCCAACTCCATCTACACCAATCTGAATGAGATCCGCTACAAGGTGGACGGCATGATGCTCATGCACAATATGCCACGCTGAATGACCTCTGCTTTGCCATCGACCCCGAGGGATGGGCTAACGTGATGACCATGCGCAACCAGGTGGACGGACTCGTATCGGACTGGAACGGACTGGTGGCTGCTAACTAAAAGATGAAAAAGCTATGGAACACTGGAAAAAGAAATTGGGCGCAATCTGTTTGATGCTATTCCTTCTGGTGCCGGGTACGGCCACCGCTGTAGTCATACCCAAGGACCTGCCGACCATTGAAGCGCTGATAGCCCTGCACAAGTGCATCAAGAAGGACGAGGACCAGGCACTGGGCAGAGTGGCCACCAGCTTCGGGGAACAGTCGCTGGTAACGAAAGGCGCCAACAAGTTCAACGAAGTGCGGACCACGCTGAACACCAAGATGAGCAATGCCCATTCGTACCTGGTACTGGCCGGAGCCATTTCCTCCACCGCCAACTCGCTCTACATGCTGGTAAAGGAATACAAGGACTTTACCTCCAACACTTTCAAGCATGTCAAGAAGAAGCCCTTTGTGGGATGGTATTATGCCGATGCCAACGTGGCGATAGCCCGGGAAGTGAAGCACTGCTACAAGCTCTACGCTTCCGTGGCCGCTTCGGGCATCAACCTGATGAAGGCTTCCATGGACGAGAAGCTGAACCTGGTGATGACGCTCAAAGCCACCATCGACAAGGCCCGCTACATCGTGGACAATGCGAACCTCTACTGCTTTCTCATCACCGACTGCGGCTGGAAACCCGACTACATCTGGGAAATACTCAACTCCAACGTAAAGGACGAGATTGCGAATCGTGTCATCAATCAATGGAACAAAGGATATGCGGTATAAAATTTTATTACTCTGCTTGCTGGGCATGACGGTAGCTTCCGGTCTTCATGCCCAGCGTCCGGCCAAGGACAAGGAAAAGGCCCGGCAAGTGGCAGTCCATGGAGAACGGTCCCTGGGATTTTGCACCGGACTGGTACTACTTCTTCCTGCACAAGAAATATTCAGGTGCGGAAATGTACTGGAAGTGGGCAGGATTCCAATCCGGCTTCCGGGTGCGCTTCAAGGAGCACAAATCCAACGTGAAACGCATCATGCCACCCGGGTAACGGCGGAAGAAACACAGCGACAGAAAATTAAGAAGGTGGAGGAAGAGCGCCAGAAGATGGAAGAACTCTATCAGGAGGAACTGCTCCGCGAGGCAGACCGCAACGTGGATCTGATGTTCCCTTCCTACAAGGACGAGTTCAATCGGATGCAGGACTGCATCACCGACGGACTGCTCTACTGCATGCAGAAAAGCAAGGGCAAGCTCCAGTACCAGGTGGACGAACTGAGCCGCCAGAATGAAATTCTCTGTGCCGATATCGCCTACATCCACAAGATGGGAGTCGGCTACGGACTGGAGAATGCCAAACGGCAGAAGGCTTACGAGGAAGCCCGGCAGAAGATGGAGGAACTGGTCAAACGGACCGCCAACCTCTGTGCGGTGGCTTCCACGCACCATTGACATACATGTTTAGGAATGAGATTCTTTGAGAAAATAGTTTGTAACGAAAATAGAAATGAAATATGAATCTACTGTTAGTACCATTAACCATCGGATTGCCTGCCATTGACGAGAGTCTGGACAAGCTGCTGGTCGCCATGGAAACCTTTCCCAATGTGGCGGTGCTGGGTGATGCCATCGGACTGGCACGCATCCTCGGTCTGTTGCTGGCGCTCTGTGTAGGCTCCTACGAATGCTGGATGATGATGCTTGGACGGCGCGGCATGGACGTGATGAAACTCCTGCGCATCATCGGCATTTCCATCTGTATCTCTTCTTCCTCATGGATCTGTCAGGCCCTGCAGGTTCCCGGCAAAGGACTGGAAACCGCTACCAAGGCCATGGCAAAAGCCAAGAACAAGGAAGTGGCCGCTTTCGAGTTGAAGGTGGCGCAGAAACAGAGTGAATACCTTGACCGGCTGAGAGCCGTTCAGGACTCCATTTCCACTGCCCAGCAGGTAGCCGCTATCGGACAGGATGCTGCCTGGTGGGACAAGCTCATCTACAACGTGGAGAACCTAGGCAACACCATCAACAACTATGCCCAGCGGGCAGCGGTGGCGGCTGAAACCAAGATGAGCGAATGGATTAACGATGTCATCCGTTTTGTGGGGGAACTGATATTCCAGATGTCCTACTACGGCATTCTGGTGGCGCAGCGCATCTTCATGGCCATCATGATGATTTCTGTCCCA
>ENA-OQAJ01000335-OQAJ01000335.1-human-gut-metagenome-genome-assembly--contig:-NODE-335-length-14631-cov-3.493174_pt1 | contig 14631 bp, 23 predicted proteins | sample MGYA00242736_ERZ504529 | MGnify/ENA primary metagenome ERZ504529 (study PRJEB26092, sample SAMD00036275) | human gut metagenome | host: Homo sapiens | study: EMG produced TPA metagenomics assembly of...
AAAGTTCTGTACAGGAATACCAGAGACAGAGCTGTCATCGCCTGCTCACTGATCTTTGCCACAAAAAAGCTGTCTACGATGTTGTACAGTGAATTCACCAGCATAGACAGTACCATAGGCATTGCCATAGATGCCAGAAGCGGCAGAATCGGTTTTTTTCTTCATAAAAGTATTGTTCATTCTTTTTTCCTTTCTCTGTTTCATTGCAACAAAAAAAAAAACGCCACACAATTATCTCTACATTGCTGTATGATAATCGTGCGGCGAAAAAGAGTTCATGTTTGTCACAAGACTGAAAAATCCACACCAGTTTTGGTGTGATTAACATATCATAATTTATTTCCTGCTGTCAAGACTTTTTATCCATTTTACTGCGTTTTCCTGATTCGGTGCTGAATACGGCACTGCAATGCATACAGATCGTAGATTACACCTAATTCCTGTTCAAGCTCACTGTCAGTAATGGAAATGTGCGTAGTATCTGTCTGCATTCCAAACTTCTCAAAAGCTTCCTCACCCATCAATTCCCTTCAAATCTGCAAATGGCTCATTCTTCTTCAAAGTCTGATAAAGCTTCTCCGGCATAACCATAATATCAATGGAACCTGCCTGGATCTGTGCCACATAAGCCATCTGTGCATTATAATCAAATTCTGCCATTTCAGAGTCCGTAGTAAGATTCACGCCTATCTCTACTTTACTATAGGGATCATCTTTGTACCCAAGTGTTTCTTTGATTTTCTGCTCAGGAGTTTCCGTATCATTTGCCATTGAATTTACCACTGTCATGGACAGAACTGTTTTTATTTTGGACTGTTCATAGTAATCCTTTATTCCGAATATAAGAGCAATCACTGCGATCACTCCGAAAATAGCCGGTTTATAATACATCCAGATATATTCCAGCTTTTTCTTTGGCCCATTCCCTTAATTTTTCTTTCTCAATCAGACGTCTTTCCTTCTTTGACAAATCCGATTCATTCTTAATCTCCGGATTCAGCACGCTTTCATCGTGTTCTTCTGCCTGTTCTGCTCTGTTCTTACTCTGGTTCTTGTCCTGATTTTTATCTGCCATTCTCTCTCCTTTGTATTTTCTGCATAATGATTTTCGGTAACTGTTCAGCAATCCGCCATTCTGCGAAACACCGAACGGTTACGTTCATAAGATTTACTGATTACTATATCACATTTTCCATTATGTGAACAGTTATAATTCCCGCGATTTCCGAAGATAACGTTACTGGTGTTACTGTTCACTCCGTTCTCAGTAACACGCTTCGCGATGCAGGAAATATGAACCTCCTTGTGCAATGCCCAAGGAGTATCGTTTGCTTCGCAAACTTAATTTATGCTAATCGCATAAATTCACACGATATATCTCGGGTTTTCTGTTGCCAAGCATCCGTAAGAAGCTGCCAGTGGCAGGTTCTGTAGGTGACCTTCGCTCACAAAAAACACCTCGCGGGATATTACCAGTGAACAGTAACCAAAAATTAAATTTGCAAGGACTCTCAGAATATGTTAGAATGATTTCACTAAATAAAGCATTAAAGGATTTTCAAAAATAAAGAGGTTTTACACAAAGGAGGATTTCTATTATGTATATTACATGTCTTGACGTAGAGGGCGTACTGGTACCTGAAATCTGGATCGCATTTGCAGAAGCAAGCGGAATCCCGGAGCTGAAGAAAACCACACGTGATGAACCGGACTATGATAAGCTGATGAACTGGAGACTTGGTATTCTGAAAGAGCATGGTCTTGGACTGAAAGAGATCCAGGATGTGATCACAAAATTGATCCGCTTCCAGGCGCAAAGGAATTCCTGGATGAACTTCGTTCTTTCTCCCAGGTAATTCTGATCAGCGATACTTTCACACAGTTTGCAGCACCGCTCATGGAGAAGCTTGGCAGGCCTACCTTATTCTGCAACACTCTTGAAGTTGCAGACAACGGTGAGATCACAGGCTTTAAGATGAGAGTGGAGCAGTCCAAGTTAACTACTGTGAAAGCTTTACAGTCTATCGGATTTGATACCATTGCAAGCGGTGATTCCTACAATGACCTTGGCATGATCCAGGCAAGCAAGGCAGGATTTCTCTTCCGTAGCACAGATAAGATCAAGGCAGATTATCCGGAGATCCCGGCATACGAAGAATATGACGAACTGCTGGCTGCAATCAGAAAACGCCATGAAATAATCTTAGAGCGTGTCTGAAAAAGGCTTTCTGCAATTGCCAAAAAAGCCACCATACAGGTCAAATCATTCCTGTATGATGGTTTTTTATTTTGTGCTTCCATTACTGTTATACCCATACCTTACATCTCAAACGCCTTTTTTTATACTGTCATAATGCAGGAATTTCCCTTCTGCTGCAAAGGCTTTGATCTCATCAACAGTGGCAAACATATATCCGTCTGTTTCCTCTGTCTGCAGGTGCAGGTCACTCTCATCAATATCCATGACAAAACGGTACACATCCACGAAGTAGTTATCTCCCTCACCCGGATTCTCTCTCTTATAAGTAAACAGATATCCGCCTTCCGCATTTCGTACATCCAGTCCTGTTTCTTCTTTTACTTCACGAAGGACAGCCTCGCAGGATTCCTCACCTGCCTGGGCTGCACCCCCTGATACTTCCCACCAGCCGGGAGCCCATGCCTTGGTCATCACACGTTTGGTAATCAGGAATGTACCATCTGGTCTGCCGACGACACCAAGTACGGTCAGGTGATACTCCCCGTCCTTCAGACACCAGTCATTTCTTTTCATTGTGCGTCCTGTCGGTTTCTTATTTTCATCATAAATATCCCAAAATTCCATTTTTAATTATCTCCCTGTAAAATTACTGTCTGCCTGTAACTTTATACATAATATCATTTTGCCGGTCTTATTGCAAATATATACTGATTTTACAGTTGTGCTGTCAGGAAAGCGAGTTACTGTTCACTCCGTTCACAGTAACGTAGCCAAAATTCATTCCAGATTGCCTGCGGCAATGGAATTTTGGCTTGTATGTCTCGGGATTTTGGCATATTCATGCCAAAACACCTCGCGGGACAGTGGTGTGTGAACAGTAACGAAAGCGGGACAGAGAAATATTCACAAAATTTTCGCGCAGCAGTGCCGAAATATCTCTGAATCCCATACATTCGTGCATTGAAATTAGAACAATTATTCAGTATAATTATAGTTAATAACTGTGGCCATACAGCTGCAGTCACTTAAAGGAGGAATATTATTATGGCAACATGGAAAAATCTCGACACTCTTGCTTCCTACAACAAACTTGCCGAACTGAAAGGTCATGTAAATATTGCAGATGCCATGGCAGGCGAGAAAGGTGCTGAACGTGTAAAGAAATACAGCACACCGATGGCAGCCGGCTTAACTTACAACTACGCTGCAAAACAGGTTGATGAGACAGTTCTGGATGCACTTGCAAAACTGGCAGATGAGGCTGAGCTTATTGACAAATTCCAGGAATTATACAACGGTGCTGTGATCAACACAGGAGAGAAACGTATGGTTCTTCATCACCTTGCACGTACACAGCTTGGCGAAGAGTAGTAGTTGATGGTGTCAACAAACGTGAATTCTACGTTGCACAGCAGAAGAAAGCCGCAGACTTCGCAAATAAAGTTCACGCAGGTGAGATTACTAACGAAAACGGCGAGAAATTCACAACTGTTGTACAGATCGGTATCGGTGGAAGTGATTTAGGTCCTCGTGCATTATATATTGCTCTTGAGAATTGGGCTAAAGCAAACAACACATCCAAGATGGAAGCTAAATTTATCAGCAACGTAGATCCTGATGACGCAGCTGCTGTTCTTGCTTCCGTAGACCTTGCTCATGCTCTGTTCATCGTTGTGTCCAAATCCGGTACAACTCTTGAAACACTGACAAATGAAGCCTTCGTAAAGAATGCTCTGGTTAAAGCAGGATTAAACCCATCCAAACATATGCTTGCCGTAACAAGCGAGACATCACCTCTGGCAAAGAGCGAAGATTATCTTACAGCAATCTTTATGGATGACTATATCGGCGGACGTTACTCTTCCGTTTCCGGTGTAGGCGGTGCGATCCTTTCTCTTGCTTTCGGTCCTGAAGTATTTGCACAGATCCTCGATGGAGCTGCTGCCGAGGACAAGCTTGCTACAAATAAAAATATCCTTGAGAACCCGGATATGCTGGATGCACTGATCGGTGTTTATGAGAGAAACGTACAGGGATATCCTGCTACAGCAGTTCTCCCATACTCTCAGGCATTAAGCCGCTTCCCTGCACACTTACAGCAGTGTGATATGGAATCCAATGGTAAATCCGTAAACCGTTTCGGTGAACCTGTAGACTATGTAACAGGACCTGTTATCTTCGGTGAACCAGGTACAAACGGACAGCATTCCTTCTATCAGTTATTACATCAGGGAACTGACATCGTTCCGCTTCAGTTCATCGGCTTTAAGAAGAGCCAGCTTGGTGTAGACGTAGATATCGAGAACAGCACAAGCCAGCAGAAACTCTGTGCAAACGTTGCTGCTCAGATCGTGGCATTTGCATGCGGTAAAGAGGATGAGAACCTGAACAAGAACTTCAAGGGCGGACGTCCTTCCAGCATCATCACAGGTGAAGAACTTACACCTGCATCTCTGGGTGCATTACTTGCTCACTTCGAGAACAAGATCATGTTCCAGGGATTCGTATGGAACTTAAACAGCTTCGACCAGGAAGGTGTTCAGCTTGGTAAAGTCCTTGCAAAACGTGTTCTTGCACATGACACTGACGGAGCACTGAAAGTATACAGTGACCTGTTAAACATCTGATTTCATCAGAAAGCAAAAAATACACAAGCCAAGATCCAACCGCAAAAAGCGGTTTCAAACTATAGCACTCCTCTTCAATAATACATTCTGGAGGAGTGCTACAAGAAAGAATCCTGCCCGAAGGGCTTTGTTATGTTATAGGAACATTACGGAGTAATTTCCTATAACATAACAAAATCATCATACAGAACTCCGATAAATATTATCAGGAAGTTCCTTATGATGATTTTTCTGTTTTCTTTTCTAATTCTCTTCTGACTTCTTAACAAACTCTGCTTTCGGCAATGGTCTGGAATAATAGAATCCTTGAATATTGTCACATTCCATCTCCTTCAGAAGTTCAACCTGATCTGCAGTCTCCACACCTTCTGCAACCACCTTCATGCCAAGTCCATGTGCCAGGATGATCACCTGCTGCACGACCATTCTTCCCTTCTGCTGGTGAATACAGTCAATCAGACTCTTATCAATCTTCAGTGTATTAAACGGTAATTCACTCAATGTGATCAGTGAAGAATATCCTGAACCAAAATCATCCATGTGCAGTGCAAATCCTGCATTTACCAGTTTCTCTGTAAAATCTCTGATCATAACATTTATTCAGAGTAGCTGTTTCCGTCAGTTCAACAGGCACACAGGAAAACGGGATCCCATTCTCCTCTACAATCTTCATATAACGTTCAACAATATCGGAATGATGGATGCTTGTACGCGACAGATTTACAGAAATCGGAATCAGCTCCTGCCCCTTCTTCATCAGTTCACGCTGAAATTCGCAGACATACCGGAATATGTATTCATCCAGCTTCACGATCAGTCCGTCCTTTTCATATAGCGGGATGAAATCTCCGGGCATTACCATGGAACCATCCGGGTTGATCCATCGCACCAGTGATTCCGCTCCTGTGATTCTCTCTGTTTTTACATCATATTTCGGCTGGAAATATGCCACAAATTCTTTATTTTTTAATCGCAGATTCAAATCTGTTCTCCAACAAACGGTCCTGCATCTGCTTCTGTTTCATTTTCTCTGTATAATAAGCAATGTTACACTCATAGTTATCGCGGATACTTCTGATCGCCATAAATCCTCTGTCACAGATTACAGAAACAGGTAAAGATTTATCAATATCCTGATAAACTCCATATTTGACCATAAGATTGGGAACAGGTGCATGCTCTGCGATTTCTTCTTCTATCTTTGTCACTGTTTCCAAAGACAGATCACAGTCATCACACGTCATACATACGAACTGATCACTCCCATATCTGGATACCAGACCTGTCTTCAGCATCTTTGTATAAGCTCCTGCCAGATAGCAGAGGATTTCATCTCCTACTTTCTCCCCGTAACTGCTGTTGATCAATTTGAAATCCCTGATGTCAGCAATTACAAGATGAAATCTCTCCCCCGGTCTGGTTTTCAGAAAAGATTTTGCATGATAGAAAAACGCCTGTCTGGTATAAACTCCGGTGAGCTCATCATGTTCTACTGCAGTCAGTGCCATTACGGACTCCCTCAGCTTGATCACACTGTTGATCCTGCCCATTACAAGTTTAAAGTTATAGGGCTTCGGAATAAAATCAACTGCACCAAGATCCAGGCATTGAAGTTCTACATCTTTTGAATTACTTCCGGTCATAACGATAACCGGTATGGTTGACAGAAATTTATCTGTGTTTCTGCGTCTGAGGAATTCAAATCCATCACACACAGGCATACAGATATCCAACAGCACTACTGATAATTCTCTGTAATGCTCGGAAAGAAGTTCCAGTCCTTCTTCCCCGTTTTCTGCGAGAAAAACATCAAATTTCTCTTCCAGAAAAGAAGAGAGGATATCTCTGTTTAATTCATTATCTTCTACGACCAGGACTTTTCTTTTGGACGGTAATTCCCCCGGTTCCAACAGTTTTGCATTGTCAGAATCTTTTCTCATACTTTTTTTATACCCCTCACACACAATTTCCAAAGCAAAGCATCTCCGGATATCCGCACCGGAGATGCTCAAATTATTATAGTAACCGATCTGTTATCTGCAACCGTCCAGCCATTGTGGGAATATACTATACTTAAACGTTACAGGCATACATAATGTCTACATATCTTAACTCTTTGAGTTTACATTATTTTGCATAATCTTTCAAGCCTTATTCTGCAGTTGACATGATTTTGCCACGACTTTATTATGGAAATTTCATGCTCTGATGAGCTGAGGCAAAGATATCTGACACAGGATTTCACACTCTGATGGGCTGGATTAAGATGCATTATTTACGAGGATTACTATACTTTTACAATGTACGGAATTTTTTATATGCTGACAGTATAAACAGAGGCAGAAATGTTTCCACAAATAATCCTGCTTCAAACATTTCTGCCTCTGTTATCCTGTCTGTAAATCTTTAAAAATAATATTCTTCTGAATAAATCCTCAGATCCTCTTTTGTCCATTCCCCACCTTCAATATGAAAGCTGTTCAATACCGGATAGTCCGCCATCAGTGACAGGATCAGATAACTTGCCTTTGAATCAAAAGCAAGACGGATATCCTCCACTGACGGACGGGATGGAGAAGACGGATGGGAATGCCAGTTTCCCAGCGGTTTCAATCCGTTGGCACGCATATCCCTGATCGCATTTATCTGGTCTCTGGGATCCAGGGTGAAGTGATCTTCTGCATGATCTTTATTCTCCAGAAAATATACCTTTCGGATTTCCCTTCCCTCCCCGGTTTCCACTCCGGCCAAAAGCCCGCAGGCTTCCTCCGGAAGATGCTCTTTTGCATAATTAACGATCTCATCATAGAGATGATCTCTCATTCTTATTATAGCCATACTTTTCTCCTGTTTTGCATCAGGTTTTTTCTTGTATTTACTGCTCATCTCTTGTGGCAAATCGGCCTGCTGTTTCCTCACAGACCTCCTGCTCGTAGTCGATCGGTTCCAGGATTGTCGGATGATCTCCGCATACTGCACAGTCATGAGTATCCTTCGGCAGTTTAACCTTATGGAATTCCATTGTCAGCGCATCAAAAGTCAGAAGATATTCTGTCAGAAGATCACCTACACCGATCAGATACTTGATTGCTTCCATTGCCTGTAAGGAGCCGATGACACCTCCCATTGCTCCGATGACACCTGCCTGCTTACAGGTAGGAACTGCATCCTTGGGCGGCGGATTCTTGAATACGCAGCGGTAACATGGACCTTCCCCGGGTACATAGGTCATCAGCTGACCTTTAAAACGAATGATACCTGCATGGGAAAATGGTTTTTCTCCAGTACACATGCATCATTGATCAGAAATTTTGCCGGGAAATTATCAGTTCCGTCAATAATAAAATCATATTCTCGAATCAGTTCGCGGATGTTGGATGCGTCTACGAACATCCGGTAAGTTTTTACTTCCACATCCGGATTCATGGCATTCATGGTTTCCTTTGCTGATTTTACCTTTGCTTTTCCGATATCTGCTGTGCTGTGGATGATCTGTCTCTGCAGATTGGAAAGATCTACCTCGTCCGCATCCACAATACCGATTGTTCCCACACCTGCTGCTGCCAGATACATTGCCGCAGGTGCACCAAGACCGCCTGCACCGATGATCAGTACTTTTCCTTTCAGGAGCTTCTTCTGTCCCTTTGCACCCACTTCTTTTAAGATGATGTGACGGGAATAACGCTCAATCTGTTCATCTGTCATTGCCATTTAGCATCCACCTCCCATGAAATACAGAAATTCTACATTGTCTCCCTCTTTTAATACGGTAGACTCTTTATCCTCTGATACAACAAATTCTTCATTAATAGAAACGGTTACATATTCCGGCATCTCTACATTTTCCTGTGCGATCAGTTCCGGAAGTGTCAGTCCGTCTTTTACTTCTTTTTTCTCTCCTGCTACTGTGATAAACATATTTTTCTCCTTTATGCCTGCTCTCTTTTTAGAGTAATCCTTCAATCCAGCTGTTTAACTCTGCCTGTTTCAGTGCTCCTGTTTTCCGGTCTTTCGCCTGTCCGTCTTTAAAAAGGATCAACGTCGGATTTGCCTGCACTTCATACTGCTCTGCCAGCTCCACATCAAAGTTCGTATTTACTTTATATATTTTAATCTTATCCTCATAATCATCTTCCGCATTTCCGAGAACCGGTGCCAGCTTTTTACATGCCACACAGGAATCTGAATAAAAATCCACCAGAACCGTAAGTTTTTCCTTCAGGACCTTCTCTTCAAAATCCGCATTGCTTACCCGTACTGCCATCAGTTTTCCACCTTTCTTACATACATGGTGTAAGTACCATCTTCATTATCGGTTAATTTCAGTACCTTATGCCCTTCTTCTTTCATGCTGCGCGGAACATTCTGCACTGGTTCGCCATCGTTCATGCGGACAGCCAGAATCTCTCCATCCTCCAGTTCTTCGATTGCTACTTTTGCCTTCACGAATGTCAGGGGGCATACTTTATCGGTAATATCAACCTCATCGGTTACTTCAAAATCTAATTCAGCCATTATGTTCTCCTTTCACTGTCCTTCATACGCATCTTTCAGCTGACTACGGAAATCTTCTTCTCCCACACGCTGCAATGTTTTGCGGAAACGTTCACTTGGATTTGCATTTTTTTTCAAAGAAATTAATTGCCGCATCTGTCACACGAAACAGTGTTTCTTTATCCGGGATCAGAGGAAGCAGTTCTTCTCCTTTATAGATATTATTTCCGAAGGTTCCTCCAAAAGATACGATATATCCCGGAGTTCCTTTCCATGCATCCACCGGACAGCTCTTTACACAGCGGCCACAATGATTACATTTCTGCGCATCCAGTTCTATTTTGCCGTCCACCATCTTCAGTGCATTCTGTCTGCAGGCTTTCACACACACACCACAGGAAATACAGTCGTCTTCCTTATATTCGATGTTCATGCCGCCTTTGATTCCAACATCGTTTTCTTCTGCTTTCAGGCAGTTATTCTGGCATCCTGTAACACCAAATTTGAATTTATGCGGGAGTTCCCGTCCGAAATATCTCTCATCAAGCTCTTTTGCCAGTGTGTAGGTGTCGATACATCCGCTTGGACAGACCTCTGAACCCTGACAGGCTGTAACTGTACGTACACGTGGTCCGCACACACCGGTTCCCACACCGCCTTTTGCCAGTGCTTCTTTTACCTCTGCCAGTTCTTCCACTTTAATAAAGGGAATTTCAATGCCCTGACGGGAAGTCATATGTACATATCCGCGGCCGTATTTTTCTGCTACTTCTGCTACTGTCTTAATATTCTCTGCAGTTAGGTTTCCACCGACCACTGCCAGTCTCAGGGAACCGTAACCTTTCTGTTTCTGTCTCATATATCCGCCTTTTTTTAAGGCTGCATAATCTACTTTCTGTGCCATTTTTATCTCTCCTTTGTGTTTTTAGAGCGTTTTTTCAAATTATTTTTTCCAGATCTGCGGCTGTCCGGTATCCTTACAGCCGGTTGAATTATCGTAATACTCTCTCAGTTTCTTCTATTTCAGATATTCTGCCACTGCGGTTGCTGCATTGGCACCATCCGAAACCGCAGTTACCACCTGACGCAGTTTCTTTGTTCTTGCATCTCCTGCCACATACAGCCCTTCCAGAGCGGTTTCTCCTGTCTCCCCTGCTCTGACATAACCTGAATCATCCAGTACTGCAAATTTTTTTCAGAAGATCTGTCTGTGGTACTGCTCCGTAAGCAACAAATACACCGTTCACATCTATCACAGCTGCATCTTCCAGAACTACTCCGGTTACTTTCTGCTCTCCGATGATCTCTTTTACCTGATGCTCCAGTACGAAGATAACGTTTTCCTTCTCTCTCAGTTTCGCCACTGTAACAGCGGCTCCTCGGAATTCCTTTCTCCTGTGGATCACATATACTTTCTCTGCCACATCCGCCAGGTAAACAGCATCATCAAGTGCTGTATCTCCACCACCAAGAACTGCGACTGATTTACCTCTGTAAAATGATCCGTCACAGATTGCACAGTAAGAGACACCCTTTCCTGCATATTCCTGTTCTCCCGGAATATTCGCTCTTCGCGGTGTGGCTCCCGCCGCATAGATTACGGTTTTCGCTTCCACCTGCGAACCATCTGCAAATACAAGTTCAAAATCTGATGAAGCTTCTTTCTTTATCTCTGTTACTTCCTGTTCCATGAAGGATACCCCAAGCTTCACTGCATGTTCCCGGAAGTTCTCACCCAGATCATAACCGCTGATGCCCGGAAATCCCGGATAGTTATCTACCTGTCCGCTTTCTGCGATCTGTCCGGTTCCTTCATATTCTTTTTCTATCACTACGGCTGACAGATTAGCCCTCTTTGCATAGATTGCCGCACTCAAACCCGCCGGACCGCTTCCAATGATACCTACATCATATTTCATATCGTCAGTTCCTTTACACCTATTATTCCTATCGAATTAGTATGTTTTATAACAAACATAATAACACCGATAATTTCCTCTGTCAATAAATAAGATTATAAAAATTTTTAGGATTCGTTATGGACTCAGGTTATAGCAGTTACTTAATATTCGCTGTACTAGATCCAACTGTAATCTCCGCCGGTCAGAGCAAGGCTCAGAAGTGTGTCCATCTTCTCTACCTCTTCTTCACCCTCAATCTTCTGAATCAGTTCTGCTGTATCCAGCACATCCTCCAGTGACTCGTCCGGACCGATCTCATAGTCGATTTCAGCCTCACAGTCCGGGCATGGAATCCTCTTCATCGTCTGCATAGACAGAAAACGGTTGCCGCATTTTTTTACATTCATAATATCCGCACTCTTTCGTGCCGTCTGGTACATAATACATCTTTTAATTTTCTCCTTTTTTTGTTTATATGATTAGTTTTTATATGATTGGTCTTCTGATGACAAAGAGCTGCCGGTTTTGATGATTCCCGGACAGCCCTTTTATTCAACCTTCTGTACATCTAATTTTCTGCTTTTTCTTTTTTGAGCAATTCTGTATATTCTGCTTCCCTCATAGGTCTGGCATAGAAATATCCCTGAGCCTTGTTACAGCCGAACCCCTGAAGCATTACCTTCTGCTGTTCGGTCTCCACACCTTCAGCAATGATGGAAAGCTTCATATGATTTCCCATAGTAATGATCATGTGCAGGATTTCTTCTGCTCTTCCATAAGGATCTGCTGCACTTAAGAAACGCATATCCAGTTTGATCTCATCAACAGGAGCTTCTTTCAGCATATTCAGGGAAGAATATCCACTTCCAAAATCCTCCATCAGAATACGGAATCCTCCCTGGCGAAGCTTCTCCACAACTGAAAAGATCATTTCCGAGTCAGTGGCATACGCAGTTTCTGTTATCTCCAGTTCCAGATATTTTCTCGGAATCTGATAGCGTTCTGCTATTTCGCAAAGGGTCTGAAACAGGTTCGGATTATAGAATCCAACCCTGGACAGATTTACGGACACAGGATGCAGAGGAATACCCTCATCCATACATTTCTTCAGGAAAATACAGGTCTCTTCATAAATGTAGAGATCTACTTTTGCAATGTATCCGTTTTTCTCCAGTACAGGAATGAAGATTCCCGGAGGAAGCAGTCCCTTTTCCGGATGTTCCCAACGAACCAACGCTTCCGCTCCGATGACACGGTCAGTACACATATCATACTTTGGCTGAAAGAATGCCTTAAACTGCTTTTCCTTAAGGGCATCATCCAGCTCATTAATGATCATCTGCTCCTGGATCAGTTTCTTTCTGTGTGTATCATCATATACAGCAACCTGAATCATATGATTCTTCTTAATGCTATCCGCCGCCAGATGAGCCGGTCACACATGATTCTCAGACTCTTTGATCTGTCTCGTATCTCATAAATCCCGGCAGAAATCTCTACTGTAGTCTTCAGATAATAATCTCTGATCCGATTACAGAAATGATTTATCTTTGCCTGTATCCTGTCCTCATTATCCAAAGTCAGGATTACAAAATGGTCTGCCTCATATCTGCAACTGACAATATCTATCCTGCCAAAAAATTTTCTCCAGCTCCAGACCGATAAACTTCAGGAACCCGTCACCTGCATCCTCTCCAAACAGATCATTGACAAGCTTAAAATCCTCAATATTGATATAGACAATTCTGGCATCTGCCTCCGAATGCTTCTCCAGAAATTCCCTGCTTCTCCGGTAAAATCCTTCTTTATTAAGAAGCCCGGTCAGTTCATCCGTCTCCATCCTGCAACGATATGCTTCCTGCGCCGCAGCTTCCACCTGCATCTGTGTCCTGTGTCTGTTATTAACAATCACAAGTATAGTCAATGCCACCAGAAAAATCAGGATACATACGATCTGATATCTGTATTTCTCCATAAATTCCCATATGGAAAAAGATTTCTGCAGATTTATGGAATACTGCCTGATAATATTCTCCTCATCCTGACTGCTCAGGCTTCCGATGCTCTTATTGATCACAGAAACAAGATCGGGGTCTGTATTGTCCCCGTATATCATACAGGTCTCTGCTTTGGTAAAAACAATTCCCGACAATGCAAGATCACGATACTTTTCATCCTGCAGATAATAAGATGCTGCGTAACTGTCCATAATGGCCATATCTGCCTTTTTATTTACCACCGCATCCAAAACTGTCCGGGGTGAATCACAGTAAATCGCTTTATATGGGAACTCCCCTTCCGGTCTCAGACTTTTATATTTCTCAAATATACTGTTCATAGAGACAGTCAACGTCTCCAGAGTATTGATATCTTCTCCACGTTCTGCTACTATCTGAAATTCTCTCGTGAAAAATCCACCTGTAAGATGAACTTCAGGTTCATCGATCATTTCCTGACAGGCGGTAATTCCGGCTATAAAATCATACTTTCCACTCTGCGCAGCCTCTATAGGATCGGTATCCGGAGAAAGACTTTCAAACTCAAAAGGTATCCCGCTGATTTCACTGAATTTCTTCAGCAACGCTATATAGATTCCGTCCAGCTTTCCTGTTTCTTTATCTGTATATATCAGTGGCGGTTGATCACCAATGCATCCTATCTTTATGGGTGCACTGACGTTTTTGATATATTCTGTCTCTTCCCGGGTCAGAAGAGGTCTTGAATTTCTGTTTTTGTCCATAACATACTGTTCTGTAAGATTTTCTGTAAGATCTGGCACTTCTGCTTTAAGCTGCTCAAGAGCATTGTTTACCGCACTTATGACCTCTGTATTTCCCTTTGTTGTCATGATATACATAGGTGCAGCCCCGAATTTGTCCACAATCTTAAGTGAATCATGTTTGGAGATACTTCCCGTCAAGATCATATCCACTTCTTCTGCTCAAGAGCCTCTATCTGATCCTGTTCAGATTCATAGTACTCCTCCGGACAGTGAAAATTTTTCTCATCCTGACGCTGTTCAAACTCTTCATTCTGATAGCTGTCTCTCAGCAGACCTACTTTTTTGCCATTCATATGCTCATAATCCTGAAAATAAATATCTCCATTATCCTCAGATGTATACAGCACCGCCTGCTCTGTGCCAACAGGCATACAGGAGAAATCATAATCCTTCTCCCTGGCCTCTGTTTTCTGCGCATTGCAGATCAGGTCTACCTTTCCGGATTTCAGATCTGCCAGCTGATTTTCCCATGATTCATTGATATATTCATATCTCCAGCCGGTATACTGAGATATTTTTATTCAGATATTCCACTCCATATCCCTTGTATACTCCACTGCTGCTTTTTATTAATAAAGTCTGCGTCCTCACGATACGCCACCCGTATTATCTTTGTCCCGCCGTACG
>ENA-OQAJ01000337-OQAJ01000337.1-human-gut-metagenome-genome-assembly--contig:-NODE-337-length-14600-cov-3.938368_pt1 | contig 14600 bp, 15 predicted proteins | sample MGYA00242736_ERZ504529 | MGnify/ENA primary metagenome ERZ504529 (study PRJEB26092, sample SAMD00036275) | human gut metagenome | host: Homo sapiens | study: EMG produced TPA metagenomics assembly of...
GTGACGTTGGTATCCTCGTATTCAGTGCCATTCTTGCGCTGCACCTCCAGAGCAGTGAGGTAATCCAGTGCATCCAGACCTTTGATGGTGGTAATGGCACCTGCGTCATCTTCGACTTTGAAATCCGGCGTAGCAACGCCGTAATCGGCCTGCTGCGCATTTGCCACAGACACCAGCGTTGTTACCTGCGAAGCATTCAGCGTGACTTTAGCCACCTTGCCGTCCACATCGCCGGAGATCACGGTCAGGGTGCCGAAATCTTCGTCCACATCGCTCACGATGCCAACGGTGCTGGCATCCACGGTGTATTCCTCAATGTGGGGCGCGGTGTCGGTGGTGGCCGCAGCATCCATGGAGAGCAGGGCAATGTCGGCATCGGCGGAATCATCCTGCACCTGCAACGGCTGGCTTTCCGCGGCCACAGCCTTGGTCACGGTGCCATTGTAAATGACGATATCACCGGGCATTGCGGCATCAGACGGCAGATCACCGTCAAAATCCATGGCATAGCCGCTGCCGGTCTCTTCGTTGTACAGCGCGCTGCGCAGCTGGCTGTGCAAAGACAGCACGCTGGAAACCTGCGGGATAGCGCTCTGGGGGATATCGGCATATTTCAGGCAGTAGGAAAGGAACATCACGTCCCATGGGCCGTAGTCGTTGCCGTAGTCGTTGCCGTAGCGGGTGTAGTGGCGCACGGTCTCGCCGTCGGCATCGTCCAGCTGGAAGTTGCGCTCGCTCTGCTCATAGCCCAGCTGGCTCTCGGCTACGGCCAGCAGGTCGTCGGCCCAGTTGCCGCTCAGCGTGGTGCCGGTCTGTGCCAGCCATTCGTCCTCGTCCTGCGTGCCGTCCAGCGGGTCGGACAGGCAGTTCACCGTGTGGTGATGCTCCGGCAGGCCGCAGACCAGCACTTCCTCGTAGCAGGCATCAGTGTGGTGGTGCACCGGGGTCTCGGTCACAGGATCGACCACCACGGGCTTTGCGGCCACTGGCTCCTCAAACAGGGCCACCGGGTCATAATCGGGGTTCACTTCTTCTACAAGCTCGCCCTCTTCCAGACCGCACACCAGCTCATAGGTGGTGGTGTAGCAGCTGTCGTCGTGGGTGTGCTCGAATTTATCGCAGATGAAGGTGACACCATCCTCATCAAAACAGCTGTCGTCGTGGGTGTGCTCTTCTTCCAGGCAGGTCAGCTCCTGCACTTCCTGGTAGCAGTCGTCGGTGTGCTCATGGGGCACAAAGATGTACTCCGGCTCTGCGGAATGGGCTGCAATGCCGGGATCATCCGCATCCACGCCGAACGCATCATCATCCATGTCGAATGTATCATCAAAAGACATGCCGTCGTCCGTCATGGTGGCGTTCCAGTCCTCCGGTTCGCCTTCCTCATAGCCGCACACCAGCTGCTTTTCATAGCAGGCAGCGGTGTGCTCGTGCTCCAACTCGCCGCACAGATATTCGGCCGTTTTGGCAATGCCCACGCCGTGCAGCTGCCAGTTCACGAACAGGCTGGTGGTAAGCGCCAGCGCCAGCAGCAGCGCAGTATAGCGTCTGGCGCGCTGGTGGTTCCGACGGAACTTTTTTTTTTCTGATATTCTTTCACAATATCCCGCATGATTCCTAAACCTCCTTAGTGGATCAACGAGAAGTTGGACAAGGGCCATACCCGCAAAAAACCTTGCCTACGATCTGACTTTTTTCCACACAGCCGATCACACTGCTGCGGCTGTCAATGGAGGTGGCCCGATGGTCACCCAGTACGAAATACCGGTTTTCCGGCACCTGATAGGGAAATTTGATGTCGCATTCGCCCAGAGCCAGTTCATCTACATAGGGCTCATCCAGCGTCTGGCCGTTCACAGTGACCACACCGTCCTCGTCCAGTTCGATCACATCACCGGGCAGGCCGATGATGCGCTTGAGCAGAAGCTTGTTCTGCCAGTAAAATCCGCAAAAGGTCGCCGGTCTTCATGTCACTGCCCTTGACCAGCAGAATGATGTCCCGGTCCTGCAGAGTGGGGTTCATGCTGTCGCCGGAGACCTGCAGCACCGGCAGAAACAGGGTGGCCAGCAGCACGGCAACGGCCGCGACCACCAGCAGCGTGTAGACCGTGCTGCGCAGCACCCGCATATAACGGCTGCGGTAGGCCAGACGTTCGCGCTCTGCTTCCACCTCTGCTGTGGATGGAATGGGCGTGAACCTGATCTTTTGCTCTTTCATTTGGCACGCTCCTCCGGCAGGAATTCCGTGCTGTGATAGCCGTCCAGCAGTTCGCTGGCCCGGCGGTCAAAAGCGGCCCGGCGCTGCTGGATCTCCTGCTGCGTCCGGGCAAGCATTGCCTTGCAGTCCGCTTCGGTCTGGGCGCGCTTGCGTGCGGCGGCTTCCGTTTCCGCGTCGCACTGCTGCTGGGTACGGGCCTTCAGGTTCGCAGCCTCGGTCTGTGCCTGTGCAAGGATCTGCTGGGCTTCGGCTTCCGCCTGAGCGCGCAGAGCGCTGGCAGCGGCATCGGTGTTTTTGTTTGCTGCGAGCACCGATGCAACGTATTCATCAGCCGCAGCCTGCGCCGCTTCAAACACCTTGTTCAGCTCCAGTGCAGCCTGCGCAATGAACCTGCGTTTTCAATATGGATCTGCCGTTCCTGCAGCTGGGCAGACAGGGCAGCGTTTTCTGCCCGGAGCCGGTCCTCGCTCTGCTTGAGCGCCAGAATGATCTCGACTAATTCGGTGCGGCGCATGTGCCGCAGTTCACGGTCTGGCATAATGATCGATTTCTCCCGCAAAAAGTGGTCGGATTGGGCGAACGAAAACTTTCGACAAATACGAAAATTTTTCGCACCACAAAACCACATTTGATATATCAGTTTTCGGCGTGAAAGCGCCAGTTTGATGAATGACCTTCCACCTTATATGTTAGCACAGTATGCGTAACAAAAGCGTAACAAGAATGCCTTTTCCGTGCATTTTTTGCCAAAGCCAAAGAAAAATTGTTTCTTTTGATGTAAACGATTAAAATGCGTTAAAAACAAAAAGAACTGTCCCCACAACGGAGACAGTTCTTGAAAAACAGATGAAAATAGAAGCCGGATCAGAAGCTCTTCAGCAGATCGCCCAGAGTCAGGAAGGACTGGTAGATCACGTTGACATTGTTGATGATGGAGCTTGCACCGGAGAAGATGCGGGCAATGGCGTTGAACACCTTACCGACATTCAGGAAGCTGTTGTAAGCGTCGCGGGCACCACCGTCCAGATAGACCATTTCCTCTTCGCTGATGGAGGCATAGTTTGCGGGCAGTTTCATAGTAGACATGGAGATTTTCCTTTCTATTGATAAAATTGATACAGTGTGTGGAAAGACTTAAATAAAGGCAGCCACGGCCAGCGTGGTGATCAGAGCACCGGCTACCGTCAGAACGCTCAAAATCGGGCCGTCATCGTATTCCTGCGCGGTCTGTTCCGGCTGAGCGGGCGTGGATGTGCTGGTGGAAGTGGTGGCATTTTTCACGGTCCAGTGTGCGTACACAGTGGTATCACCGGTAAACACCGTAGAGGTGCTGATTTTTGTGCCGCCCACCGGCTCGGTATACCAGCCGTCAAAGGTGTAGCCTTCCAGCGCAGGCTGCGCGGGCAGGGCACTGAGTTTGCCGCTCAGATTGGTGGTGACTGCCACAGCGGAGCTGCTGCCGCCCATGGCATCCAAACCAATGGTGTAGACCTGCGAATCCTTGTCTTCTGCGGCAAAGGCAGAGGGCAGTGCACAGCAGAGCAGTGCAGCGCTGAGCAGACCGAGGACCAGTATTTTCAAGATCTTTTTCATATGACTCCTCGCTTTCCTGACGAATTGGGATGTGGTGCCTGCCGGGAACGGAAACACCAGAACAGACCTCGATGTCCCCGCCATGAGGCAGTAGACGAAAAAGCCGGGAAGAGGAGGTTTATTCAATCCTATATTTACCACATATAGTGTAACAAAAGCGCAACAAAATGGGCGTATTCTGTTGTTATGATGAAAAAAATTGGTTTTTCACAAATTGCAGGCTGCAAAAGGCGGCACAGAGCCGCCGCAAAAGCGGAAAAGTGGAACCTTCCCCTTGTGGAAAAACAAAGAATATGGTATAATATCTTGCACGATGCGCCATCGCCAAGCGGTAAGGCAGGGGACTTTGACTCCCCCATCGTAGGTTCGACTCCTGCTGGCGCAACCAAAAGCCCCGTCATCCTGAAAAGGCTGACGGGGCTTTTTGCATCACTTTTCCACAAAATGCGGCTGAACGGTGCAAAGCTCAGCGGCGGCGGATCTTTCTGGTGGGCTTGCGACGGTTCCAGTTGTTCAAAAGGACCCACGCAAAGTAGATGATGATGGAAATAATACTCAATGTTATTACAACTTTGAGGTACAGACTGCCTAAGAACTCCTGAAAACGCGCCACAGTGAACAGCAGCGGGTTGCGGCTGACATCCTGCCCGGCGATCAGGTCCACCACGCCAATGGTCTCACCGGCAAGCTTCAGCTCCACGGTACCCACCACATCGCCCTGCTGGACAGGGGCACACACGGAATCCGGCAGGTGGAAATATTTCTGGGTCACGCTGCCGTCGCCGGTGGAAGGCAGCAGGGTCATCATGCTGTCGGCGGGATACAGCTGCAGGGAGCTGGTATCGGAGGAATACTTCACCGGGATCTCGGCCAGCGTAAGGTCGGTGTCCAGTGCGGCCTGAATGGAAAAGCTGTCGAACACCCAGTCCATCAGCTTCACGGTCTCGCACAGGGCCGGGCGACGGTTGGCGTAGCCGAAATCGTCGCAGGTGTCCGGGCTTTGCATCACGCAGAAAATATAGGTGGCACCATCCTTATTGGCCCATGAAACATAGCTCTGATTGCCACTGTCGCTTTTGAATGCGGTCACATCGCACATGCCGCCCTGCATGGCGCTGCGGTAGTATTTGCCGCCGCTGGATTTGCTCAGCGCGGCATTCTGGCTGACCAGAACAGACGAAGAACGGTGTTTTTCTTTGGCGGGCATGGTAAAGCTGGGCGCACCGGAAACCTCCACAAAGGCATCAAAGCTCATCAGATAGCGCAGGATCAGGTACATATCCACGGCACAGGTCACGTTGCCGCTGTCAATGCCGCAGGCATCCGTCCAGGTGCTGCCGGTGGTGCCGATGCGCTGGGACAGGGTGTTCATCTGGCTCACCCAGCCCGCGAGGTCGCCGCCGGAAAGGGCATAAGCAAGGCCCATGGCGGCTTCGTTGGCGTTGCGGGTCAGCATGGCGTACATGGCTTCGCGGTAGGTAAAGGTCTCGTTGGAGCGCATATCGGCGTTGTTGGTGTTATAAACGTAATCCGAGATGGCAAAGGGCATCTGGAAGGTGTCGTCCAGATGGTCGGCATAGTTGGTCAGCAGCAGGGCAATGGTCATGTACTTTGTCAGACCACCGGCGGATACCTGCTTTGTGCTGTCCTTATCATAGACAATGATATTGGTATCAGTGTTGACGATATAGCACTCTGTGCCTGCACCTGATAGACCGGGGTGGGGTCGAACATAGCCCCGGCGGGCAGCACAAGGCAGCTGAACAGGACAGCGAACGACAAAACCAGCGCAAAAATACGTTTCATGTGGACAATTCCTTTAAAAAGCGATAATATAAAACAACAGGCAGCACGGCACAAGCGCCGTGCGCCGGGTAAGAACGAGATCACAGCGGAAGGCTGTATTCTTTATAATAACAGGTTTGGCGGGGTGTGACAAGGCTTATTGTGCCGATTTCACATCCGGTCAGGGAGGACAGGAATGGTATATCTGACAGGGGACACCCACGGCGACATCGACCGCTTCAAGCACGGCAAGCTGCGCTGGCTGGGCAAACGGGATACCGTGGTGGTACTGGGCGACTTTGGCTTTGTGTGGGACGGCAGCAAGGAGGAACAGAAAAAGCTGGATTGGCTGCGCAAGCGCCCGTATACCCTGCTGTTTCTGGACGGCAGCCACGAAAACTACGACCTTTTAAAGCAGTATCCCACCGAGGAACGCTTTGGCGGCAAGGTGCAGGCACTGGGCGGCAATGTGTACCATGTGTGCCGCGGCAGCGTGCTGGAATTGGAGAATAAAAAAATACCTGTGCTTTGGCGGTGCGGAAAGCCAGGATGTGGAGGATCGGGAACCCGGCGTGAACTGGTGGAGGGAAGAAATGCCTTCGGAGGAGGAATACGCCTTTTGTGAGGAGAACCTTGCAGCCTGCGATTACAAAGTGGATTATGTGCTGACCCACGATGCGCCAAGCAGATTTTTGGATTTTACCGCCCTTGCCAGCGGCGAGACCAACCAGCTGCACAGCTTTCTGGATAAAATTTTGTTGAAGCTGACCTACGACAAGTGGTTTTTTGGCTGCTACCATAAGGATACCCAGCTTTCCACCAAAAGCCGCTGCGTGTTCTGCGATGTGATAAGCATGGGCGAACGGCACGCAAAGCGTTCCGTTCGATAACAGGGGCCGCTGCACCAGCCGTGCAGCGGCTTTTGCATTTGCTGTTGCTTGTGCGCAAAAAATCTCCGGATCAGTTCATGGCTCCGGCTTTCTCGAACATCTGCTGCACCTGCTGTTCCAGCAGTGCGTGCTCCGGCGCTTCCAGCAGCGGGTCGTCGGCCAGCATGGCAACGGCTTCCGCCTGCGCAGCGTGCAGGGTGCGGGTGTCGTTCATCAGGTCGGCGATCTGCAGGGTGGGCAGGCCGTGCTGGCGGCTGCCGAAAAAAGTCGCCGGGGCCGCGGGTCTCCAGATCGTACTGCGCCACCGCAAAGCCGTCCGTGGTGCTGCACAAAAATTTCAGCCGCTTTTGTACGTTTTCGCTTTGGTTGTCGCTGACAAGAAAGCACCAGCTCTCCGCTGCACCGCGTCCCACGCGGCCGCGCAGCTGATGCAGGGCGCTCAGACCGTAGCGCTCTGCGTTTTCGATCACCATTACGCTGGCATTGGGCACATCCACACCCACCTCAATGACGGTGGTGGACACCAGTGCGTCCAGCCGTCCGGCTTTGAAGTCCTCCATCACGGCAGCTTTCTCCTTGGGTTTGAGCTTGCCGTGCATCAGGCCTACCCGGCGCTCCGGCAGCAGGGCTTTGGCAATGTCCTCGTAGTAGCTCTTAACGGCGTTCAGCCGCCATCCGGTGTGTCCTCGATGGCGGGGCAGACCAGATACACCTGCCGCCCTCTACCAATCTCCTGATCGAGAAAATGGTAGAGGTCGCGCCGCTTTTTGCCGGTGATGCAGCGGGTCTTGACCGGTGTGCGGCCCGGCGGCAGCTCGTCCAGAATGGAGATGTCCAAATCGCCGTAGATGAGCAGGCCCAGCGTGCGGGGAATGGGCGTTGCGCTCATCACCAGCAGGTGCGGATTCGCGGCCTTTTCGGCCAGCATTCCGCGCTGCCGTACCCCAAAGCGGTGCTGCTCGTCGATCACGGCAAGACCAAGCCGGGCAAACTCTACGCCTTCGCTGAGGATGGCGTGGGTGCCCACCACAAGGTCGGCTTCGTCGTTCCGGATGGCGGCAAGGGTGGTGCGGCGTGCAGCGGCCTTCATGCCGCCGGTCAGCAGGGCCACCCGCATCCCGAAGGGGGCAAGCATCCGGTTCAGCCTTCGGCGTGCTGGGTGGCCAGAATTTCTGTCGGGGCCAGCAGCGCGGCCTGATACCCCGCCCGGATGCACGCCCAGATGGCGGCAGCCGCCACCAGCGTTTTTGCCGCTGCCCACATCGCCCTGCAAAAGGCGGTTCATGGAAGTCTCGCCCGCCATGTCGGCCAGAATCTCGCTCACGGCCCGGCGCTGGGCTCCGGTGGGGGAAAAGGGCAGGCTGGCCCAGAACAGGGACGGGTCGGCAAGCTGCATGGGCGCACCGGTGGCAGCGGCACCCCGGTTTTTCATCCGGCCAATGCCCAGCTGCAAAACCAGAAGCTCTTCATAGATCAGCCGCCGCCGGGCTGCATAGGCCTGCTCTTCGGTGGCGGGGCAATGGATGGCCCGCACGGCATCTGCCTTGGAGAGCAGACGGTATTTTGCCAGCATTTCCGGCGGAAGAGGGTCGGGCAGAAGCTCTGCATGGGGCAGCAGCTGCCGCACGCACTTGGCGATGGCATTGCTGGTCAGGCCCTCGGTCTGGGGGTAGACCGCTTCAAAGGGAGAAGCCTTGATCTGCTCGGCGGTGCGCACCTGCGGGTTGACCATCTGGCGGCGCAGCATCCCGCCGGTAACGATGCCTTGAAAATAATATTCCTGCCCCAGCTGCAGCTTCTGGGCGGCATACGGATTATTGAACCATGTGATCTCCAGACTGGACACATCGTCCCCGGCAGTGATGCGCTCCATCCGCCGCCCGCCCGGCAGGATACGCCCGCCGGGTTTGGCGAACACCTCGGCCCTGACGACGCACTCCACATCGGTGGGCGCTTCGGCGATGGAATAGGGTTTGGTGAAGTCGATATATCTGCGCGGGTAGTGGCACAGCAGGTCGGCCAGCGTCACGATGCCCAGCTTCTCGAACCGCTCAGCAGTCTTGGGGCCAACGCCCTTCAGGTAGCGCACCGGCGTATCCGGGGTGAGGGTGGTATGGTTTTCGGCGGGCATGGCGTGTCAGCTCCTTTCCTGGATGCAATATAGCCATTGTAACACGGAGCGGCAGCGGATGCAAATGGCCCAAAAAGGAAAAACCGGCAGGACCTTTGCCTTTGGGCAGGAACTGTGGTACACTCGGAAGAAAAAGAGGAGAGAATATTTATGGAGATCCGTAAGGGGACCTTAAAGGACTTGGAGGCCATTGCAGCGGTGGAGGCGGCCTGCTTCCCGGCGGCAGAGGCGGCTACGGCAGAGGAGTTTGCCGGGCGGCTGCAGCAGTACGGCGATCATTTTTGGCTGCTGTGGGAGGGGGAAAGGCTGCTGGCCTTTGTGGACGGCTTTTGCACCGACTGGCCGGACCTGACCGATGAGATGTACGCCGACGCCTCCCTCCACCGGGAGAATGGTGCCTGGCAGATGATCTTTGGGGTAAACACCATCCCGCCTGCCGCAGACAGGGGTACGCCGGGCAGCTGCTGCAGCAGGCCATTGCCGACGCCCGGGACCAAGGCCGGAAGGGGCTGGTACTGACCTGCAAGGAGGCCCTGGTGCACTACTATGCAAAGTTCGGCTTTGTGAACGAGGGCGTTTCCGGCTCCACCCACGGGGGCGTGGTGTGGTACCAGATGCGGCTGAAGTTCTGAGGGGGGGACGATCTGGAATGGCCTACGCCTTGCTCCGGCCGTATTCAGCGGAAGAATAATTTTTAAGAGAGCAATGCCGGAGCGTCCGCGGAAGCTCCGGCATTGCATTTTCACTGGAGGGGGCGTAAAGGTAGACGGCATTTGCAGTGCCGCTTTCTGCGAAAGTGCGGCACTGCGGCAGACTTTTCGGCTTAACTGCAAAGTGACCGGTTTCGCCAGAGGCTCTCCCTTTGAGGAAAGACTTCCCCGCTCCGGGGGAAGATGTCACCGTAGGTGACAAAAGGGGGAGTCTGTCACCGTAGGTGACGGAGAGGGCGAGGAGGCTGATAGGGAACAACGCAAAACAAAAAAATCCCGAAGCTTCAGCTTCCGGGAATCTTTTGGAGGTGACGACCAGATTTGAACTGGTGGATGAGGGTTTTGCAGACCCTTGCCTTACCACTTGGCCACGTCACCATATTTAGGAGTGAATTTCCACTCCTGTTGGAGCGGCCGACGAGGCTCGAACTCGCTACCTCCACCTTGGCAAGGTGGCGCTCTACCAGATGAGCTACGGCCGCATATTCGGTGCATTTTACCTTGCACCCATCATTTCTGATGCCCTGAAAACAAGTTTCAAAGTAGGTGAAAGCTTGCGCTTTCTTGGTGGCGACCCGGATCGGGCTCGAACCGACGACCCCCAGCGTGACAGGCTGGTGCTCTAACCAACTGAGCTACCGGGCCATATTGGAGCAACCGTTGCTGCTCCGTTATGGAGCGGCCGACGAGGCTCGAACTCGCTACCTCCACCTTGGCAAGGTGGCGCTCTACCAGATGAGCTACGGCCGCATATTGGAAACCCTGCTGGGTTTCCTTGACTGGTGCCTCCGATCGGAATCGAACCAATGACACGGGGATTTTCAGTCCCCTGCTCTACCGACTGAGCTACAGAGGCGCACCGGACGATGATTATTATACCTGAAATTTCGATTTTGTAAAGGGGTAAATCCAAATTTTTTTTCAGAAAAATTGAAACTTTTCTTGATTTTGGTCGCTCCAGCGCGTAAAATAAGAATGACTTTTTTCAACCTGCTTTCGGCACATCCGGCACAGGACGTGCTGTGTGCGGGCGCGCCAACGCGCCAAACAGAAATTGACAAATTCAACAACCTATGGTTTAATGAAAATAAAATAATTCAGGCACTTTTGCCCTTTTTCTCTGCATATACCTATATTATAGTAAAAAAGGGCAGTGGCGTTTTATGATTTGACTACAGACGGCCCGCTTTTTTGCAAGAAAGGCCGGGCCGGGAGGAGCAGCATGGCAAAAAAAACAGGAATATGGCAACGGAGAGCATTACTTCTTTGAAGGGTGCCGACCGTGTGCGTAAGCGCCCGGCCGTTATCTTTGGCTCAGACGGCGTGGAGGGCTGCGCCCACTCCATCTTTGAGATCGTCTCCAACTCCATCGACGAAGCCCGCGACGGCCACGGCGATACCATCAACGTGACCCGCTGTAAGGATGGCAGCGTTATCGTTGAGGACTTTGGCCGCGGTATGCCCGTGGACTGGAACAACGGCGAGGGGCGCTACAATTGGGAGCTGTTGTTCTGCGAGATGTATGCAGGCGGCAAGTATGGCGAGGGTGAGGATAACTACGAGTTCAGCCTTGGCTTGAACGGTCTGGGCCTGTGCGCTACCCAGTATGCTTCTGCATGGATGACCGCCGATATCTACCGTGACGGATACCACTATCACCTTGATTTTAAAAAGGGCGAGAATGTGGGCGGCCTGCAGAAGGAAGCCTACAAGGGCCGCCGCACCGGCAGCATCATTCACTGGAAGCCGGACGACGAGGTGTTCACCGACATCGATGTGCCTGGCAGCTACTATAAGGATACCCTGCGCCGTCAAGCGGTGGTCAACGCAGGCCTGACCCTGAACTTCACCGATGAAAAGGAGAAAGACCCTGCCACTGGCAAGGCGTGGTACGAGAGCTGGTGCTATGAGCACGGCATCGCGGACTATGTGGCCGAGGTGGCAGGGGAGGATACCCTGACCCCGGTGTTCAGCTGCGAGAGTGAGGCTGTGGGCCGGGACCGCGAGGACCAGCCGGATTACAAGGTGCGCATGAGCGCGGCGTTCTGCTTCTCCAATAAGGTGCAGATGCTGGAATATTACCACAACTCTTCCTGGCTGGAGCACGGCGGCAGCCCGGAGCACGCGGTGCGCACCGCCTTTGTCTATCAGATCAACAAGTACCTGAAGGAAAAGAACCTCTATAAAAAAGGTGAGAGCGCCATTAGCTTTCAGGATGTGCAGGACTGCTTGGTGTATGTCTCGTCCAGTTTTTCCACCCGCACCAGCTACGAGAACCAGACCAAAAAGGCCATCACCAACAAATTCGTCTCGCAGGCTATGACCGACTTCCTCAAGCATTATCTGGAAGTGTATTTTCTGGAAAAGCCGGACGAGGCCCAGAAGATCTGCCAGCAGGTGCTGGTGAACAAGCAGAGCCGTGAGCATGCGGAAAAAACACGCCAGAGCATCAAAAAAACCCTGTCCACCCAGATCGACCTTGCCAACCGGGTGCAGAAATTCGTGGACTGCCGCACCAAGGATGCATCCCGCCGCGAGCTGTATATCGTGGAGGGCGATTCCGCTATGGGTGCGGTCAAGTCCAGCCGCGACAGTGAATATCAGGCCATCATGCCCATCCGCGGCAAAATTTTGAACTGCCTGAAGGCCGACTATGCCCGCATCTTTAAATCGGATGTCATCGTGGATCTCATCAAGGTGATGGGCTGCGGCGTGGAACTGGGCGGCAAACACAACAAGGAGCTGGCCACCTTCAATCTCGATAATCTGCGGTTCAATAAAATCGTCATTTGTACCGATGCCGATGTGGACGGCTACCAGATCCGCACGCTGGTGCTCACCATGCTCTACCGCCTGACCCCGACCCTGATCGAGAAGGGCTATGTGTATATCGCAGAGTCGCCGTTGTATGAAATTACAACGAAAGACCGAACTTATTTCGCCTACACCGAGCCGGAAAAGACAGCGTTTCTGGAAGAGATCGGCGAGAAAAAATACACCATCCAGCGCTCCAAAGGTCTGGGTGAGAACGACCCTGAGATGATGTGGCTGACCACCATGAACCCGGAGAGCCGCCGTCTGATCAAGGTGATGCCCACTGATGTGGTGCAGACCGCGCAGGTGTTCGATATCCTGCTGGGTGATAACCTTGCAGGCCGCAAGGAACACATTGCGCAGCACGGCGCAGAATATCTGGACGATCTGGATGTGAGCTGATGATTTTAAATTGCCTCCGCTTGCGCTCTGGCAATGACAGAGGTAACGTTATTTTAATTTGGTGATTTGTCGCAGCCTGCGGGCTGCTCCAAATCACGTTTTCACGAAGAAGGCCCCAACGGGTCACGGCATTTTAAGGGAAAAATGCAGAAAACCGGAACGGCTCCATCTGTGAAAGAGCAGCTCAGGATGGCCCGCAGGCCATCCTGAACTGCAAAAATAAAAAATATTTTCCGCTGAATATGGGCAGAGCGAGAGCGGCGCCCATTTAAAATCGTCAAGAGGTTAGAAGATGCCTAGAAAATCGACCAAGAAAACACTCAAGCCGGTGCGCCCGCAGCTGGGCGACGGCGTTGAAATTTTAAATGCCGGCAGTGTGCTGGAGGATCCCATCACCCGCACGCTGGAAACCAACTATATGCCCTACGCCATGAGCGTCATCGTCAGCCGCGCGCTGCCAGAGATCGACGGCTTCAAACCGGCGCACCGCAAGCTGCTGTACACCATGTACGAGATGGGCCTGCTCAAGGGCGCACGCACCAAGTCTGCCAACATCGTGGGCAGCACCATGCACCTGAACCCCCACGGCGATGCCGCCATCTACGACACCATGGTGCGCATGGGCCGCGGCAACGAGAGCCTGCTGGTGCCCTTTGTGGACAGCAAGGGCAACTTCGGCAAGGCCTACAGCCGGGATATGTCCTGCGCTGCTGCCCGTTACACGGAGGCGAAGCTCGAGGGTGTGTGCGAGGAGCTGTTCCGGGATATCGACAAGGAGACCGTGGACTTTGTGCCCAACTACGACAGCACCACCACCGAGCCTACCCTGCTGCCGGTCACCTTCCCCACCATTCTGGCCAACAACACGCTGGGCATCGCGGTGGGCATGGCATGCAACATCTGCTCCTTCAATCTGGCAGAGCTGTGCGCCACCACCGTGGCCTGATGAAGGACGAGCACCACGACATCTCCACCACCATGCCCGCCCCGGACTTCGTGGGCGGCGGTCAGATTCTGTACGATGAAGCGCAGATGCGTGAAATTTACGAGAACGGCCGCGGCAGCGTGAAGGTACGCGCCCGCTACAATGTGGTGCCGGGCGAGAACATGATCGAGGTCACCCAGATCCCGCCAACCACCACGGTGGAGGCCATCATGGATAAGATCGCGGAGCTGGTCAAGGCCGGCAAGGTCAAGGAGATCAGCGACATGCGTGACGAGACCGACCTGAACGGCCTGAAGCTGACACTGGACCTCAAGCGCGGCGTGGATGCCGACAAGCTGATGGCAAAGCTGTTTAAGGCTACCCCTCTGGAAGACAGCTTCAGCGCTAACTTCAATATTCTGGTGTCCGGCCAGCCCCGCGTGATGGGCGTGCGCGAAATTCTCAAGGAGTGGACGGCCTTCCGCGTGGAGTGCGTGCGCCGCCGCACCTACTACGACCTGCACGGCAAGGAAAAGCGCCTGCACCTGCTCAAGGGTCTTGCTGCCATCCTGCTGGACATTGACAAGGCAATCAAAATTATCCGCACCACCGAGGAAGAGACCGAAGTGGTGCCCAACCTGATGATCGGTTTTGGCATCGATGAAGTGCAGGCCGACTATGTGGCCGAGATCAAGCTGCGTCATTTGAACCGGGAATATATCCTCAAGCGCACCAGCGAGATCGAACAGCTGGAGAAGGACATTGCCGACCTGAACGATATCCTTGCAAAGCCCGCCCGCATCCGCCGCATCATCATCAATGAGCTGAACGATGTTGCCAAGAAGTACGGCCAGCCCCGCCGCAGCGAGATCCTGTACGATCTGCCTGAGGATGAGAACGGCTCCGAGGAGGAAGAAGCGCCGGATTACCCCGTGACGGTGTTCTTTACCCGCGAGGGCTACTTCAAAAAGATCCCGCCGCAGGGTCTGCGCACCGCCGGTGCCCATAAGCTGAAAGAAGGCGACGAGATCGTGCAGCAGATCGAGACCCGCAACAACGTGGAGGCGCTGTTCTTTACCACAAGCAGCAGGTGTACAAGGTGCGTCTGGCAGAGCTGGAGGACGGCAAGGTG
>ENA-OQAJ01000338-OQAJ01000338.1-human-gut-metagenome-genome-assembly--contig:-NODE-338-length-14597-cov-2.779682_pt1 | contig 14597 bp, 15 predicted proteins | sample MGYA00242736_ERZ504529 | MGnify/ENA primary metagenome ERZ504529 (study PRJEB26092, sample SAMD00036275) | human gut metagenome | host: Homo sapiens | study: EMG produced TPA metagenomics assembly of...
ATATTAAGGACTGCGTAAACAAAAGATCCGGATGTTATCCGTCCGATTGACAAGCCATACAGCCAGACAGGCGGCATTGCTATCTTAAAGGGTAATCTGGCACCAGATTCAGGCGTTGTAAAGCGTTCTGCAGTAGCTCCTGAAAATGTTAAAGCATGAAGGTCCAGCAAGAGTCTTTGACTGCGAGGAAGACGCTATTGCAGCGATCAAGGGCGGCAAGATCGTTGCCGGAGACGTTGTTGTGATCCGTTATGAGGGACCAAAAGGCGGCCCTGGCATGAGAGAAATGTTAAATCCAACTTCTGCCATTGCAGGAATGGGACTTGGATCCACAGTAGCCCTGATCACAGACGGACGTTTTCTCCGGAGCATCCAGAGGTGCTTCTATCGGACATGTTTCCCCGGAGGCAGCTGTAGGCGGTCCGATCGCATTAGTAGAAGAGGGAGATATCATTTCCATTGATATTGATAATCATCAGTAAATGTACTGGTTTCTGATGAAGAAATGGCAGCCAGAAAAGCAAAATGGCAGCCAAGAGAGCCGAAGGTAACAACCGGATATCTGGAAGATATGCTTCCATGGGTAACATCCGGAAACCGTGGTGCGATCCTGGAAGTACCGAAAGCAAAATAAGGAGGAACGAAAGACATGCAGCTTACAGGTGCAGAGATCATCGTAGAATGTCTGAAGGAACAGGGCGTTGATACCGTATTTGGATATCCGGGCGGCGCGATCCTGAATGTTTACGATGCCTTATATGAATACAAAGATGAGATCACACATGTATTGACCTCCCACGAGCAGGGTGCATCCCATGCTGCTGACGGTTATGCGAGAGCTACCGGAAAAGTGGGCGTCTGCCTGGCAACATCCGGTCCTGGAGCCACCAACCTGGTAACAGGAATCGCGACTGCATACATGGATTCCGTACCGATGGTAGCCATTACTGCAAACGTAGGAAGACCACTCCTGGGAAGAGATTCTTTCCAGGAGGTTGATATCGCAGGTATCGTAATGCCTGTGACAAAATACAGCTTTATTGTAAAGAATATCGAAGATCTTGCAGATACGTTAAGAAGAGCATTTTATATTGCAAAAAGCGGAAGACCTGGCCCGGTTCTTGTGGATGTTCCGAAGGATATCACAGGAATGAAATATGAATACGAGCCATGCCATCCGGCTACCGTTAACCGTGAGATCAAAAACATCCGCAAAGAAGATATGGACCAGGTGCTGGAAATGATCAGAGAGGCAAAGAAACCTTTTATTTTTGTAGGCGGCGGCTGTGTGATCTCCGGTGCTGACCAGGAAGTCCGCGAACTGGCTCACAGGATCCAGGCTCCGGTCTGCGATACACTGATGGGTAAAGGTACTTTCCCAGGTGAGGATCCGCTTTATACCGGTATGGTAGGTATGCACGGAACCAAGACTTCCGATCTTGGTGTTACGGAATGTGATCTTCTCATTGTTCTTGGAGCACGTTTCAGTGACCGTGTAACAGGAAATACCAAGACTTTTGCACATAATGCAAAAATCCTTCAGATCGATGTAGATGCTGCGGAGATCAACAAAAATATCAAAGTGGATGCAAGCGTGATCGGAGATGTGAAAGAAGTGCTGAAAACGTCTTCTGGAGGAAGTTCCGGAAAAAGAACATCCGGAGTGGATCGCACATATCCAGGAACTGAAAGCAAAATATCCGCTGAATTATGATCATACACAGCTGACAGGTCCGTATATTATAGAGAAACTTTATGAACTGACCAATGGTGATGCCATCATCTCCACAGATGTTGGACAGCATCAGATGTGGGCGGCACAGTATTATAAATACAAAGAGCCGAGAACTCTTCTTACTTCCGGCGGCCTTGGAACGATGGGCTATGGCCTTGGCGCTGCAATTGGCGCAAAGATGGGCAGACCGGAAAAAACAGTTGTTAATATAGCAGGTGACGGATGCTTCCGTATGAATATGAATGAACTGGCAACAGCAGCGCGCTGTGGTAGACAGTTGATCCAGATTGTCATGAACAATCACGTACTGGGAATGGTGCGTCAGTGGCAGACGCTTTTCTATGGAAAGAGATATTCTTCCACAGTACTGGATGATTCTGTTGATTTTGTAAAATTATCAGAGGCGCTGGGTGCAAAAGCCATTCGTGTGACAAGGATGGAGGATGTGGAACCTGCACTTAAGATGGCACTGGCAGCAGAGGGACCTGTCGTTCTGGATTGCTGGATCGATCAGGATCTGAGTGTGTTCCCGATGGTACCGCTGGTGCGAATCTTGATGATGTATTTGACGAGGAGGATATGAAGAAACATGAGTAGAGTGTACAATTTTTCTGCCGGACCGGCAGTGCTTCCGGAGGAAGTACTCAAAGAAGTAGCTGATGAAATGCTTGATTATAACGGCACAGGAATGTCCGTTATGGAAATGAGTCACAGAAGTGCAGCGTTTCAGGAGATTATTGATACAGCTGAGAAAGATCTCCGCGAGCTTATGAACATCCCAGATAACTACAAGGTACTTTTCCTTCAGGGAGGAGCATCCCAGCAGTTTGCCATGATCCCGATGAACCTTATGAAAAATAAGGTCGCAGATTATATCGTAACAGGTCAGTGGGCAAAGAAAGCTTATCAGGAAGCTCAGAAATACGGAAAAGCAAACAAGATCGCATCTTCTGAGGACAAAACTTTCAGCTATATCCCGGACTGCAGTGATCTGCCGATCAGCCCGGATGCAGACTATGTATACATCTGTGAGAACAACACCATTTACGGCACAAAATTCAAAAAACTTCCAAACACAAAAGGCAAGACTCTGGTAGCAGATGTATCCTCCTGCTTCCTGTCTGAGCCTGTAGATGTAAGCAAATATGGTATTATCTATGGCGGCGTTCAGAAGAACATCGGACCGGCAGGTATGGTTATCGTGATCATCCGTGAGGATCTGATCACAGAGGATGTTCTTCCGGGAACACCAACCATGCTGACCTATAAGACACATGCAGACGCAGGTTCTCTTTACAACACACCGAATGCTTACTGCATTTATGTATGCGGCAAGGTATTCAAATGGCTGAAGAAGATGGGCGGTCTGGAAGTGATGAAGCAGCGCAATGAGGAAAAGGCAAAGATCCTCTATGATTATCTGGATTCCAGCAAGCTGTTCAAGGGAACTGTAGTTCCAGAAGATAGATCTCTTATGAATGTTCCGTTTGTAACAGGTGACAAGGAAATGGATGCCAAGTTTGTGAAAGAGGCAACAGAGGCAGGACTTGTAAACCTGAAAGGACACCGTACTGTTGGCGGAATGCGTGCAAGTATCTACAATGCCATGCCGAAGGCTGGTGTAGAGGCTCTGGTTGCATTCATGAAGAAATTTGAGGAGGAGAATGCATAATGTTCCAGTATCATTGCCTGAACCCCATCGCAGAAAAAGGACTTAAACTTTTCGGCGATAATTACAAAAAATCAGAGACTGTAGATCAGTGTGACGCGATCCTTGTGAGAAGTGCGAAAATGCATGACATGGAGCTTCCCAAAAGTGTTTGTGCAGTTGCACGTGCAGGAGCAGGTGTCAACAATATTCCTGTTAAAGAATATGCAGAGAAGGGTGTTGTTGTATTTTAACACACCTGGAGCAAATGCAAACGGCGTAAAAGAGCTTGTACTTGCAGGTATGCTTCTTGCATCCAGAGATATCGTTGGCGGTATCGAGTGGGTTGCACAGGAGAAAGATAAAGAGCACATCGGCAAGCTTGCCGAGAAGCAGAAAAAACAGTTCGCAGGATGCGAGATCAGCGGCAAAAAGCTTGGTATCATCGGACTTGGTGCCATCGGTGCCATGGTGGCAAACGCAGCATGCGGACTTGGAATGGAAGTTTATGGTTATGATCCGTATCTTTCCATTGATGCGGCATGGAATCTTTCCAGAACCATCAAGCACAGCAAGAGCCTGGATGAGATCTACAGCCAGTGCGATTACATCACCATTCATGTGCCCCTTCTTGACAGCACAAAGAAGATGATCAACAAAGAAGCTTTCGAGAAAATGAAAGATGGCGTGGTTCTTCTGAATTTTGCAAGAGATCTTCTTGTTGATGAGGAGGCACTGATCGAGGCTGTTGAGAGTGGTAAGGTTAAAAAATATGTAACAGACTTTGCCAACGAGACAGTTGCAGGACGCGAGGGCATTCTGGTAACCCCACATCTTGGTGCTTCTACAGAGGAATCTGAGGAGAACTGTGCGGAGATGGCTGTAAAAGAGATCCGTGATTACCTTGAGAATGGTAATATCAAGAACTCTGTTAATTATCCAAACTGTGATATGGGTACCTGTGTGGCTGTGGGTAGAATTTCTCTTGCACACAGTAATACACCGAATATGATCAGTCAGGTAACCAAGATCCTTGGATCTGAGGGGCTGAATATTGCGGATATGACCAATAAGAGTAAAGGGGAGTTTGCTTATACTCTTATCGATCTTGAGAGTGCGGCTTCTGCCAAGCACTTGACGAGCTCAAGGAGATTGAGGGAATGTATAGGGTGCGTGTTGTTAAATAGAGTAACAAGATCTTAGAAAAACTCTTTGAAAAAATGCTGTGTTTCGTTCCTGGCGAACGGGGCGCAGTATTTTTTGTAAAAGTGAAACGCAGGCAGCAAAGCCGCGCCCCCCTCTGCACACCCCTTGGGCTTTTTTGAGTAGTGCTTCGGTTGAGAAATGTGTGAGGTTGTTTAACTTGTGCCTGTATGCTTCTGTATTGGCTGTGTCAGGTTGAGCCGATGTGTGGATGGAGGGACGGGAAGGCGGGCCGTTGGCCCTGTTCCCTGGAAATTAATTCCTGGGAATGGATTCTTTCCTGGTTTTCTGGGTTGAAAATGTGAGTTTTGGGGTTGACATTGCAGGGGTTTTCGCCTAAAATGTATCGAAGATACGGCGATGATGAGAATAGTACACAGGGAATTATCTCAGAGAGGGGCCTGTTTTGGTGGAAGGGTCCTGTGCGTGAACTGTGGAACCGGCCTCGGAGCTCTGCGTGATTGAAGCGTGGCGTGTGTTTCCGGCGTTAACGGGTGTTGAGAGAGCAGCGGGTGCGCTGTTAACTGGGGTGGTACCGCCGAAGTCATTCGGTCCCTTGTGAGGGATTCGGAGGGCTTATTTTTTTGTCCGTAAAACGGGACTGTAAATGCAGTGTACGATTTATGGGACAGAAGAGTGAGCCGGAGGGATTCCGGATTGCCGTGGCTGCCTGGCGGCTGGCAATATGTAACAGATCACAAGAAAAAGGAGATTTATCATGGCAAAAGAAAAGAAATTAGTACAGGCCATTACGTCTATGGATGAGGATTTTGCTCAGTGGTATACAGACGTTGTTAAGAAGGCTGAGCTTTGTGGCTATACAAGTGTTAAGGGCTGTATGGCGATCAAACCTGCAGGTTATGCGATCTGGGAGAATATCCAGCATGAGCTTGACCGCAGATTTAAAGAGACCGGTGTAGAGAATGTTTATATGCCGATCTTTATCCCGGAGTCTCTTCTTGATAAAGAGAAAGATCATGTAGAAGGTTTTGCCCCGGAGGTTGCATGGGTGACTCATGGCGGTCTTGATCCGCTTCAGGAGAGACTTTGCGTGCGTCCGACTTCCGAGACTCTGTTCTGTGATTTCTACCAGAAAGAGATCCAGTCCCACAGAGACCTTCCGAAAGTATACAATCAGTGGTGCTCTGTTGTCCGCTGGGAGAAAACAACCCGTCCATTCCTTCGTTCCAGAGAGTTCCTGTGGCAGGAGGGCCATACAGCTCACGCAACAGCTGAAGAGGCTGAGGCACGTACCATTCAGATGCTGAATGTTTATGCAGATTCTGCGAAGAGGTTCTGGCAATTCCGGTTGTAAAAGGTCAGAAGACAGACAAAGAGAAATTTGCAGGTGCTGAGGCTACTTACACCATCGAGTCCCTGATGCATGACGGTAAAGCACTTCAGTCCGGTACAAGCCATAATTTCGGAGACGGATTTGCGAAAGCATTCGGAATCCAGTACACAGATAAAGATAATACACTGAAATATGTTCATCAGACATCCTGGGGAATGACAACCCGTATGATCGGTGCCATCATCATGGTTCACGGTGATAACAGCGGCCTTGTTCTTCCTCCGAGAATCGCTCCGGTACAGACTGTGATCATTCCGATCCAGCAGCGTAAAGAGGGTGTTATGGAGAAAGCTGATGAGCTTCTCGCAGCACTGAAGGCAGCCGGTATCCGTGCAAAAGTTGATGCTACAGATAAGAGCCCGGGATTCAAATTTGCTGAGCAGGAGATGCGTGGTATTCCGCTTCGTGTTGAGTGTGGTCCGAAGGATATCGAGAATGGACAGGCAGTTCTCTGCAGAAGAGATACCCGTGAGAAATATACTGTATCCTTCGATGAGCTTGCAGATAAGGTAAAAGAGCTTCTGGATACTATTCAGCATGATATGCTGGAGCGCGCACGTGCACACAGAGAGGCTCATACCTATGTAGCCAGAAATTATGAGGAATTTGGTGAGATCGTAAATAACAAACCTGGATTCATCAAAGCTATGTGGTGCGGTGACCGTGCATGTGAAGACAAGATCAAAGAAGATTTCCAGGCAACTTCCAGATGCATGCCATTTGAGCAGGAGCAGCTGAGCGACGTTTTGTGTATGCTGTGGAAAACCTGCCAAGAAGATGGTTTACTGGGGACGTGCATACTAAAATGTATAAGCCCTGTGTGGGGCAGAGGCAGTTTTGCAAAAATCATAGTTACCGGTCACCAGGTGAACAGTAACAGATTATACAGGAAACAAGGCAGCGGGGCGAAATAGCTCCGCTGTTTTGTGAATTTATGCTATAATATCGTTACTGAAACCATATCAGAATATCATCCGGCTGCTGAGCGCAGATAATACAGTGAAATGTGAATGCTTGATCTGGACAGCAGCAATCAGTAAGAGGAGTTATTTATGAAGATAAACATACCACAAAAAACAGCGCAGATCCTGAAGACTTTAAATGCTGCCGGTTATGAAGCCTACGTTGTGGGCGGATGCGTCCGGGATTCCATCCTGGGCCGGGAGCGGGAGACTGGGATATCACCACGTCAGCACTTCCGGAGCAGGTGAAGGAACTTTTTCGAAGAACCGTAGATACGGGAATCCAGCATGGAACAGTAACGGTAATGATGGATAAAGAGGGTTTTGAGGTGACCACCTATCGTGTGGACGGAGAGTATCATGATGGACGTCATCCGGATGCTGTGACCTTTACCAGAAGCCTTGAGGAAGATCTGAAGCGAAGAGACTTTACCATCAATGCCATGGCCTATCATCCGGAACATGGACTGGTGGATCTGTTTGGCGGAATGGAAGATATCGGGAAGAGAATCATCCGGTGCGTCGGCAATCCGGTGGAACGTTTTACAGAGGATGCCCTTCGTATGCTCCGCGCGGTGCGTTTTTCCGCACAGCTTGGATTTACCGTGGAAGAAAATACAAAGGCGGCACTGGCACGAATGTCAGGAAATCTGGAACATGTCAGTGCAGAGCGTATCCAGACCGAGCTTGTGAAGCTTCTGGTATCTGATCATCCGGATTATCTCCGTACTGCATGGGAAACCGGGCTTACAAGAGAATTTCTTCCGGAATTTGATGCCTGCATGGAGACAGAGCAGAATACCCCACACCACTGCTATACTGTGGGCGAGCATATTCTGAAAAGTCTTACAGAGATTGAGAATGACAGGCTTCTCCGCATCACAATGCTTCTTCACGACATTGCGAAACCAGTCGTGAAAAAGACGGACGGGAACGGCAGAGACCACTTCAAGACTCACGGCCCGGCAGGTGAGAAACTGGCAGGAAAGATCCTGCGCCGCCTGAAATTTGACAATGCAACGATCCGAAATACCTGTCGTCTGATCCGGTATCATGATCTTCGACCTGCACCGGCAGCTGAGGATGTAAGACGGTCTGTGAATCTCATAGGAGAAGATCTTTTTCCACTGTATCTGAAAGTGCAGAAGGCAGACCTTTTAGCTCAGAGTACTTACAAAAGAGAAGATAAGCTGGCACGCTTAAGCGGCGTGACGGAAACTTATCAGGGAATCCTTAAAAAGAGGAGAATGTACATCTCTGAAAATGCTGGCAGTTTCCGGAAAAGATCTTATAAATGCCGGACACCCGGCCGACCGGAACTGGGAGATCTTCTTGAAAGACTTCTTGACTGTGTGCTGAAAGATCCGTCCCTTAATACAAAAGAAAAACTTCTTGAAATAGCGGAAAAAGATGGCATAAAAAACCGAATAGAATAACAAAAAATCCCCCCCTGCATAAGATAGAACGTAAAATAAGGCAGGGGGGAACTTGTTTGTATGATTATGGTCTGAGTGTGCTGGAGCAGTATGGGCTTAATGCGTTATCTTCCGGCAGAGTGAGAGGCGCACTTCTTTGCAGGACAGAAAGAGGTCCTGTCATACTTCGGGAATTTCACGGATCGGAAAAAAAGCTTTCCATGCAGCAGAAACTTCTGCAAAAACTTAAGGAGCAGGGATGCCATGTAGATGTCTATCTGGAAAACCGGGAAGGTGCTCTGGTGAGTAAAGACAAAGATTCCATTCCCTATACGGCACAGGTATGGTTTGAAGGGCGGGAGTGTGACACAAAATCCGAAACCGACATTTTGAAAAGTGTGCGGATGCTGGCGGAGATCCACGGGAGAATGCAGCTTCCTCTGGAAAAAGACTACACGGCAAGGAATCTTAAAGAAGAATATATCCGGCACAATCAGGAAATGCGGAAGATCCGACGTTTTATCCGGAAAAAAGGAGTGTCAAGCCCTTTTGAAAAAGATTATCTTAAAAGTGTGGAATGGTTTCTGGAAAAAGGAGAAAAGGCGGTTTCCATGCTGGATGAAACGGATTATCAGACACTGCGACAGCAATCTCTTGAAAAAGGTACTGTCTGTCATGGAGAGTATAATCAGCATAATGTGCTGATCCTTGGAAAAATGCGGCAGTGACCAATTTCAGCCACTGGAACTTTGATGTGCAGATGGCAGATCTGTATCGATTTATGAGGAAAATTCTGGAAAAATAACTGCTGGGATCCCATATATTGCAGAAAAAAATGCTTTCCACATTATGATTCCATCCGCCCTATTTCCATGTCAGAATGGCAGAACCTGAAAGTACGATTTGTATATCCGGAAAAATACTGGAAACTTGCCAACCATTATTACACCCACAATAAAGCAGTCATATCCGGGAAAAATGTGGAAAAGCTGCATACGATGATCCGGCAGAAAAAGCAGTGGGAAGAAATTTCCGAAAAGATGCCTGCGGCAGTAATGCGTCTGAATAAGGCAAAAACAAAACTTCCCTTTTTCAGAAAATTGTTATATAATGTTAATTATCTTATATAAAGAAACAGGAGGTATTTTGGAACATGGATTATAAAGAAATCTATAATCAGTGGCTTGAAAACCCATACTTCGACGAGGCAACAAAAGAAGAACTGAAAGCGATCAAAGACGACGAGAATGAGATCAAAGAGCGTTTTTATATGGATCTTGAATTTGGTACGGCTGGCCTGCGTGGTATCATTGGCGCAGGTACCAACCGCATGAATATTTATGTAGTAAGAAGAGCAACACAGGGTCTTGCCAACTATATTGCAAAAGTAGACAAGAAATCCCAGGGCGTTGCTATCGCATATGATTCCCGTCATATGTCACCGGAGTTTGCCCAGGAAGCAGCGCTTTGCCTGGCAGCTAACGGAATTAAGGCGTATATCTTTGAGACACTTCGTCCGACACCGGAGCTTTCTTTTGCAGTACGTCATCTGGGATGTGTGGCAGGTATCAACGTAACGGCCAGTCACAACCCGCCGGAATACAACGGATACAAGGTTTACTGGGAAGATGGCGCACAGATCACACCACCTCATGATACAGGGATCATGGGCGAGGTAAAGGCAATCTCCGACTGGAATACCGTAAAGACCATGGACAAGGAAGAAGCAGTGAAGGCAGGTCTTTTCGAAGTGATTGGACAGGCTGTTGATGATGCTTATATGGCAGAGCTTAAGAAACAGATCATCCATATGGATGCTATCCAGGCAGAGGGCAAGAACCTCAAGATCGTTTACACACCGCTTCACGGAACCGGTAATATCCCGGCCAGAAGAATCCTTAAAGAGCTTGGATTTGAGAACGTATACGTAGTACCGGAACAGGAACTTCCGGATGGAGATTTCCCGACAGTCAGCTATCCGAACCCGGAGGCAGCAGAGGCATTTGAACTTGGCTTGAAGCTTGCCAGAGAAGTAGATGCAGACATCGTACTTGCGACAGACCCGGATGCAGACCGTCTTGGCGTTCGTGTAAAAGACAGGAACGGCGAGTATCATGACCTTACCGGAAACATGTCCGGATGCCTTCTCGCAAACTATGAGCTGAGCCAGAGAAAGGCTGTAAACGGAAGCCTTCCGGAGGATGGAGCTCTTGTAAAGACTATTGTTACAACAAACCTGGCAGATGCGATCGCCAAGGGATACGGTGTAAACCTCATCGAAGTACTTACCGGATTTAAATACATCGGACAGCAGATCCTTGGATTTGAAAACAGTGGCAAGGGTACATATCTTTTCGGATTTGAGGAGAGCTACGGCTGCCTGATCGGAACCTATGCAAGAGATAAAGATGCTATCGTTGCAACTATGGCACTTTGTGAGGCAGCAGCTTATTACAAGACACAGGGCAAGACTCTCTGGGATGCAATGATCGACATGTATGAGGAGTTTGGATATTATAAAGATGCGATCCAGGCAGTTACCATGAAAGGCATTGAGGGACTCCAGAAGATCCAGGAGATTATGACAACACTCCGTCAGAATCCGCCGGCAGAGTTTGCAGGACATAAAGTAACTGCTGTCCGTGACTACAAGCTGGATGAGATCACAGATCTTGCTACAGGAGAGAAGAAACCGACAGGCCTTCCGAATTCCAATGTTCTTTACTATGAGCTTACAGACGATGCATGGGTATGCGTAAGACCGTCCGGTACAGAGCCGAAAGTGAAATTCTACTATGGAGTAAAAGGAACCTCTCTTGCAGATGCAGACGAGAAATCCGACGCAATGGGCAAGGCAGTTCTTGAAATGGTTGATTCCATGAAATAAATGGGGCATCCTTCCGCCTGTAATATGCGAAAAACCTTGACATTATAAGCCAAAAGGTTTATATATATAAGGCAAAGCCAAAAAAATAAGAGAACATCAATTATAGGAGGAAACACCATGAATAAAACAGAGTTAGTAGCAGCAATGGCGAAAGACACCAATCTTTCCAAGAAAGATGTAGAAGCTGTTCTGAAATCTTTTATCGATTGTTGTAACTGATGAACTGAAAAAAGGCGAGAAGATTCAGCTTGTTGGATTTGGAACTTTCGAAGTAAGCACAAGAGCTGCAAGAGAGGGAAGAAATCCTCAGACTGGTGAGACCATGACAATCGAGGCTTCCAAGTCTCCGAAGTTCAAAGCAGGAAAAGCTTTAAAGGACGTTGTTAACGGTAAATAATCTGTTGATTCAGTGATAACGGCAGGAGGAACCAGAAACCGGTTTCTCCTGCTTTTTTACTATGAAGTTTTGTTAAAGGAGGGAAAAAATATGCGTCTTGACAAAATATCTGAAAGTATCCAGACTGATCAAACGCCGTACAGTAGCCAATGAGGCATGTGATGCGGGAAGAGTTCTGGTAAATGACAAGCCGGCGAAGGCATCCGTGCAGGTAAAGACCGGCGATACCGTGGAAATCCAGTTTGGAAGCCGTAACGTAAAGGTGGAAGTCCTGGAAGTGAAAGACACCGTAAAAAAAGATGAAGTGGAGAGTATGTTCCGCTATATCTGATACTACAGCATCCGGGAAGAGGTCTATTTCCGCAGCTTTTTTCATAAATTAAAAAGAGAAATCGCTTCAGGAGAATCTGGCTTTGGAGGAAAAAAAATCCGCAGCGATCCACAAACTGATGCTAGAACGGCAGAAAGGCGGCACGATCACAGGAATCCGAGATGTGATCTCTTTCGACGAAAAAGAGATCCTGCTGCATACAGAAGATGGAAAACTATCCATAAAAGGCGAAACTCTTCATGTGAAACATCTGGATCTGGAACATGGAGAACTGAGCCTGGAAGGCAGAATTGACAGCCTTGCGTATCTGGGCAGAAAGAAAGAGAAACAGGAAGAATCCCTTATAAAAAGACTGTTTCATTAAAGACAAAAAGACAGTAAACTGGTTGATATTTTTTGCAGAAGTTGTAAAATCTGGATGTATAAGCTCATAACAGGAAAAGAAAACCAAAAAGGTAAAAAGGAGCAGACAGAATGAAGAAGCCAGGAAAGGGAAAGAAAAAGAAAATCGGATACAATTACCTTGGCATGGCAGGCATTGCTGTGATTGCACTGGTTCTGCTTGGAAGCCTTATGGTGCAGAGCAAGACTTTACAGCAACGTCTGGATTACTACGATTCCAAGGCTGTGGCACTGGAGAAATCCATTGACAGTGAGAAAGAACGCACCAAGGAGATCGAAGCCGAAAAAGAATATATGAAAACCGATGAATACGTGGAAGAAGCAGCACGTGAGAAGCTTGGACTTGTGAAGGATAACGAGATCGTGTTCCAGGAAGAAAACTAGCACAGCGAATGCAGAAGCATTTTGGCGAAAAGTTTTCTATAAGTTTCGTGTTACTTTGACAGATATTTCAGAATACCTCCTTTATAATAATCAGTCAGTGAAGGTTATAAGGGGAGGGGAAAATATGCAGGAATGGATCATTGCCATGCTCGTAGTCAGCATTCTGCTGATACTCCGGGACATGGCAAAAACTGTCTTTTCGGGAAGAACACAGGCAAAAGAAGAGATGATGCCGCTCAGTGAAAGCCATCCCCAGAAGGAGAAGGTGGAACGATATGCAGCATCCTTCCGGAAACTTGCGGATACATTCTATGGAATGCCTTACAGAAAGGAATTTTTGAGTGGAGGACAGCTGAACCGAATCATTTCGGATACTAGCGCCTGTGTGTGCTCCAGATGTTATCAGAGAGAGATCTGCTGGGGCGAGCGTGCAGGAGAAACCATGCGGAACAGCGAGCATATGCTAAGAGTCATGGAGGAGGGGGATGAAGAGGCTGTTCGTCAGGTTCGCAGTGAATGGATGAGTGCCTGTGGGCGTCTGCCCAGTATTTTCAGGTTTGAACGAAGGATTCCGGGAAGAACGGCAGAATCTTGTGTGGGACAACCGGATGATCGAAAGCCGGCTTGCTGTGGCTCAGCAGCTGACAGAGATTTCCAGGATCATGGATCATATGGCAGAAGAGCTTTATGATATTATGCCGGCAGATCCCAGGTTTCAGGAAGAACTTCGAAAAGCCTTCCGCAGGAAACACGTACTCATAAAAAATGTCTGGGTGATGGATAAGATTGAGGGAAGACGGCAGATATTTCTGAGTTTACGTGCCAGAAGCGGGCAGTGTGTTTCCATGACAGAAATCGCACAGATTTTATCCAGAATATGTGGCAGCCCCATGACGCCGGAACAGGGAAGCAGGAGTATTGTAAATGGAGATTTCCATACGGTACATTTTGTGGAAGATGTCAGCTATCAGATCCTTTACGGGGTAGCCAGGCTTACAAGAGAAGCAGAAAAGGTTTCCGGGGATAATTATATCTGCCGTCAGGAAGAGGATGGCAGGTTTTTTCTCTGCCTGTCCGATGGAATGGGATCCGGAATGGAAGCTTTCCGGGAAAGTGAGATCGTAGTGGAACTTCTGGAACAGTTTATGGAATCCGGACTTTCCCAGGAGACAGCGGCCAGAATGGTGAATTCCGCCCTGATTCTGAAAGGACGGGAAGGGATGTTTTCTACGGTGGATATCTGTGCGGTAGATCTTTATACGGGAATCTGTAATTTCCTGAAAGCGGGAGCATCTTCCACTTTTATAAAAAGAGATCACTGGGTAGAGTCCATTGCTTCCGAAAGTCTGGCAGCGGGCCTGATCCAGCAGCTGGATTTTGATACGGCTTCCAGAAAACTGTATCATGGAGATTATCTGATCATGATGACGGATGGCGTCCTGGATGCACTGCCAGCAGAACATGAGGAAGAGACCATGAAAGAGATCATCATGGATGTCCATGAAAAAGAACCAAAAGAGATCGGTCGTGGAATTCTGGAGAGGGTTCTGGGATACAGTGACTATCGTGCACGGGATGATATGACCGTCGTTGTGGCTGGTTTATGGAAAAAATAGGATTAGTCAAGCGGATATTCGCAATTGAAGCAGGGGACTTACTTGATTTGGTTAAACACAGGAGAAAAAATGATCGAACGTGTAAAGAAATATATCAGAGAAAATCAGATGCTGAAAGCAGGAGACATTGTTGCGGCAGGAGTCTCCGGAGGGGCAGATTCCATTGCCATCTTCATATCCTGAAGAGTATCCAGGAAGAATTTGGATTTTCTGGAGGCAGTCCATGTTCATCATGGAATCCGGGGAGATGAGGCGGACAGAGA
>ENA-OQAJ01000339-OQAJ01000339.1-human-gut-metagenome-genome-assembly--contig:-NODE-339-length-14566-cov-3.263453_pt1 | contig 14566 bp, 19 predicted proteins | sample MGYA00242736_ERZ504529 | MGnify/ENA primary metagenome ERZ504529 (study PRJEB26092, sample SAMD00036275) | human gut metagenome | host: Homo sapiens | study: EMG produced TPA metagenomics assembly of...
GTGCTGATAAATCTCATAAATGCACTCCCCTGCCCTCGTGGTGTGCTATTTATAAACACGGCATCCTCCAGAACATGAACAAATACATTGCCCACCTCTTTGCGGAGAACATCCTGAATATTATCTTTGTCAAGTTTCTCGTATTTCGGCAGAAATTCTGCAACCCATGCAGCATGTTTCTCGATCTTTTCATTAGAAGCGATATCCTTGCCGCTCAAAATATACTCTTCCAGAAGTTCCAGTTCTTCTTTCAGACGTGCCGGAAGAACGGCCAGGCCCATAACTTCAATGAGACCAATATTTTCCTTCTTGATGTGATGGTAACATGCATGTGGATGATAAACGCCAAGCGGATTCTCTTCTGTTGTAATATTGTTTCGAAGTGTCAGATCCAGCTCAAAAGTATCTCCCACCTTACGTGCGATCGGCGTGATGGTATTATGAGGCTCACCGTCTGTCTCTGCAAAAACAAATGCAGCTTCGTCTGTATAGCCTCTCCAGTTTTCCAGCACATGTGTCGCCAGATCGATCAGTCTCTTCTCATCTTTACTCCGGATACGCAAAACAGAAAGCGGCCATTTCACGATACCGGCTTCTACATCTTCATATCCTGGAATCGTCACATGCTTCTCGATCTCAGCCTTCGCCATGGCAAATGTATAATGTCCGCCCTGGAAGTGATCATGGCTCAGGATAGAACCACCAACGATCGGAAGATCCGCATTGGAGCCAAGAAAATAATGCGGAAACAGTTTTACAAAATCAAACAGCTTGATAAAACGTGTTTCTCTCGATCTTCATAGGTGTATGTTTACTGTTAAATACAATACAGTGTTCATTGTAATAAACATATGGGGAATACTGAAAGCCCCACGGACTGTCATTGATCGTGATCGGGATAATTCTGTGATTTTCTCTTGCCGGATGATTTACTCTTCCTGCGTAACCTTCATTCTCCGGACAAAGCAGACATTTCGGGTAACTACTGGATTTCACAAGTTTGGCAGCTGCGATGGCTTTCGGATCTTTTTCCGGTTTGGAAAGGTTGATGGTGATATCGATCTTACCATATTCACTGTCTACTGTCCACTTCTGATCTTTTTTTACACGGTAGCGTCTGATATAGTTGCTGTCCTGACTCAGTTTATAAAAATAATCCGTTGCTTTCTCCGGATCTTCTTTATAAGCATCCCAGAATTCTTTCTGCACCTGCGCCGGACGCGGCATCAGACAGTTCATAAGTTTTGTATCGAAGAGATCTCTGTATACAACGCTGTCCTCAATAATCCCTCTCTTTACAGCTTCATCCAGAAGCTCATCGAGAGTCGCCTCAAGATCAATTTTAGCATACTCTGTCTCGGGTTCTGTATATTCACTTTCCCCAAAGGCATCCAGAAGAAGATTCGTCGCATAGATTCTTTCACATTCTGGTGTTATTCCTGTCTCCACTCCATACTGCACCAGTTTTTTGATACTTTCACTTAACATTACATTTTCCCCTTTCCTGTCGCGCTTTTTCCAAAAAAGGACAAATACACCTGTCCTTTTCTGATTTATGCCAAACGGGTCTTCCCGATTTGTCATCTCTGCTGTTACCCCACGCTTTTATCCGGCCATTTATCTGCGTCACTCTGTAACGTTTTTCTATATAGGTCAGGAATACATTTCCCGCACTTTCAAATAATGCTGTACTGTCATTCATTCCATATGGGCTTGTCTGTCCTGTAGACGGGTCATAAAGATACGTATTATATTCATCATAGCCTACGATCACAACGCTGGAATTCTCTCCGGTTTTGGCCACTACCGGCCTCTGGGCGCTGACCTCATAAAGGACATTATCAAGACTGCATCCGGTCAGATCGATCACAGTTCCTGTATCTCCCAGTCCATCCTGAAGTTCCTTCTTCTTCCAGTTAGCTGTCAGGATCGTATCCGGTACATCTTCTATATCCATCTGGATCTTTGTCTTTTTATTTCCACGTTCCCAGACATACTGCTGAGCACGGTTCAGGACAACTCCGGTCTGATTATCCGCACGTTTTACGGCTGCTGCCGGATCTGTATAAATCCGGTCAAGAGATCCATATGCATAAACATAATAAAGTTCTCCCTGCGGAACAGTCGTATCCAGTGTCACCGGTGAATCTTCTGTACTCTCGATCTTGGAATAAACAAGCAGCGGGCTGTCCGTCTCCGGCTTCTGGGTCATGGTCAGGCGGATCAGTGTTCCTGCGCGGTTTGTAGTGATCAGAGCCACATCTACCTGACTTCCGGATGCCTTTTTGTTATTCATGATATTATCTTTTTTCTGGACTGTATAAGTATTTCCTGATTTTGCGGAAAGCTCAAATTCCATCATGGTACTTCCAACCGTCACATTTGTGACATAAAGGCCATCCTGATGATATTCTTTCTTTACTTTACCCTTAAAGCTCTCAATGCGGAATGTACTGAGTCCTTCTGTTTCATGTCCGTTGGCATCTGTAAGAATATCCTCATCAGAAAGGATTCCATATACCAGATCTTCATTCATAAATCCCAGAGTTCTCAGTTTCTGCCCGCTTTCCGGCAGGAGATCTCTTGTTTTCAGTGAATCAAACTCGATTTCTCTGATCTTTCCTTTATCATCTCCGGAAGTGATCAGCCATGCCGCATGTGCCTTGGTCTCAGATACTACAAAATAATTCTGTTTAATACCATCTTCCAGGATCTCAGAAGTTCCTGTTTCAATATCTACCTGATACAGCTTCTGTGCAAAAAGAAGAAACAGCTGATTATTTTTGTTTACATAAGTAAGTGTTCCGAGATCTTCCTTCAGGAATTCGTAGGATTCTGTGCTCGGTATGAAAACCTTTTCTTCCACTACATTACGGTCACTGTTGTAATGATAAACACAGACTCCGCTGTATCCTTCATGAACACCACGGTTCATATAACCATAAAGTACAAAATCCACATCTCCACTGTCTGACACGCGGATGATCTTAATATCATGTTCCGTTCTCACATATCTGGAATCATTATTTTCATCTTTACGGAAACTGAAGATCCTTGTGATCTTACCGCTGGACGGTGCATAAGACCAGAGATCACCATCCTGCTCAAAAACAACGATCTTTCCATCACTGTTAGACGCATAGGTGACATTTTTTATTTCGGATTCCCAGAAGAAGTCCCGCATCGGAAACAACCGTCTGAGAAGGATCAAAAACTTTTGTTGCAGAACGCTTGAAGTCCAACAGCATGATCCTGGTCTCCGTATAACGCATACGATAAAATTCCGTAACATCATAAATTTCTGTTTTATCCTCATCATCCTGTGCAGAAACCTGATAATTCAAAGTAATACTTGCGGTTGTTTCGTTGATATCATCGATCAAAGGCACACCTTCCATATACATTTTGGGTGAAAGTGATCCCCAGCTGATATTGGAAAGGCCTGAAGAGATGGTAATATTATTGAAATTGGTTCCACTGGTCGTATCTTCTGCCTCCAGATATCCCGTCAGAGTATCTGCCTGCTCTTTATCCAGACATTTGGAGGAAAAATCTTTTACAAACTGCAAATACGCCTCTGTATTTAACTGCGTTCTGGAAACAACTCTTGTATAGTAATAAACTTCCCCCTCGCTGGTATCCAGCGTGATCTGAAGAGAATATTCCTGGTTCATACGAAGATCACTGCCAATTTCGATCTCTGTACTTAAATATCCGTTTTCTTCTTTGGTAAGATTCTTGATCTTACGGTTCTCCATAACCTTGCTTCCATCTGAAGTACGCACCTCATACGCAAGGCCTGTTACTGTATCTGTGTATGGATTGATCTCAAATGTCAGCTTTTTCGTCGTATCCAGAGGTGTAATACTGCCTCGCATGAAATCGGTCTGCATCTGCTGCCTGTATCCATACATTTTATTTGCCTGTGTACTTCCCAGCTTTACCATAACTTCCGGAAGCGTGGCGTCATTCATATCTGAACGGTTATCCGTAGACTGACTGTTCATCAGAAGTGATGTACAGGCCACTACTGCTACGAAGATCACCAGAAGTATAGCTCCTTTACGTAGGATCTTTTTCATGTCATTCTCCCTTCTGTGAGATCGACTCTTCCGGATAAAGAAGCCTGTCCAGTGTAGGATTTACATGAAGCGCCTTCATGGAATCCGCAAAACTTTCTCTGTTCTTTTTCTTTCCGGTTTTTACTGCGCGGATCAGGATATTCTTTGGTGTATGCTCCATATCAATAAACTCAAGAAGCTGTGTCTCATAGCCTTTACTTTCCAGAAGCTCTGCCCGCAGGCCATCTGTGATCAGCGCAGCCATACGTTCTTTCAAAATTCCGTAACGCATGATCGGCTGCAGCATTTCATTTTTGATCTGGCGGTTCAGTTCATGCTGGCAGCATGGAACAGACAGGATCACCTGTGCCCCCCATTCCACGGCTTTCGCCAGGGCAAAATCTGTTGCTGTATCACAGGCATGAAGTGTCACCACCATATCTACGGAAGAAACTCCTTCATAGCCGGCAATATCTCCCTGATAGAAATGCAGTTTATCATACCCATAAGATCTGGCAAGCTCGCTGCAGTGTCGGATCACATCTTCTTTAAGATCAAGGCCTATGATGTTCACATCAAAACCCTCAAGCTCTCTGAGATAATAATACATCGCAAATGTAAGATAGGACTTTCCACAGCCAAAATCCAGGATTGTAATCTCCCGGTCTTTCGGAAGTTTGGGAAGAATATCCCGAATAAATTCCAGAAAACGGTTGATCTGCCTGAATTTATCATATCGGGAAGCAACTATCTTTCCATCTTTTGTCATAACTCCCAGATCCACCAGAAACGGAGCTGCGGTTCCCTCTTTCAGAATATACTGTTTCACACGGTTATGCGGTGCGATTTTTACACTTTCATTCTGAACAGCTTTATGATTTTTTGTTTTAATCGTTGCCTTGCCTTTTTTGCTTATGAGGATGCTTCCATCCTGGCTGCGTCCGATTACCTGAAGCTGACGGAATTCTTCCATTGCCTGCTCCAGATAATCGATAATCTCTTCCCTTGAATAATTTTTATGGTAAACCTTCGTTCCCTCTGTCACAGACGCCTGGTAACAAAGTTTCCCTTTCAGTTCCACAGGACGAAGCTTCACCTTGGAAGGTCCCTCACCAGTCCTGCGGCCACTTACAACAGCCTGGATCAGCTGTTCATTGATCTGTTCTTCTAAAAATTCCCTTATTGTCTTCATCATACTTCCATTATATTCATTTTCGTTTTTCTTGTATATGGACAGATGTTGGAGGAACCTGTCATTCATATTCTGTCATTACTGTTATCGCGGAAAATACTGTCGACATCTCCGGCGTCGGCATCTTCTCCGGGAAATTTCCTGATATACCAATACCTGGATAAGATCATCCAGAAATCCGCCCGGCATTTCCTGGGCACTGGCATCTTTGGTCATCTCATCTTTCACCAGACTGCAGATATGATACAGCATAAAAACGATCCGGATACTCGTCATACAGGCGGCTTCCCTCATAGTCCAGAAGCTGACACTGCATTTCCGCCTTCTCCTGGATCTTTCTGGCTGTATCTGGGTAATAGGATTTCATCAGGTCAAACTCTCTCTCCTGTTCCCGCTCCTCATTATAAAAAAACAGGATTTCCCTGTGCAGCATAAAAACGGATAAAAAGTCTCGATAAAGCATAATCGCTGCTGTCCTCTCTCTGCTATCTCTTACAGTATATGCAGAAAAGATATGACGGTTCCCCTGTTTCTGCAATTATGCCATGCGTTTCAGCATTCCCTGAGTCAGGCGCACGCTATGCTCAATGGCAAGTTTCTCAAATGCCGGATAATCCATGTTTGCGCTGTTATCAGCCTTGTCAGAAATCGCTCTGATGATCAGGAACGGGATTCCGTTAAGAGCTGCTGCCTGTCCGATCGCCGCACCCTCCATCTCAACTGCATATGCGCTGAACTCTTTTACAATGTTGTCCTTTACACCCTGATCACATACAAACTGGTCTCCAGAAGCAATTCTTCCTTCAAAAACCTGGATCTCCGGATTCACTTCCTCGCATACATCACGGGCGATCTTACGAAGACCCTCATCTGCCTGGAAAGAAAATTCTTTCATCTGAGGAATCTGTCCCTTCGGATATCCAAATCCTGTAGCATCCATATCATGATGAAGAACATCTGTAGAAAGTACGATATCTCCGATATTGATGTCGTTATTCAGGCTTCCTGCAATACCGGTATTGATCACAGCTTCCACCTGAAAAAGATCTGCCAGGATCTGGGTACACATACCTGCATTTACTTTACCGATTCCGGACTGCACTACAACAACTTTCTTTCCTTCCAGAACTCCCTCATAAAAGTCCATGTTTGCTCTTGTAGTGATGGACACATCTTCCATCACTTCTTTCAGTCTTGCAACTTCCTGTTCCATTGCGCCTATAATTCCAACACATTTCATGATCTGTAAGTCCTCTCTTTCAATATAATATCCTGCTGAATTTTCATTTTTCTTCTGTTCAACAGTACTTTTTCTTTTTCTACAACGTTCATTATAACAAATTTTTATTTTTTATGGAAACTTTTTTTAAGAGATGATATAATTGGTAGATATGATACTGCTCTCCGGTACAAAACCATATAGATATTCTCTGTACCGGACGGCAAATAAATACAGGAGGAATTTTTATGACATATAAAACAAAAGGTGTCTGTGCTCAGGGAATTGAGTTCGAGATCGACGACAATAAGAAAGTACACAATATTAAATTTACAGGTGGATGCTCCGGAAATACACAGGGCGTTGCACATCTTGCAGAAGGAATGGATGCTGATGAAGTGATCAGCCGCCTGGAAGGTATCCGCTGTGGTTTCAAACCAACTTCATGTCCGGATCAGCTTGCAAAGGCAATCCGTCAGGCATTAAACGAAGGCTGATCTGTAAGATCAATCGCCACCCTGCAGAATCTTTTTTCTGCAGGGTGTTTTTTATATTTGTTTCTTCTGTCAGATATCTGTTCTGTCCCATTTATCACACAATGACTGGATATCTCTTGCAAAACGGTCCAGATCTTTGTTTGGGCAGCCTTCATTCTTACGGATAATCGTCATCAGGCGGCGTCCCATAGCCAGAAGCTTCTCATATGCACGGGCGGCTTTGGTCGTTTTTGGGTGAAGCAGTGGCTTTCACAATGCGGACACCAACAGCTTCGTGGATACATTTGTTCTCCAGAAGATCATATTCTGTTCCGCTGAACGGCGCCGTTGCGTCATATCCCAGCTCTTCTTTCAGTCTCTGGGCAAAAACCTCCGTTACCGTATCATCTCCGTGAGTAACAAAGACATGCTTCGGCTTCGTTTCAAATGCTCTTGCCCAGTTCAGAAGGCCATTTACATCTGCATGACCACTGATTCCGGGCATTCTGCTGATTTCCGCTGCAACCTGCACCGTCTCTCCAAACAGTTTCATCTCTGTGGCCCCTTCCAGAAGTGCCCGGCCAGGGGTTCCTATCGCCTGATATCCAACAAAAAGAATGGTATTTCTTGGATCCCACAGATTATGTTTCAGATGATGTTTGATACGTCCGGCATCACACATACCGCTGGCAGAAATGATCACCTTGCAGTCTTCATCGAAATTAATCGCTCTGGAATCATCGGTAGTAACGGATGTCTTCAAGCCCGGGAATGACAGTGGATTGATTCCTTTGTTCAAAAGATCCATTGCTTCTTCATCGTAGCAGGTATAGGCATTTTCACTGAAAATCGTAGTTGCCTCATTGGCAAGAGGACTGTCTACATACACAGTAAAGCCATCATGCCCGTGAACAAGCCCCTGTTCTTTGATCTGACGGATAAAATACAGCATTTCCTGCGTACGGCCCACAGCAAAGGATGGAATCACCAGATTACCGCCTCTGTCAAAAGTTTTCTGAATGATTTCCGCAAGCATGACTGGATAATCCGGTCGTTCTCCATGACTTCTGTCTCCATAAGTAGACTCCATCACAACATAATCTGCCTCTTTAATATATACAGGATCCTTGATCAGAGGCTGATTAAGATTTCCGATGTCTCCGGAAAATACGATTTTCTCTTTCTTGTCATCTTCGGTAAGCCAGATTTCAATACTGCTTGATCCCAGGAGATGTCCCGCATCCACAAAACGAACCTCGATTCCTTCAGCAGGTTTGATAATTTTATCGTATGGACATCTGACAAAGTTTCGAAGAACACCCATTGCGTCTTCCATCGTATATGCAGGAATAAATTCCGGTTTTCCTTCTCTGCGCCCCTTACGATTTCTCCATTCAGCCTCAAACATCTGGATATGTGCGCTGTCACGGAGCATGATATCACAGAGATTACAGGTTGCTTCTGTGGCGTAGATTGGTCCCTGATAGCCTTTTGCATATAATGCCGGAAGATTACCGGAATGATCCATATGAGCATGTGTCAGGAGCACAAAGTCCAGGTCACCCGGAGCTACCGGTAACTCTTTATTCTCGTAATAATCTGGTCCCTGCTCCATTCCATAATCCACCAGAAACTTCCGCCCTGCTGCTTCCAGATAATAGCAGCTTCCGGTCACTTCGTGTGTTGCACCGATAAATGTTATCTTCATGCACAAGCCCCCTTTTCCGCTCTGCTATATGTTCATAAACGCAATCGACTTACGTTTAAGCAGAAATAATCGACTTTCTGTTTATTAACAGTTTTATTGTATTTATTATACACGAAATGTTTGGATTTTGACAGTCTTTTTGTGAAATATATGGAATTTTAAGAATTTATCTTTAGAAAGATTGTTAGATTTTTCAGAATTTTAAGATTCCCCAGCGAAGGTAATGTAAGTTTACTGGATTTTTTGGTTTGTTGACATCGCTGGGGATGGGATGAGCTTATGCTATAAAATTATTTTACCAGGACTCCCTTGGTTACTGTTCTAACTGCTTCTTTACTTCCATTCTTTTGCTGCATGGTAGCACGGACTCTGTAGTAGTAGCCGCTTGGAACGATAAACTTCTAAGCTTTTTAGTTAAATGAGTAGCATTGTTTGTTGTAAAACTCCAACTTTTATACACTGAATAACTACCATTAACTTTTCTCTCTAAATACAGTTCCAAATACACTGTATCACATGCATGATGGCATTGTGTAATTCCAGAAACCCCTACTTTATTACTGGCTAACTTTGAAACCTTGGTAGTTCCATAATTTAAATTCGTCCCTCTAAGCACACTATAAACTGTATCTTCGGAAGAATCTAAATCTGTTTCCAGATCTGTTGCTTCTGTAATGTCTGATGTATCAGATGCCCAAACAGCACTAATATTTGTGCAACATAAAAATTCCTACAAGCATAAAATAATGTAATAAATTTAATGATCTTTCTTTCCATTTTTCCTCCTTCCAAACTCACATTCCTATCTTTAATACGATTTTTTCACTGCGTTTTCTCTCAAAATCTCATATTTTCAATCAATTTTTCAAATTCATTTTCTGGCATTTTCCCGCTGACTTGATAGTATACTTCTTCATATTTCCAATATGCTACATAGTTTTTTTCTTTATCCGCCTTATCTCTTACCGCTAATAAAGTAATTGTAATATTTTCATCATCAAATACTATTTTTTTTATTTGCTTACCATCTAACCCAATCGCAATACTATTTTGATTATCAATATTCTGATCCATATATAATGTTATTACTTTATCATCATGCTGATATTCCATAAATGCAAAATTTTTGCATTTTATCAACCTCATAATCTAAATACTTAAAATTTCTGCGGTCGATACATGAAATACGGAACTTTTTATTCCCAATTTTTCAGTTATATCTGATATAGCATCATCTTCACACATATCCACCGAATCATTTCTGACGTCATTATCAACACTAATCTTCGTATCATTCCCCGTCCAAACCTTCACCGAATCAATAAAATAACTCCTGTTAGCCTGGCTGGTCATGCTTGCGGCGAATACGCCTGCTGCACACACGAGCACCGCCGCTGCCACCTTTTGCTGCTTTATGCCTTTTTTCTCAGGGAGGTAGACAATTTTTACTTTTTCAGGTTCATCTTCTTCATAAACGCCATCTGCTTTCAGTCGGTCCACAAGTTTTTTGTAGGCAGCTTTTGCCTCTTCTTCCGTTTCTCCATCATCAGGAAGAACTCCGTTCGGAAACAGAACTTCCTCCATCTCGTCTATTTCTTTTTCGTATTCTTCTGCCAACCATTTTTTCAGTTCATCATCCCTGAAATCTTCCATTATTTTTCTCCTGTAATCCTATCTTTCCTTGACAATTCCTCCGTTAGAGTTCATATTTAATGATAGTATATGACTATTCAGGAGGAATCCAAATGAAACACATCGTACTTACCGGCGGTGGTACTGCCGGCCATGTAACTCCAAATATTGCCCTGATCCCAAGACTTAAGGAGCTGGGTTATACAATTTCCTATATCGGTTCCTATGAAGGAATCGAAAAAAACTGATCGAAGAACTTGGAATCCCTTATTATGGAATTTCATCTGGAAAACTGAGACGCTACTTCGATCTAAAAAACTTTTCTGACCCGTTTCGTGTCCTGAAAGGCTTCAGCCAGGCCAGAAAAATTCTGAAAGATCTGAAACCGGACGTGTTTTTTCCAAAGGCGGATTCGTTACAGTTCCTGTTGTAATTGCGGCAAAACGCCTGAAAATCCCAGCACTTATCCATGAATCAGATATGACTCCCGGACTCGCCAATAAACTCTGTCTCTCATCTGCATCAAAAATATGCTGTAACTTCCCGGAAACTGTCAATAATCTTCCTGCTGACAAAGCAGTTCTTACCGGAACTCCGATCCGTCAGGAACTTCTTTCCGGAAATGCGGACGCTGGTCGTAAATTCTGTGGTTTCACTGCTGACAAGCCAGTAATTATGGTTATTGGCGGCAGTCTCGGCGCAGCTTCTGTAAACGACAATGTCCGTAAGATTCTTCCGGAACTTCTGAAAGATTTCCAGGTTGTTCATCTTTGCGGAAAAGGTAAAACCGATGAAAGTCTTAAAGGTACCACCGGGTATGTCCAGTATGAATATATCCAGGATGAACTTCCGGATCTGTTCGCTATGGCTGATGTTGTGATTTCACGTGCAGGTGCCAATGCAATCTGCGAAATCCGCGAGCTGCATAAACCTAATCTTCTGATTCCACTTTCCGCAAAAGCAAGTCGTGGTGATCAGATTCTCAATGCACGTTCTTTTGAACGCCAGGGATTCAGCATGGTTCTGGAGGAAGAAGAAATCACAGAAACAAAACTTCTGGACACCATCCACCAGCTTTATACTGACCGTCAGAAATATACAGAAGCCATGGCTGGAAACGGTCGTGTAGATTCTATCAGCAAGATCACAGAGCTTATTGAAGAATGCGCCCGTTCCTGATCATTCACTTTCTGTAAAAAACTCTGCCATTTCCAGGAAATGGCAGGGTTTCTTTTTATTCGTAAACTTTACGAAACTCTTCTTTCAGCCAGCGCTTTGCCTTATATATCCTGTTATTCACACCACTCTTTGTCAATCCAAACTCTTCTGCAACTATCTCAACTGGAATATCCAGATATTTGACCTGAATCAGGATTTCATAATTAAGAGGCTGTTCTTCACGAAATCTTTCCAACACCATGTACATAAATTCTTTCTTCTCTTTACGCAGAATTACTTCTTCCGCATCAACAGATCTCCGAACTTCCAGAATTTCCGAAATATCTTCTGTACAGACAAACTCATGTCTGGAACTGGACTTCTTTTTATAATCCATTGCTTTATTCACGGAAGATCTGCGTATCAGGGAATACATCATTTTTTCATTGTCAACATTCAGTCCTTTTCTCATGTTGTACATTTTATAAAGTACATCCTGGCTGACATCGTCTGCCATATTCCAGTCGTGCAGGATTCCGTATGCGTATGCTTTGGATATTTTTCGATATTTAAGGTAAAACTCTTCGTATGTCTGATTTTTCATTTTTTCTCTTTAGTAGGTATTTATCAGTCTCTGACCTTTTTCAGAATTTCATCTCTCACCTCATCGCTGAGCTCTCCGGCTTTCCAGGTCAGTCCAACTTCATCACCTTTATATCTCGGAATCAGATGCATATGAAAATGAAATACAGTCTGTCCTGCAATCTCTCCATTATTCTGGACAATATTAAATCCATCACAGTTTAATGCATCTGTCAGCTTTCCAGCCATTTTTTTTGCGAGGATCATTGCCTTTCCTGCTGTCTCATCTGGAAGCTCATAAATATTAGCTGCATGTTTTTTCGGTAAGATCAGAGAATGACCTTTACTTGCCGGACCCAGATCAAGAATTACACGAAAATCCTCATCCTCATAAAGTGTTGCTGCTGGAATTTCTCCATTTGCAATTTTTACAAAATATACAATCTCCCATTGTTTTATCCTCCTAGCTTAAATAGTTGTTATTCTTATTTTGTCGTATTTTCTCGATTTTTTCAATACTGTTCTTGTTGATATTTGGAATTTCTGATGTTAATATTTTTTTTGAGGTGATAACATGTGCAACGACGACACAGTTAATGAATTAAAAAAAGATTTTCATTACACACTTTCTAAATTTTCTCATGAAATCCGTAATCCGCTGACTCTGATCAACAGCGGACTTCAGATGATCGCATCCGCCCATCCAGAAGTTGAGGATTATGAACACTGGGATGATGTTATGGATAATCTCAGTTATGTGCGGGAACTTCTTGATGAACTTTCTGCATTTAATAACGCAGGACGGGTCAAACCCGAAGCAACCGATACCGGTATGTATCTGAAAACAGTTCTTTCTTCTGTCAAACCTACTCTGGACTATCTGGATATCCGTCTTGTGACAGACATTCCCAATGATCTTCCGACACTGATGCTAGACAGAATCCAAATCCGGCAGATGCTTCTGAACCTTCTTAAGAATGCCTGGGAAGCAGTTCCTGTTCCCGGCGGACAGATCTCTGTGACAGCTTTTACTGAAAAATCTGGTATTTGTATCAATATTCAGGATAATGGATGTGGAATTTCCAAAGAACAGCTTGCAAGTATCTTCCAGCGTTTTTACAACAAAAGAAACGCACCGGTCTGGGGCTTGCTATTTCCAGACAGGTAGCTGAAGCGCACCATGGCAGTATTTCCATAGAAAGTACCCCTGGTCAGGGAACCGTTTTCCATATTTTTCTTGGATGATAGAATATCACTGCAGTCAGAAAACCGCACAGCAAACCGCCAATATGAGCTATATTATCAACACCTTCACTTGCAAAACCAAAATACAGAGAAAACGCAGCCATGATCAGCATTTGTCTTATGGTCAGATCTGAAACTTTTCCTCTGTGACGGATTATCACATAGATCATTCCTCCCATAACTGCAAATACCGCACCAGATGCTCCTGCGGATAATGTGTATTTTTCTGTCTGCATATCAAAAAACAAAGAGAGCAGATTTCCTCCAAGACCTCCAAGAATATAAATCAGAATAAATTTTTATTTTTCCAACAACCGGTTCCAGCCGTTGTCCGAGAACAAACAGTACCAACATATTATTGATCAGATGGGGAGCTCCGAAATGCAGGAACATGCTGGTAAACATACGATACCACTGTCCCTGTTCAAAGATCAGAGGTGCATAAACCGCACCACATTCCAGCATATGCTGTCCATTCTCAGAGCCACCGGTAATCTCTACAATGAGAAAAATTAATGCATTTAACAGAATCAGCAATATCGTCACAGGTTCTTTTTTATTTCTTCCACTTAAGTCCTCTTTTCTGTAACATCTCCGGAAAATCATTTCCAGTTTGTGGTCAGTTTATTGGACTATTTTATCAGATTTTCATTATATAAACAACCTGCGGTCTTCTATATAATACGACATAAAACCCCTGTTTTTTTCGCTTTTGTTATCTCAAAAAAAATATAGCGGGCCTGTGCAAAAATCTACTTCATCCTCATCTTTCAATAGATGTTCTTCTCCAGCTTTCAACATCTGCCCATTAACAGATGTTCCATTTCTGGAATTCAGATCTGTCAGATAATATTCTCCGTCTCTTTTTCTGATCTTGGCATGAATCCGGCTGACCGTAGGCATATTGATCACAGCGTCTGATGCTGTCTCCAGTTTTCCGATCACAACAATCTCCTGTTCAAGATATATCGTTGCCAGTTCTCCCCGGTTCACGGCTTACCAGTGTGGCCGGACCCTTCACCAAGCCTGACGTAAGAACCATGGTTTCTCCGAATCCCTCTTCTGCCTCTCTTATCATTTCCTGTTTTTCTCCGTGTTTCTTTGATGTTTTTTCCATTTTCTCTTCCCATTCCGTTTCTATTCCTTCCTCTATATCCGTATCCATATTCTTTTCTTCTGAATATGCAGATCTTTTTCACAGATTTTTTCTTTTCTGATATTTTCACCGGAAGATCCTGTTCTTTCCTGGAAAATCTTTTTATCAGCCAGAAGATAACATCCCCAGGATCATTA
>ENA-OQAJ01000340-OQAJ01000340.1-human-gut-metagenome-genome-assembly--contig:-NODE-340-length-14540-cov-2.891279_pt1 | contig 14540 bp, 18 predicted proteins | sample MGYA00242736_ERZ504529 | MGnify/ENA primary metagenome ERZ504529 (study PRJEB26092, sample SAMD00036275) | human gut metagenome | host: Homo sapiens | study: EMG produced TPA metagenomics assembly of...
AGTTGCCGTAGGCCTGGTAGGCCTCGACCATGGTGAATTCCGGGGCGTGGGTGGCGTCGACGCCCTCGTTGCGGAAGTCGCGGTTGATTTCGAACACGCGGTCGATGCCGCCGACGAGGCAGCGCTTGAGGAACAGTTCCGGCGCGATGCGCAGGTAGAGATCCAGGTCGAAGGCGTTCATGTGCGTGGTGAACGGACGAGCCGCGGCACCGCCGTGCACGGTCTGCAGCATCGGGGTTTCGACCTCGAGGAAGTCATGGTCGGCGAAGGTCTTGCGCAGGGAGGCGACGGCCTTGGAACGGTTGCGCACCATGTTGCGGATCTTCTCGTCCGCGATCATGCCGATGTACGGCTTGCGGGTGCGGGTGTCCTCGTTCAGGTCCTTGTGCAGGGCCGGCAGCGGCTGCAACGCCTTGGCGGCGATGGCCCATTCGGTGGCGAACACGGACAGTTCGCCGGTTTTGGAGGCGATCACTCGGCCCTTGATGAACAGGTGGTCGCCCAAGTCGACCAGCTGCTTGAACTGCTTCAGGGAGTCGGCGCCGATCTCCTTCTTGGAGATCATGCCCTGGATCTTGGTGCCGTCGCCGGCGGACAGCTGCACGAAGCACAGGCCACCCGCGTTGCGCAGGAACAGCACACGGCCGGCGATGCCGACCACATCCTCGGTCTCGTCACCCGCTTCGAGCTTGCCGTCATACTTGGCGCGGACCTCTTCGATGGTGGCGGTGACGTCAAGGGTCACCGGGTACGGCTGGATGCCTTCCTTAAGCATCATGCGCGCTTGGCCACACGCATCTGCACCTGCTCCGGGTGGGCCAGCGGGCCGAATTCCTTATTGGACGGGTCCACTGCCTCGTCCAGCGCGGCGCCGCCGTTGATCTTGGCGCGAATCGCAGCATCCTGCTGCAGCAGCATTTCGGCGCGTTCCACCGTGGTCATGGTGGGAACTGCGGCCTCTTCTTCGTTCTGATTCTCTTGGGATTCGTTGGTCTCAGTCATAAGCCCCAAGTGTACCGAGAAGCCACTACACAACACGCGACACGCCGACCTTGCATACAGCGCCCAATCGTGTAGTATATCCAACTGTTGCCAAACGGGCTGTAGCGCAGCTGGTAGCGCGCTTCGTTCGGGACGAAGAGGCCGCGGGTTCAAATCCCGCCAGCCCGACAACTAAGGCGGAACTTCGGTTCCGCCTTTTTCTTTGCCTTTCCATCAAACCGACGCTTGGCACCGTCTCACCGTCGGTTTCGCGGGAATCGCAATATCGAACCGACGCTTGGCACCATCCAAGTGCTGGTTCGGCGGACAATCCAAAATAAGGAATCCCCATGAAGAGAAGCATTCTGGCGCTGGCCTCCGGCGCCTTCATCCTCGGCGCCGCCGAATTCGTGATGATGGGCATCCTGCCCCAGACGGCCACCGCCATGCATGTCAGCATTCCCGCGGCCGGCCATTACATCTCCGCATACGCCATCGGCGTGTGTGTCGGCACACTGATCCTGGTGTTCGGCCGCAAGGTGCCGCCGAAGCATCTCATCATCCTGTTCATGGCCATCGCGTTGGTCGGCAACACGCTCAGCGCCGTCTCCTTCTGCTCGCCGATGCTGCTGGTGGCGCGTTTCATTTCCGGCCTGCCGCATGGCGCGTTCTTTCGGGCACGGCCACGCTGATCGCCAAAACGCTTGCCGACAAGGGCAAGGAGGCGCAATCCGTGTCCATGATGGTGATGGGCCAGACGGTGGCCAACATGCTGGGCGTGCCCGCGGGAACGTTGCTCGCCGAGGCGATGTCCTGGCGGCTGGCGTTTGCGATTCTGGCCGCCTGGGCGCTTATGACGATCGTCGTGGTGATTTCGTGGGTGCCGTCCATCGATCCGATCAAGGACGCCGGCATCAAGGGGCAGTTCCGCTTCCTCACCCATCCCGGCCCGTGGCTGATTCTGCTGGCCGTGTTCTTCGGCAATTCGGGCATCTTCTGCTGGTGGAGCTACGTGTCGCCGTGGTTGCAGAAAACCGGCGGATGGTCGGCGACGATGGTGCCGATGCTGATGGTGCTCGCCGGCCTCGGCATGGTGGTCGGCGGCATCGTGGGCGGCAGGCTGACCGACCTGTGGAAGGCGGGCGCGACCGCGGCGCTATCGCACGGCATCGCCTTGTGCGGACTGTTGCTGGTCTTCCTGTTGCCCGGTAATCATGCGACCACCGCGTTGCTGACGTTCATCATCGGTTTCGCGCTGTTCTTCAATTCATCGCCACAGCAACTGCTGATGGTGCAGGCGGGCGAAGGCGGCGGCGAGCTGATTGCCGGTGCCGCCGTACAAATCGCCTTCAATTTCGGCAATGCAATCGGTTCCATCGTCGGCGGAGCGGCACTGACCGCGACGGCGATGAATTACCATTTCACCGGCATCGCAGGCGCGCCGATCAGCCTGCTCGCCGTCATCCTGCTGGTGCTCTACACCCGTCGCTACGAAGCCCGCGCCTAGCCCCATCCCAACCTTCCCATCCTTCTCCCCCAAATCCCATCTCAGCGTCGATCCCATCGCCCCCAATCCGCGAAACCGACGCTGAGGAGGGCCTAAGCGTCGGTTTGGCGGAAATCGCAATATCAAACCGACGGTTGGAGGACGCTCAGCGTCGGTTTGGCGGAAAGGTGCGGCGAAACTGACGGGTTTCCACATATCCACAGGTGGATTGTGGAGGGGATTATTGCGATTTTCCCCTGATTTCGTATTGTTTTACGGCACGGGAACATTGGCTCGCGGCGCAGGAATTGCGATCGTTCCGCGGATTCCCCATGATTCCGTGTTTTCCGCGCCACGCACGCCGAATACGACTAGAGTGGCGTACCGTGCGAAGCATTGTGAAACGAATTCTCGTCACCTGCGCGGCGACTACCGCGCTGGCGCTTCTTCTGACCATGGTCCTATGCGCGCTCGGCAATGCGATGGCGCCGAAATGGCAGGTCGAGCCGTTCACGGACCATATCACGCTCACCACGACCAATACCGCTATCCAAGCCGTTGACCCGGCCACAGGTGCCGTGCTCAAAACCCCGCAGGAGGGCGCGTACCGCACCAAGGAAACGCATATCACGGTCGCGTTGGACGGCGGCAAAACCGTGAATGCCATCGTTCGCGAGCCGCTCGACGCGCCGGCAGATCGTCCCGCATGCCTGTTCCTGCACGGTTCGGGCACCGGCAAATCGTCGGAGGCGTTCGGCGACGTGGCGAACGCGATGGCGTCGGCCGGCATCACCACTCTCGTGCCGGACAAGCGGCTCGACAACTACACCATGCTGCACCGCGACTACGTGTCCAGCGCGCACGACTATGCGAAATCGCTGGAAATCCTGAGAAAATGGCCGGGCGTGAGCAGATCGGAAACCGGCATCTACGCCGAATCGGAAGGCACATGGATCGCCACCGTGCTGACGCAACAGCATCCGGATCTTGCCTTCGCCATCCTCACCTCTCCCCCGGTCGTTTCGGGCCGTCAGCAGATGACGCTCGCAGCCACCAATTATCTGACCGCCGCGGGCGCACCCGATGCCGTCAAGCAGCTTATTCCGCGCATCACCAGCTTGGCACACAACGCATGGGACTCGCCTATGCGGATTCGACGCGGCCAAATACCGCAGATCGCTCACCATGCCGCTACTCATCAACTATGGCGTCAAGGACACAGCCATGCCGGTCGAACAGGGCGCGCGGCTGCTGATCAAAGCCGCAAACCAGGCTGGCAATACGAATGTGACGCTGCGGTATTATGACGCGAACCATCAGCTTCGAACCGGTTCGAATCAGACGGTTCCGGGACTGCCGTTGGAACCGCATTACACGCACGATCTGGAGGATTGGATCAACGCGGTGACGAGCGGCACGGGTGCGAACGGCTGGGCAACGCCGATGATCGCCGGAACGCAGCCGAATCAGACGGTCGCGGCACCGCTGAAGACCCCGCCCGCGCTGGTGAAGTCGATGGGTGTGATTGTCGGCGCAATCGCGGTTTGCCTGCTCTGCGCGCTGCTGGCGATGTGCGGCGCGCCAATTCTGCTCATCGCCGGCTGGGTGCGCGAGCGCCGTGCGTCACGGCGGGTATCGCACGATTCGGCTTCGACGGAACCGGCGGAGCCAACGGATTCGACTTCAATGTTTTCAACGGATGCGACCACACCGACAGGTCCATCCACACAACCGAATGCGGCACGTCCAATCGCAATAACCGACCATCGATTCCCGGTCGGCATGCGCGTCGCACTGGCGCTCAACACCCTCCTTGCCGTCGGCACGACCGGCGTGTTCCTGGCGTATCTGGTCACCGTCATCATTGATGCGATCTCGTTGACCGACAATTCGGCAGTGCTTGCCAAGAACTGGCATGCCATCGTCATGCTCACATGGCTGAGCCTTGTCGCGTTCGCCTGGCTGTTGGCGGAAATCATCGTGGACGCGTGCCGTCGTCATGCTAGGAATCGCGCGATTGCAAGCATAGATGACGATGCGGATATGAATAATGGCCACGATGCCGCAGCCGGAAGCGATGCGATATAGGAAAAGATGGAAAAGCATGCATCGGATCCGGCCATGTCATCGTGGCCACGTGTGTGGTGGTGTCGGCGGCGCTATCGTTGGCGCTGCTGGCTTTCTGGGGACTGTTCTGCTGACTGGCGTTCCCGTCGGCGCAGACGCACCGCGGCGACGACGGCCCAGACCACGGAAATGATGAGCAGCAGCGCGCCGAGACCGCCGACCACGTAGAAGAACAGCGTCGAGGGATTCGGCATCCACCGCCATGCGCCGATGGGCAGCAGGCACAGCATGGACATCAGGCCGATCAGGCAGAAGAACACGCCCAGCACGATGGTTCCGGTGCTTGGTCCGGACGGGCGGATTACCAGCTCGCCGTCCGTTTTGCCGATGCGCACTTGCTTGGAGGGGTCGACCGGCTCGGCTGATTTGGCTGGATCAGCCGATTTGACGGAACCGGTCGGACGTGCCGAACGGCCCGCAAAGCTTCCGCGCATGTCTTGTCCGGAGGTTTCCAGCGATTCGGCCTCGTCCTGCGATTCGAACTTCCTCTGCGCTTCCGGACCGCCGTCGAACGGCTTCTGGAACGATTCGGTCTTCGCCTCGCCCGGATCGTCGACGGCCGGCAGGGTTTCCGTGGGCTCGTCCGAGACCTCCGCGATTCCCATGACGTCGGTCAACGGCACTTCACGGGTTTTCTCGTCACTCATTTCGTTTCCTTTCCGCTGGCGCTTTTCCCGACGTTCTTCCATCGACGCTGCCATGCGATTGGCCGCCCGTCGTTCCCACTGGCAGCTTGCTGTCGGACGTGTACTGCATGGTGACACTGCCGCCGACCGTTCCATCGACGTTGACATACAGATCCGGTTCCTCCGGAGCCTTGTCCGAATCGATCGACGGCCAATACCACTTGTTCTCGTAGATCGTTTTGAATGCCTTGTCGAGATCCGTGCCGGCGTATACCGAATCCTGCGAATCGTTCTCCGTATCCGAACCGGCATCGCCCGCATCATCATCGCCGGAATCGTCGAAATCGGTGGTGCCGTTGAGCGCCGGAACGCCCTTGTTCACGCCATGATGGCCGAGTCCCGAATCATCGTTCTCGTCGAGGGACAGGCCCATGAAGCCCGTGCCGTTGAAGAACGTAATCCCGTCCGGCCCTCCTATGTAATCCGTGACGTTGGTGTAGCCGTCGTCCGGATCGCTGACCGACCACTGGCATCCGTCCGGCAGCGTGACCACCACCTGGGCGTTCACCACCACCAGATTCAGCTTCCCTGTCGGACATGAGCTTTCGCCGTACGTGCCGTCGTTGAGCTTGACCTTGTGCTTGCCATGCGCTGCCGGATATCCGCTCAAATCGATGTCGAGCACATCGTTGGCGTAGTTCTTGCCGACCACCACCAGTCCCTGTTCGTATCGTTTCATCTGGGCGTCGCTGGTGTCGCTCCATGTCACGATGCCGGAGACCGTCGTGCGGTGGTAGTCATTCGACATCATCCAATCGCGGCTTTCCCATGCCACCGCACTCGTGCAGAACGTCATCACCACGGCCATGAACGCCGCGCACCATGCCAGCGGATGCAGGCCGCCGGTGCGACGGCCCATGCAACCAAGCACGACGATCACCACGCCGATTCCCAGGCAGATGCCGCCGCAGCACAGTGTGGCGAGACGCAGCACGCGCAAGGCGTAATCCCAATCAACCGGCATCGTAATGGCGTACCAGCCAGATCCGGCGATCGCCAGCAATGCCAAGCCAAGCGTCACCAGTACCAGCAGCGGTCCGGCCGGCTTGCGGCGGGCGCGTTCGACTGCGGCGCGCCACCGTCGGCGGAGCGGTGAAGGTCGGCGGCACATTGGCCGTGGCAAACGCTGCAGGCGGGTTCACCGGCTGCTGAAACGTCTGGTATGGCGATTGGACGGGACGCGCGTACCGCTGGTAGCCGGAAGGCGCGGGACACGTCGGCTGCGGCATCGGCTGGCCTGGCGTGCCGGGCATGTTTGCAGTGGTGGCCGTGTTCGTGGACATCGGCTGCGGCATATATTGCGATTGCGCAGGCCGCACCGGCCGTCCCGGCTGAACGGGCTGAGCAGGCTGCCCAGGCCACGATCCGCCCTGCTGCGGCGGCTGCCAGCTCGCCGCATACGACTGGCGGTTCACCAGCAGCCAGAACACCAGCACGGCCACGCCGAACGCCAGCCATCCGGCGCCGGGCAGGCACAGCGCCACCGCGGCGCATACCAGCGCGCCCGCGCAGTTCCAATCCCAATGGCCGTTGACCAGCTCCTCGCACAGGATCCGGCCATCCATCTCGTCCGGTAGCAGGAACCAGGCCAATGCGTAGAACGCCGCTCCGGCGCCGAACAGTAGCGAGGTGAGAATCACCAGCGCGCGGACCAGAGTGGCGTTCCATCCCAAGCGGCGCGCCACGCCGTCGCACACGCCTGCGATCCACCGGTTGCGGCCGCGCGTGATCCGGCTGGAGCGGATCCATGCGAAGAATCGATTGCCTCGATTCGGCTGCGGCTGATACATCGGCGGCCGTGGCTGCGATTGCGGTTCGGCAGAACCAGCGGCACTGCCGCCTTGCGGATTGTTGTTTGCGTTGCTCATATCTCCATTACAGCAATCCGCAGCCGTCATACGTATCGGGGAACACCCTGAATCTGCCCTGAACACCAGCTGAAAGCCCTGAATCGGCATCCCCGACAGGGCACAATGGAAGCATGAAGTCCTTAGCCAAACCGCGATACACGCAGGAACAGTACGACCAGGCCAGCGCGGTCTACATGCGCTGGTGCTACGTGCAGGCCCTGCGCGAAGGCCGTCCCGTGCCGTCCAAGCCGGCGCGACTGCCGTTGCTGCGCCCGACGTACGGCCGCGAGGTCGCTGGCGTGGCCAAGGCCGTCAGCATGCATCTGGGCGTGTCCGTTCATCTCATCCGTTTCATTTTCGTGGTCACCACGTTTTTCTTCGGTGCGGGCGCGATCGCCTATATTTTTCTGTGGATCACCGTACCCGTCGGAGACCCGGTCCAGCAGGCGTACGTCATCGCCGGCAGCCAGCCCGTCGAGAACGCGCCGCTGTCCCACGGCAACGTGAGGAACGTAAGAAACCTAAGGAACGTCGGAAACGGCGGCGCGCAATCGCAAGACAGCGACGGCAACGCGGACGGCATGCAATCCGGCAGCGGAGCACAATCGTCCGAAAGCCTGGAACAGATGTTCGCCAACGCGCCGAGACCCGCGCTGCTGGCCATGGCGGGACTGCTTATGCTGGGCCTATGCGTGGCGATGGCGGCGAAAGGCATTGAAGGCACGCTGATTGTGCCGTTGCTGCTCGGCGTGGTCGGCGTCGGCGTCTCCTGGCTGCGGTTCAACGCGAAGGACGGCCAATTATGGACGATGCTCGGCGGCATCGCGGTCATTTTTCGTCGCGTACGCGATCTACATCGCCACCCACGTGCGCATTATGCAGTCCGCACGGCACGCCACGTTCACCATGCTCGTCGCCGGTTTGGCGCTGCTTGTCGGCGTGCTGCTGGCGATTGTGCCGTGGATTATGACGCTGGTGCGTGATTTGGGCACGGAACGCGCGCTGAAGGAACGCGAGGAGGAGCGCGCCGATATGACCGCCCACCTGCACGACGGCGTGCTGCAGACGCTGGCGCTGATCCAGTTGCACGCCGATGACCAGCAGACCGTGTTTTCACTGGCAAGGCAGCAGGAACGCGAGTTGCGCGAATGGCTATATCAGGAGCGCACCACGTCGGACCGTTCCGTCAACGCCGGTTTGAAGCAGATCGCAGCGCATGTGGAGGACACGCATGGCAAGCCGATCGAGGTAGTGACGGTGGGCGACGCGCGGCCGAGCGCGCAGACCGACGCGTTGTTGGATGCCACGCAGCAGGCGCTCGTCAACGCCGTGACGCATGGCGGCGAACCGGTGTCCGTCTACTGCGAGGCCGGCGACAAGCTGGTGGAGGTGTTCGTACGCGACCATGGCGACGGCTTCGACGTCGACGCCATTCCAGCGAATCGCCTGGGCATCCGCGAGTCCATCATCGGACGTATCAAGCGCCGCGGCGGTACAGTGGAGATTGTGTCGAGGCCCGGCTGGGGCACGGAGGTGCGCATGCACATGCCGATTTCAGGAGCGGCGGAGGATGCGGACAGCGCTACGACCACCACAGCGGACGGCGATACGGGCGTGCAATCGGCGCAATGAACACGGCACATGCAGCAGGTGCGGCAATGAATCAATCGAACCAAGGAGCAGGAATGAGCGAGCGGGAACAGCGCATCAGAATCGCCGTCGTGGACGACCATGAGATGTTCCGCGCGGGCGTGATCGCCACGTTGCAGCCGTATTCGACGTGGTCGGACAGGCGGCCGACGTGGAGGGGTCAGTGGCGATGATCGCGCAGACCAAACCGGACGTGGTGCTGCTGGACGTGCATGTGCCGGGCGGCGAGAACGGCGGTGGCGCCGAAACCTCACGAAATCGCGCGCATACTCCCCCGATACCGTCTTCCTCGCGCTGTCCGTGTCGGATTCTCCGCAGGATGTCGGTTCCGTGATCCGCGCCGGTGCGCAGGGATATGTGACGAAGACTATTTCCGGCGACGACCTGGTGTCCTCCATCAAGCAGGTGCATGAGCTACGCCGTGTTCTCGCCGAAATTGGCGGGATTCGTGCTGTCCGCCTTCCAGAACGGCCCGAGCGCGAACGGCGCGTTCGGCGGCCCGATCCACGATGACGAGCTGGACCGGCTGTCCAACCGCGAGCAGGAGGTCATGCGGCTGATCGCGCGCGGCTACACGTACAAGGAGGTGGCTTCGGAACTGTTCATCTCCATCAAGACCGTGGAGACCCATATGAGCTCGGTGCTGCGCAAACTGCAGCTGTCGAACCGTTCCGAGCTCACCCGTTGGGCCGCGGATCGACGGATTGTGTGACGTTGCCGCCACGACAACGACAATCGCCATAAACGGCATGGAAAAGGGCTTACCGAAAAATCCTTCGGTAAGCCCTTGATTGATGCGGGCAGAGCGAGATTCGAACTCGCGGAGGCTTGCACCTCAACGGTTTTCAAGACCGTCTCTTTAGACCGCTCAGACATCTACCCTTTGCGCCTAACATCGCTGCTACGCACGAAACGTCAATATACCACAGTGCGCGGAAGTGCGACACCTGGCACAGCCTCCATCCCCGTCGCTTCCAACAGAAAACCGCACACGCATCTGCCCAGAACGACACAAACGGCACTGGGACCGTCCAACATACGAAAAGCGGCGCCGGCACAAATGCCAACGCCGCTTTCACGGATTCATATCAGACGCGAACGTCTTGGAAAATCAGGCTTCCCACTTGGTCGGCTCGATGACTTCCTTGCCGCCCATGTACGGACGCATGGCCTCGGAATTTCGATGGAGCCGTCCTTCTGCTGGTGGTTCTCGAGAATGGCGACCAGCCAACGGGTGGTGGCCAGCGTGCCGTTCAGCGTGGAGACGGCGCGGGTGTTGCCATCCTCCATACGTTCGCGGATGTTCAGACGACGGGCCTGATACTCGGTGCAGTTGGAGGTGGAGGTCAGCTCACGGTAACGGCCCTGGGTCGGCACCCAAGCCTCGCAGTCGAACTTACGTGCCGCGGAGGAGCCCAGATCGCCGGCGGCGGTATCGATGATGCGGTACGGCACCTCGACCTTGCCGAGCATTTCCTGCTCCATGGCCAACAGGTGCTCATGCTCCTTGTAGGAGTCCTCCTGCTTGGCGTAGACGAACATCTCCACCTTGTCGAACTGGTGCACGCGGATGATGCCGGAGGTGTCCTTGCCTGCTGCGCCGGCTTCACGGCGGTAGCAGGAGCTCCAGCCGCAGTAGCGCAGCGGGCCGTTCTCAAGGTTCAGGATCTCGTTCTCGTGCATGCCGGCGAGCGCCACTTCGGAGGTGCCGACCAAATACTGGTCGTCCGGCTCGCGCAGGCGGTAGATTTCGTCGGCGTGGGAGTTGAGGAAGCCGGTGCCGCGCATTACTTCCGGACGCACCAGCGTCGGGGTGATGGCCAGGGTGAAGCCGTGTTCCTCGGCCTGGTCGACGGCCATGGTGAGCATGGCGATCTGCATGCGGGCCACCTGGCCGCGCAGGAAGTAGAAGCGGGAGCCGCCGACCTTCACGCCGCGCTCCATATCGATACCGGCCACGCCGCGGCCGAGCGTCAGGTGGTCCTTCGGCTCGAAGCCTTCGGCTGCGAAATCACGGATCTGGCGACCTTCTTGACCACGACGTAGTCGTCCTCGCCACCTTCCGGAGCTTCCGGCTCGACGATGTTGGACAGCTTCCACATGGCGGTGGTGTATTCCTCGGCTGCGGCGTCGGCTGCGGCCTTGTATTCGGAGACCTTCTGGGAGAGTTCCTTGGTTGCGGCGATCAGCTTGGCCTTTTCGTCGGCGGGGGCGGCGGCGACCTTCTTGCCGATCTCCTTCTGCTGCGCGCGGGCAGCTTCGAATTCCTTCAGAGAGGAACGGCGAACCTCGTCGGAGCGCAGCACCTCGTCGACCAGTTCGACCGATTCGCCACGCTTACGCTGGGATTCCTTGACAACGTCAGCATGTTCACGAATGAATTGAATATCAAGCATGCTTCCCAGCCTAGTGCCGAAAGCAGACACTGACGCCATCGTTCTCATTTTTGGATATAACGTGAGGGAACGCCGAATTTTTCATGTCGAATTCGTCTTTTTGCGCAATCGCATAGACAATAGAGGCATGCCTATGCCAGTTATCGTCCTGCTCGTCATCATCGCCGTGGTCGCCGTATGCGCGGCCGCCTTCTTCGGATACCGCGCGTACAAGCACCGTACGCTCGCGGAGAAGCTTGACAAGCGTGACGATGACCAAGTGCATTACGCGTTCATCGTCAATCCTTCAAAGCCCCAGGCGGAACAGCGCAAGCAGCATATCAAGGAGTTCTGCGAGGCGAAGCATCTCACCCAGATCGAATTCATCGAAACGCAGCTCGACAAGGACGGTCGCGCCTGCGCGTTCGAAGCGTTGGACCATGGTGCCGATGTGGTGGTGGCTGTCGGCGGCGATGGCACGGTGCGTACCGTCGCGAGCGCGCTGTCGGGTACCGGGCATGCGCTGGGCATCGTGCCGATCGGCACCGGCAATCTGTTCGCCCGCAATATGGGCATTCCCGTGGACGATATCGATGCGGCGCTCACCGTGGCCACGTCGCACGGCTCCCGTCTGGTGGATGTGGGCCGTCTGACCCTTCTGGATGATGAGACCACCGACCACGGGCATGCGTTCCTCATCATCGCCGGCATCGGTTTCGACGCACTGATGATCGACGACACCGATCCGGAATTGAAGAAGAACATCAGCTGGCTGGCGTATTTCGTGTCGGGCGTGAAGAATCTGTTCGCCCCGAAGTACAAGGGCAATGTGACCATCACCAGCGCCGACGGCAGCACGCATTCCACGCGTGGTCTCACGTTCCGCACGTTCATGGCGGGCAATTGCGGCCAGATCCCCATGTTTTCGCTGATGCCCGAAGCTTCCTATGACGATGGCATCCTCGACTACGAGATCATCGACACGTCCGGCGGCCTGATCGGTTGGGCGAATCTGTTCGGCGACGTGCTGCACCAGACCATCACCGGCAAAGCTCAGCAGAGTCCGCTGTCCACGAACTCCACCGTCGACCAGGTGCAGGGCGTCAGCGCGGAAATCACTTTGGAGAGGCCTGTTTTGGCGCAGGTGGATGGCGATATGCTGCCTGAAACGAAGCACATCCGTTTCAGCGTGGAACGTCAGGCCCTATGCGTGCGCGTGCCGGAGGCGCTTCCGAAGATACCGGCATACTGGCGTTGAACGCGAATATGTCGGCTACGCCAACGAAACCGCAGCGACCGAACAGGCAAGCGGGCAGCCGGCCGAACAGTCGAACGATTAGGAACCGTCAGGAATGCGCGGAACGGGCTGCTGAATATCGGAAGATACCGGAAACTCAGTCGTCCTGCCGATTCACTCCGTTGGTCACGCGCGCCACATGCAGGGCAAGATAGGCGATTTCGGCTTCCGTAAGGTCGGAACCAAGACGCATCTTCACCACCACGGCAAGCTGCCTTGCGCACTGGCAAGCCTTCGGATATGAGGTTTTGATTGATTCGATGATTGGTTGCGGCTCATCGTCGAGCTGCTCATGCTGGTGGATGCGTACGAACAGGTAACGCAGATGCGTGATGAATCGCGCCACATTGACGCTGTCCTGCGCAAGCGTGATGCCGTACGCGCCTTCGATGACGGCGATCATCTGCTGGATGATGCCGGTCATGGTGTAGGTGGCGGACAGGTCGCCGCCGGAGAATCCGGCATTCACCAAATGCAAGGCGAGCGCCACCGCCTCACTGCGGGGCAACGCGCCACCCAAATACGTGTTCATCGCGTCGACCATCGCCACGCCTTTGGCGTATTCGTCGGCGTATAGGGAACGTACTTCCGCTTCGAGCGGATATTCGATGTTCTGTTTTCTTTGCGCGCGTTGTATCGCGCCGCAGATGTGGTCGGCGAGCGCCATGACCAGGGTTGGCTGCTTGTCTGCCTGTTCTTTCAGTCCCGTACGGTTCATGGCGTCCGTGACGAGTCTGATGATTTCGGGCGGGATCCCGGCCACTTGTTGCGCCATGTGGTCGGGATCCTTGCCATCGACGGGGATGAACCGACGGACGATCTTCGCGTCATCCACATGTTGTCCCGGCTTGGCTTGGAAGCCTATTCCACGGCCTGTGAGAATCACCTCACGATCACCGTCTCTAGCCAATACGACATTGTTGTTGAATACGCGAAGAACGTCCACGTCGACCCCTTTTTCGCCTCTGTGTGACAGGTTAGCGCTGGATGTCGATCACCTCGTCCCCTGCCTTGACGTCGATGCCGGTCTTCGGCGTGACGGAGGTGAGGGCGGCGGTGTTGAGCACCGTCATCAGCGTGGTGGTGCTGTATCCAGCGTCCTTCACTTTAGCAAAGTCGACGGAAACCAGCGGATCGCCGGCATTCACGCGCTCATCGGCCTTGACCTTGACGGCAAAGCCTCGCCGTTCATCTTCACGGTGTCGATGCCGACGTGCACGAGCACTTCCACACCGTCGTTCGTTGACTAGCGAGCGTGGCCGGTTTCGGCGACGGTCTGCAGCACGCCGGAGACCGGGGCCACGACCTCGCTGTCGGTCGGCTGGATGCCGACGCCTTCGCCGAGCGCGCGGGAGGCGAACACCGGATCGCCGGTTTCGTCCAGGGCGATCACGTGGCCGGCGACCGGAGCGTTCACCACGGTGGTCGCGGCGGCGGCAGCGGCCGGAACTTCGGTCTTGGTGGCGGTAGCAGTCGCGGTGGCGGTGGTGGCAGCCGGAGCGGCTTCCTTGGCTTCGACCGCCGGAGCGGCGGCCTTCTGATCGGCGGCGGCGCGGGCCAGCACTTCAGCCTTCTGTTCCGGGGTGCGGTAGTCGAAGGTGATGATCAGGAAGAAGGAGGTCAGGAAGGAGACCGCGATGGACACCGCGTACACCCACATCTGGTCGAGACGGAATGGTCAGCAGCGAGGTGAAGGCGAAGGCGGTGGTGGTCACACCATGCACGGTCTGGCCGGCGGCGGTGACGGACGGGAAGAGCCAGCCGAGGACGGCAATGACGACGCCACCAAGGCCGCAGCCCACGAGCATGCGCTTGTAGACCAGCTTGTAACGCAGGTGGATGCCGTACAGGGACGGTTCGGAAACACCACCAAGCAGGCCGGCTGCGAGCGCGCCGAGAGCGGTCTGGCGCATGTCCTTGTCCTTGTCACGCACGGCGATGAAGAGCACGCCGGCGGTGGCGCCGAAGCAGGCGAAGTTCCACACGCCCATCGGGCCTGGATGAAGTCGTAGCCGAGCGTCTGGATGTTCATGAGCACCAGGGCGTGAGCGGCCAGTGCAGGCCGAGCGGCACGAGGAACGGGTACAG
>ENA-OQAJ01000341-OQAJ01000341.1-human-gut-metagenome-genome-assembly--contig:-NODE-341-length-14517-cov-1.842321_pt1 | contig 14517 bp, 17 predicted proteins | sample MGYA00242736_ERZ504529 | MGnify/ENA primary metagenome ERZ504529 (study PRJEB26092, sample SAMD00036275) | human gut metagenome | host: Homo sapiens | study: EMG produced TPA metagenomics assembly of...
AGTCCTTTCTCTCTTCTCTAAACCGCCGGCAGATAAATGATCAATCGGTTTAAGATAAGAAGAGGAAGGAAAGAACACCGCCAATAAAAACGCGGCGCTGAAAGATTTCTTCAGCGCCGCGTTTTTGCAATAAATTCCCGGTTGACAGCTTTTTAACTTTATATTCAAGCTTTATCAAAAAAGAAAATTTGGAGAAAGAACGTATTTCTTTATCAAAATATGCGGCTGTCCTTGAGAAAAGAAGAAAACCCCTTTGCGGGTTAAACTGAAATACTAGCTTTTCGGCTGAGGAAAAGCTTTTTAGACCGGGGTCTTTCAAAGAACTGGCAGCAAGGAAAACTATAAAAGCTGACCCGCTGGAAAAGAGTATAAAAGAATCCCGCCTGACCGTAATGTGCTATCAATAACCTGCCTACCAAAAGACAGGTGGGTGCCCGCCCTCTGGTTTCACGCTCCCTTCGTCCAGCTAAGGCTGGGAGTCTGCAATCCGCCAGCGGAGACAAAGCTCCCGAAAAATAAGTTGTAGGGTTATATAAGCACGGTCCACGAATCACGCAGAATCTTTTTTTCTTATTGAGCGGCCCTTGCCGCAGAATTATTATAACACAGTTTTTTGGATTTTAACAGAGCAATCAAAAAAGAAATTTACTGGTTTTCAGAATCTTCCTCTTCATCATACTCGTACAGCTCCTCGAAACGGCTTTCAAAGATTTGAGAGAGCCGATCTAGCAGCTCTTCATCCTCCACCTCTGCCAGCTGCTGCTCGCCATCCTCCTCGATCGCCTCAAAAATGTAATACATTCCGTCGGCTTCCAGACTTTCTCCGGGATCGTCAAAGGTAGGCAGAAGGGCGTAAAAAGTACCCTCGTCGCTTTCGATTACATCAAGAATCTCAAATTCATGCTCAGTGCCCTCGTCATCAATCAGGGTGATGAGATCGGCGGCAAATTCATTATCCATATATTGATAAAACCTCTCTTTTCTAATTTGATAGTATTTATTTTACCCTTCTGCTACCGTGAAGTCAACCGCACTTGAAGAAATATTTTATTTACAGATTTTTAACATAAAATATTAATTTTATTAATTTTAAATGTTGACATTTACTAAAAACGTGGTATAATATAATCGTACTCAAAGAGAAGAGGACAAATAAGAAAAGAAGCTTCCAAAAAGAATTTGGGAAGCAAATTTTCAGAGGAAAGGAAGCGAGTCCAATGAACGATTCACAGTCGCAGCCTTTTGCCATCGGTCAGGGGACCGAGGCTCCCGCCTTCAGAAAATCTGTTAGAAATTGAAAAAAAGACCTGGTGAGTCGTGGGTTTCTCCGAGAGCGGAGCTATCTGCGAGACAGTCTGACACAAGCGCCGGTTTAACAGGTGAGAAACAGATTTTTTGTGATAGCTTCCTATCTTAAGCTTACAAAAGGCGGAACGTCCCCATGGCGAAATAAAATCGCGGCGGATGTTCTTTTTGTATTTTCAAAAAATGGAGAAAGATATGCGCGGCATGAGGACGGCAGTCAAATAAAAATTGAATAGAAGCGTGTGAGCTTTTTAGGCTTCCTATGTTTTGAAGGCTGAAATTTAGGAGTTTAATTTTGTCCGGTACAAGGACAATTGTAAGCCAAAAATTTGGGAGTAAGCGTCAAAACAAATTGGGAGAGTCCCCAAAGAAGCGCGGAGAGGGCCTTTCGTAAAACGAAAGACTGATAAAAGTAACCGGACGAGTGCCGGGGAAATTACTCCCTAAAAAGCGGTAAACACAAAATTGAAATGGCCTTTATCGTATAGATAAAAAATAAAACTTCATTGTAAAGGGTGAGTCCAAAGTACAGTGGAAAAGGCGGTAGCCTCGTTTTGAAAACCGTTTAAAATGTTCAGATCTATATTGATTTGTCAAAGAAAGGTGCGTAGAATCCCATGTGCTGAAACCTGAATTTGGAAGATTTCATGAAGAAGAAAAAGCTGAGTTTGAGAAATTTTGAATTGCATTTTTCAAAAGGAGCAGTTCTTAACCAGTGAAATCGTAGATAATTCAGAAAAATCAGAAAGGGATTGGTAAAGTCCAATGGGATAAATCGTTTCTAAACAAGTGACAAATAATCGTCTTATAGGATGAGAAACAGGTGAGTCCAAAAGAAAGTTCATTTTAAGCCCCTGACAGATGGTATGTCCATTTGTCAGGGGCTTTTTCTGCTAGTTGGCAACCCCGGGAGTGGTAATTATATCCGCTTGCCATACACATGGTATATGCTTGAAACGAACGTACCAGCTTCTTATAAAAATCACGGAAAGATTGAGTCTGGATATCGACAGGGAAAGTGAAAAACATACTTGATCTCTGCTGATGAATTTCCTGATCAGATCGGGAAATTCACTTTATCCATTATAGGCGACTGAGGCGAATTGTGCGCCGATTAAATCACACAGCATTAGAGGAGAAATCTGAATCTGCTGTCCGATTTTCCCGCCGCTTACTATAATAAAGGAAAGCTTTTGAGCGCTTTCATCAATAACAGTTTTGTATTGCTTTTTCATCCCAATCGGGGAACAGCCGCCCCGAATATAGCCGGTGGCATTTTTGATTTCATCCACATGAATCATTTCTACACTCTTTTGTCCTACGGCTCGGGCTGCGGCTTTTAAATTCAGTTCTTTTGCCACCGGGATAACAAATACATAAAAATTGCGGTCTGTGCCTCGCGTTACTAAGGTCTTGAAGACTTGCTCTACCGGCTGGCCTAATTTTTGTGCTACGGAAACACCGTCTATTTTTCCATCCTCATGCTCGTAACTGTACGTTTCATAAGGAATTTTTGCCCGGTCTAAGACCCGCATGGCGTTTGTTTTATTTTCCTTTGCTTTCATAGTATCACTCCGTCTGAATCTGCTTGTTTCTCTTACATTTTAGCACAACCGCAGCGAATAGAAAATAGGGGCTGCCAGAAAGAAAGGAAATATTAAAAACAGATAGGAATAAGGCGGAGAATGAAAATAAATAATTTCAAAAGGGTTAGAAAATACAAAATAGCGGCCCCCGCACAAGAATGTAAAGAGCCGCTGAAAATTAGCCTGTGCTGGATTGTTTGGGTTCGGTATAAGAAAGCGCCTGGCTGGAATCGCTTAGGCCGCTTGTAGTGGGGTCATTCAACAGGTTCCATACAGATACCAGAACAGACACCACGATTACAGGGCTCTGGACAGCCTGTAAGAGCACGTTTCCTACAGCCTGCCAGCTAGTCATGTCTTCCCAGTTGAAGCCCAGACAAGCCAGCATGGGCAGAAAAATGGACGCTGCCAGATTGAACCAGAACACAGGGTTTTTAAACCGTACCTTCCAGTTGATTTTCATTTTAGTTCCTCCTTATACAGGCAGTCCGAATTTGATTAAGATATATCCGACGCAGGCTGTAATAACCAAAAGGAGAATCTTATCCACAATCTTGTCCCAGCGTTTTCCGGATTTCTCCTTAAACTCGGCGATGGATAAAAGAGCCTTGTTAATATCCGCCTGCATGTCGTTGAGCTTGTCCAGGATCTTGCTGTACTGTTCGTCCCGTTTCGCGTCTGATTTTTCCAGAGCTGTAATCCTGGTGTAAAGCTCCGAGTGGGTTTCTCTGGATTGCTGGCGGTATTCCGCGATCTGCTTTTCCAGCATCTCCGCTTTTGCCAGCCCTAGGCAGTCCCGGGAGGGATCCGCAATGCACTTTTCCGGCGCCATGATAATCCCTCCTTACTCGATTACAATCTGAAGCTTTCCGATGGCGTTTCCGAAAGCGCCCGCGTAGCCGTCCTGGCCGTTTCCGGTTTCATTGTCATACTGCCAGGGATAATAGCTTCCGCCCACAGGAGCGACCCGGTATTTGGCTTTCTTATACGGCCTGATGCTGTCCGGGGTGTAATAATACACTTCAACAGCGTCAATCTCCAAACCGTTTCCCGCGTAGCCGTTTACAGCGTCGTTGATGTTGCAGCCGGTCACATAGGGAAGCCAATTGCCGCCCTTAATATGTACCCGGTACTTTACGGAACCAGCGGAAACACGAACAGCGACATCAGTGACGGCTCCGGTAAATCCCGCGTAATCCTCAAGGTTTTTCACCTCGGGAAGCCAGCCGTCCGCCTTGGTTCTTACCCGGTAATATACATCTACCGTTTTCGCTGGCTCGGGCGCGGGAGCTGGAGTGGGTTTATCAAAACCATTAAGGCCCTTCTCCTTGATGGCCTTAGGATAATCCTGATAGCACTCATTCATATCCACGCCGCCCTGGATTCCGGGAACGCTGCCGGAGCTGGTGTACTGCCACATGCCATATTGGCCGGAATACTGGCACTCAGTAAAATACTGGGCAGCCCAGATATCATAGGGAAGCTGGTCAGGATAGAATTTGCTGTCAAGCCAGCTGAGGGAGGCATAAACGCCCACATAATACCCGGCCTTTTCAACCTCAGAGCAGAAAGCCTTAATTACATTGGTCAAAGTCTGCCGGGAAAGCGTGCCCATCGTTCCATTGTCCTCTACGTCGTAATAGACGGGGTATTCGAATTGCTTGCCCTTAATGGTGTCCAGGAAGAACTTAGCCTCCTGGCGCGCCTCAGCCTCGGAAACCGCATAGCCGTAGTGGTAAGCGCCTACTGGGATCCCGGCGGCTTTGGCTCCCTTGTAATTGTTTTCAAACTGATTGTCCACCTGAGAAGGATCCGGAGAACCGAAAGAGGAACGGAGAATGGCGAATTTTACATCGCTGTTTTTCACTTGGTTCCAATCGATTTTCCCCTGCCAGGTCGATACGTCAATGCCCTTTGGTCATAATAAAATCTCACCGCCTGGATAAAAGTATTGATTTTTTAAGAATGTATTTACGATAATATACCCACCGCGAACATAAAACTGAGATTTTTTATTGATAATCGTTTGTGTGCTCATAAAGTTCCTCCTTCTCATTCATTAGTATTGTATTTTAAGGTGAAGGGACGGCAAATGATAAATAATGATTTTACGCGGGCATAAAAGAAGGGCCCAAGGTATCCGGATCACGAGAGGCGTGTTTAAAAAATTTTAAAATGGTATCTCTAGATAAAAAAACGCCGGCGAACACAATAAATTTTGCGTTCACCGCGTTCAAGACGCTCAATAACAATTTTTATTTCGATTATCCATTCGGAAAGTAATTCGGCATCGAGGGCATTTGATTTCCGCGACGCCATCAATTTTTCCCAACAGCTTATTGCAGTTAGGACAGCGGAATTCTATCATCATTACCTCCTGCGCATACATTGTTCGATCGTTATTAAAATACAGAAAAATCGAACTATAGTTCTATTATAACGTAAAAAAAGCGAATTGTCAAAGAAAATACAGAAAGGCGGTAACAGAGGGCAGCTATTATGGAAGGCGAATGCCCTGCTTGATTATGTAAAAGCAAATCAGAAAAAAAAGAACCTGTCCGCACTTTTGCGCATATGATACAATGATCAAACTTTGAAAGGAGTTTTGTAAATGGATGACTTTATGAAATTAGCGTCCATGGAATACGGAATATCGCCATTGCCGGAAAATCCTGTACCTGCAATGGCTTATGTACCCTATCAGCAATTAGAAGCTGTATATGGTGTAGAACAAGGTCTTATGGCCGGAACGATTTTTCCTGTGTTGGATAAACCGTTTTACGGCTGCGGAGGGAACAAGAGATGAATGAACGAGAAAAGCTTTTGAAACGTATTGCCGCTGAGGATTTTGCGGTCATTGAGCTTCATATGTTTATGGATTCCCATCCCAATAATAAAGAAGCCGCGATGAAGCTAAAGGAGCACGATATGAAAAGTCAAATGCTCCGGAAAGAATTTGAGGAAACCTATGGCCCTTTAATGGCAAATCAGATTCAAGCCAACCGATGGGCTTGGATTTCTGACCCATGGCCATGGGATGTAGACTGTGAGAAAGGGGATTTATAACGTATGTGGGTTTACGAAAAGCGACTTGAATATCCGATTAAGATTACCCGGCCAAATCCAGCTTTAGCAAAGCTGATCATCAGTCAATATGGCGGGCCTGACGGCGAATTAGGAGCTTCTTTAAGATATTTGAGCCAACGATATTCTATGCCTTATCCGGAATTAAAAGCGATTCTGACCGATATAGGCAGTGAGGAATTGAATCACTTAGAGATGGTAGGGACTATTGTATATCAGCTTACTAGAAATCTTTCTGAGGAAGAAATCAAAAAGTCGGGATTTGACACCTACTTTGTCGATCATACTACCGGTGTTTATCCTGCCGACGCCAATGGAATGCCTTGGTCTGCCGCTACCATTCAGGTAACCGGCGACACCATTACCGATCTTCATGAAGACATGGCGGCAGAACAAAAAGCCCGAACCACCTATGATAATATTCTCCGTTTCTGTGATGACCCAGACGTCAAGGATCCGATCCGATTCCTGAGGGAGCGCGAGATTGTTCACTATCAACGGTTTGGGGAAGCAAAACGCGGAACAGAAAGGTCATTTAAATTTTTTCTTGGAGCGCTTTTCGTTACATAAAAGCAGTAATCCCACGGTATTCCGTGGGATTACTGGCTTTAGAGAGTAGTATATTATTAGCTTATTGCAGGCTTTGGTTCAAGCTTCGTCATCGTCCTGCAAGGCGTAATAACCTTCCGCACCGGTACGGACCTTAATGACGTTTTCCACATCATAAATAAAAGATTTTTCCATCGCCGATATTACCGGTGTAAAGGACCTTTCTGGCGGTATCTACAACCGTTTGGACAGGAACCTTACTCACCACAATCTCCAGCTTGATTTTAGGCAGCAGGACTATATCATCCAGCTTAACGCCGCGGTAATACCGGGTGTTTCCTTTCTGGACACCGCAGCCCATTACATGGATTACCGTCATACCTGTTACACCAATGGCGTTCATTGCATCTTCAACTCAATGAACTTATCCTGATTAAACAGAATTACAACCTTAGTAAGCTTGGCGCCAGTTTCTGTGGAAGCGGGTGTACCGGATTCAGAAACGGGATAATGCTTTACTTCTACTGCTTTTTCCATAGAAGCAGCGGGGGAAGCTGTGGATTTTCCTGTGAGGATCTCAGGCGGCATAGGCATGAAGTCTGCATAAGAACTGGTGAGGTTATGCTCTGTAACATCTAAGCCGCGGACCTCTTCCTCACGGCTGGCGCGAAGTCCAATAGTATGCTTGATCACCTGAAATACAATGGTCATGGTTATTCCAACCCATGCGATTACAGAAACCACACCGATTAGCTGAGTTAACAGAAAGCTTGCGTCTCCTCCATAAAACAGGCCCAAGGGAGTTCCCGCGTCGTCTGTGAGATAAACCGCGAAAAGTCCGGTGAGAATCGTGCCGACAGCACCGCAGAAGCCGTGTACGCCAATCGCGCCTACCGGATCGTCAATCCTCAGAACCTTGTCGACAAATTCGATTCCGAAAACCACGACGAAAAGAGGCGATTAGGCCGATGAAGAAGGCACCCACAGGATTGACGGCATCGCAGCCGGCGGTAATAGCAACAAGGCCGGCTAAAGCGCCGTTTAAGGTCATAGAGACATCCGGCTTTCCATAGCGGATCCAAGTGATGATCATGGTAGCCACTGTGGAAACAGCGGCGGCCAGATTGGTGGTAACGAAGATGCTGCCGGCAGAAAAAATGGTGTCGTCGCCGGTCATCGATACTGTAGAACCACCGTTAAAACCAAACCAGCAGAACCATAAAATGAATACGCCTAAGGCGCCCAAGGTTAAACTGTGACCGGGAATTGCTCTGGCTTGCCGTTTTGTCGTACTTCCCGATACGAGGGCCAAGAATCTTGGCGCCTACCAATGCTGCGACACCGCCTACCATATGTACCGCCGTAGAGCCGGCGAAATCATGGAAGCCCATCTGAGCCAGCCATCCGCCGCCCCAAATCCAGTGTCCGGAAATCGGGTATATGACGAGACTGATTGCGGCGCTGTAAATGCAATAAGCCGCGAATTTAGTTCTTTCCGCCATAGCGCCTGAGACAATCGTAGCGGCGGTGGCGCAAAATACTGTTTGAAAAATTAGAAATGCGGGAAGCGGAACGCGTCCGGCAGAATCGAAGAATAGTCCCCTTGTACCAAAGGATCGAACCCTCCGATCAGCGCCCCCGCTCCGCTAAACATCAGGCCGAAGCCTAAAAGCCAGAACAGCGGCGTTCCGATGGCAAAGTCCATTAGGTTTTTCATAATAATGTTACCGGCGTTCTTTGCTCGGGTGAACCCGGTTTCCACCATCGCGAAACCGGCCTGCATAAAGAACACCAATGCCGCGCCGACTAATACCCATATGGTATTTACAGCAGAAAATCCATCCATGTCGTTTCCTCCTTTTTTGCTTAGAAATTTTCCGGGATGTCTTTCATCTATATAAAAAAAGGCGCATGCTTTGCTGTCAGGATCAGCAAAGCACACGCCTTTGTGCGCTTTATTAATTTGTGGCAAAGACTATCTGAAAACCTTCCAACCGTTTGGCTGCCTCCCCACTTTTATAAAGCGGGAGATTCTTGACCAGAAATGTTTTTCCGCTTAGAGGTGAAATGTGATAGAAACAAGAAAGCGCCGCGAGTAAGAGCTCGCGCGCCTTTGCCTTTGCATGTATGCATTATAAGCCTCCGTGCCTTATTTGTCAATGGCTTTTATGAAAAATTTTTTAAATATTTGCAGGAAAATATTTTTAAAAAATCTATATTACAATGAGTTTGCTAAAATTTTAAAATGAATTTCAGCTTAAAAAACGAAAAGATATATATAAAAATCCTGCAAAATCTGTTCGGGAATTGCAGGGCATACCGTACAAGCATTTCTTCATAAAATGACAAAGGAAGAAAAATGGGGAGCTGGTGAAATGAGGATAGAATATGTCCAGACGCTGTTTTGGACGTCATTTTCTCATAGGCGAGACGAGTCCGGATTTACTTCCTGAGGAAGGAAGAAGCGGATTTTCCGAACGCAGAAACAACTGTCCGCTCTGTCTGCTGGAAAACTCCAAAGGGGGAAAAAAGCTTGTACGGATTGTACGCAAGGCAGTCGGTAGAAAAACAGGACAGCATTTCTGTGGAAAGTCAGCTGGAATTCTGCCGGTTTGAAATTAAAGGGCAGGCATTCCGTACATATATCGACCGAGGCTTCAGCGGAAAAGATACTCGAAGGCCTGGCTTCGAAGCACTGATGGAGGATATCCGCAGGGGAGAAATCCAAGCGGTCGTAGTGTATAAGCTGGATAGGATCAGCCGTTCCATCGTTGATTTTTCCAATATGATGGAAGTTTTTCAAAGCTATGGCGTAAGTTTTATTTCATCTACGGAAAAAATTTGACACCTCGACACCAATCGGGAGAGCTATGCTGAATTTATGTGCGGTGTTTGCTCAGCTGGAACGGGAAACCATACAAAAGAGAGTCAGCGACGCCTATCGATCCCGAAGTCAAAAGGGATTTTATATGGGAGGGAGAGTGCCCTTTGGCTTCCGTGTGGAGCAAATCAAAATGGATGGGATATCCACAAGCCGGTATCAGCCTGTGAAGGAAGAAATCCGCTGGGTAAAGGAAATGTTTTCGTTTTACGCCCAACAGGAGGCCAGCTTGGGAGAACTGGCACAGTACCTAAAGGAATTGGGAGCGGTAAACCGTCAAGGAAAGGCTTTTTGTCCGGCTAGGCGGTGGGAGCTCATTCGGAATCCGGTTTACGTCAAGGCGGACGGGAAGGTTTATCAATTTTTTTCGCGATCGGGGCGTTCGCCTTCTAGATCCGCCTGGATGGTATACAGGAGAAAGAGGATGCTATCTGTACCAAGAGGAAAAGGGCTCTAAAGCGGCTCTGACGGGATGCCTAGTGGTGCTGGCGCCTCACAGGGGAATTGTTGATTCCGACACTTGGCTTGCCTGCCGAAGAAAATGTCTGGAGCACCGACGGGCCGGGCCTAAGGGAACGGAAAAGAGTTCCTGGCTTGTAGGGAAGGTTGTGTGCGGCATTTGCGGCAGCAGTCTGGCGGTGAGGAAAAAGGGGAGGGAGGAACCCGGTATTTTGTTTGCGGCGGCAGAATCCGGCATAACGGATGCGAGGGACTAGGGACTATTCGAGCTCGGGAGCTGGAGGAGTTTATTTATCAAAGAATCGTGGAGAAGCTGAGAAGGACTCGGCGGTGTCCGCAGAAGACGCCGGAAGGAAGGAGGCGGATAATAGAATCCTTTTGCAAAAATTAGAGCTGGAACGCCAGATTGAAGAGCTAACCAGCAGGCTGCCGGCGCGGGCAAAGCGCTGATGGGTTATTTAAGCCAAAAGGCCGAGGAGCTGGAGAGGAAAAAATACAGCCTGGAAAAAAACTTGGAGCATAAAAACAACCTTAAAGAGAGGAAAAACACCCCAAAGCCTTGCGGAGGCTTTAACGGTTTGGAATATATTCTCCAATCAGGAGAAAAGCTTAGTAGCGGATAGCGTGATAGAAAAGATAACGATTTTCAAGGACAAGGCCGAGCTTTCCTGGCGGTACTGATTTTTAAATACCCCAAAGCATATAAAAAGCCATGGCGGCAAGAAAAAAGCGCTGCTTTGCGTTTCGAAAAGAGGATAGCCTGACTGGAATGCGGAAAGAAACGGCTGCCATCCAGGAACGAGAATCTCATTGATTTATCTTACGGCTGTTAAAATATCAAAATTCTCAAAGAAGGTGGAAAACAATCCGTCCCCCATCTTTTCTTCTGTGATGGAAATCCGATAAGGGAAGCCTGAATCGCCAATTACCTTTTCCTTATACGGTTTGGGGAAGGATTGCGGATAGCCACCGACCGCCTAAGACAGTAAAAACTTCTATGCTTTTCAACCCTGGTTTGATAAAAACTGCAAGAAAAAAATAAAGAAATCATTAAAATTAATAATTTCGTAAGAACTTAAAATTTTAACCAAGAATAGAGGATGATAAGAATCATCCTCTTATTTGTTTTTTCCAAAAAAGATGAATAAAAATTGAATATTTTTCAAATTGTACTGAAAACAATTTGATAAGAGGCTTTCTTAAGCGGGTATGGTCAAATATCACAAAGATTGAATTTGCTTTTTGTTTGATGTATAATTGGAAACCGAGATTGATAAAAAAGAAAGGAGTGATTGGCGGTTGTCTGCTGCCTTAAAAGGTACGGCGAGGAAATTTTTATGGGATCACAGTGCGTTTCGCTGCTGCTATTTTCTGTCTTTGTTTTTAAGCTCTCTTTGCTTTGTTGAATTAGGTTTCCAGATTTTGACCGGCGTGACTATGGTGTGGTCGGTTTTAATTCTAATCGATATATTCCGCCGCCTTTACCCCAGAAAGAATTTAAAGTATTTCGGACTGCTCTGCGCGTTTGTTGCCTGCGGCTTGGCAACCGCTCTCCTTCATGCGGAGGATAACCTGGTTACCAATCTGGTGATGATGTATCATGTGGCGGTGTGCTTTTTCATTGTCTACGGAATGCATTCGGAGCGGGATAAGGAAAAGGTGCGCCGGGAAATGTTTTTTATGGCGAAAATCCTGGCGTTCCTCATTACGGTATTCGCCGCGGCGGGCCTCTTAGCGGCGTTTTCTTTTCACTAGGGTAAAGGCGTTTTTTCCTATTGCATCGGTTTGATGGATAACCGTTTTACCGGCCTTTATACCAATCCTAATATCGCGGCCTATGTCAGCGTGGTGGGGCTTGTGTGCATCCACCTGATGTATGGAAAAAGCCGGGGCGGCGCTGAGAAAAGAGAGCTGCCCAGATGGTTTTTAAATCTTGGAATTGCCGTCAATGTATTAACAGTGCTCCTGTCCGACTCCAACGCCTCGATGGTGTTCCTGCTGGTATACGGCACGGCCTTTTTGTTCACCCGGATGTACCGGAAAAATGGGTTTTCCAAAGGAAAAATCCTGGTGAGGAAAACCGTTTTGGTCCTGCTGGTTGCCCTGATGGCTTCCGTCGGATGCTTTGCCTTGAGGGAGGTCAGCCAGTATGGCATGGCGCAGGCGATCAATGCGCTGCATAAAAGCGGTACCACAGTGGTTACCTCTGACGCGGCCACATCGGCTTCTGAGGTGCTGGTGACCATCGGAAGAGACGGCAATTATGAGCTTTCCAGCGGACGGCTGGATTCCTTGCAGAAAGCTATGGTGCTTTATCAAAAGAATCCGATCATGGGAATCGGCAAGGGCAATATTCTGGAATACGGCAACCGCTATTTGGCAAGAGGGTTTCAGTTTTTTGACCTGCATAACGGCTACCTGACCATTCTGATTTCCTGCGGCACGGTAGGCTTAGGGCTTTTCCTGGCTTTTGCGTGCTGGCCGCCAGAAAAGTGATGAAGGCCGTATTCCGCAGATATTCTCAGCGGGGCGAGCGGGAGCTGGTCATCCTTTTCTGTTCTCTGTGCGCTTACGCGGTATACGCGTTATTCGAGCGGGCGCTGCTGTTCGATATCACCTTTATGGTGGTTTCCTTCTGGATGCTGTTCGGCTACACGATGAACGAAACCTTGATCGAGGAACCGTTCCTATGTCCGGTTACTGTCCGCAGCAGGGTGAAAAAGGCAAAAGAGCCCGTGGGTGCGCTGCCGGCCTTGACACGCCGCACAGGGAATGATATAATCTAAACAAATTTAATAGCTGTCTTCGGGGCGGGGTGAAAGTCCCCACCGGCGGTAACCCTTTCAAACATGGGAAGCCCGCGAGCTGCTTGCTGATCTGGTGAGATTCCAGAGCCGACGGTATAGTCCGGATGGAAGAAGAAAAGAAGCGTTTGCTTTTTGCGCGTCCCGGATTTTTCCGGGACGCTTTTTCGTTTCAGTGGACAGCGCGAAAGGAAAGATGCTTTCATGAAACAATCGTCAAAAACCATCCGCTTGGCTCAAATGGCCATGCTGGCCGCGATTTCCGTGATTCTGGTGGCGTTTGTCAGGATTCCGCTGGTTCCGGCGGCGCCCTTCTTGGTGTACGATATGGCGGACGCCCCCGTTTTGATCGGAACCCTCCTGTTCGGCCCTGTCCCTGGTATGACCATTCTGCTGGTGGTATCGGTTATCCAGGCGTTTTTTTGTTTTCCTCCGACGCTGGGTCGGCCTGTTGATGCACTTTGTAGCCTCCGGCGCCTTGGTGGTGCTTACCGGCTGGCTGTACCATCGAAAAAAACGGATGAAGGATGCGGTGGTTGGTATGGCGCTGGGCACCTTGGCTATGACGCTGATTATGATTCCTATGAACTATATTTTTACGGTTCATGTTTATGGTACCCCAAAAGATGTGGTGGATGCCATTATGCTGCCGGGAATTATCCCCTTTAACCTGATCAAGGGCGGGGCCAACAGCCTGCTGGCTGGAATCCTGTTTAAACTGCTTTCCCCGTTTGTAAACCGGCATAAGACCATGCTTGGCCAACCGTAAAAATAGATCAAATCCTCTAAATTTCGGGAAAAAATTTTCTAGCAGGTTTTCTCTTTACATTTTCATAATCTGTGATAAACTAAAATTACAACAGAATAAACCCTTATCAAGAGAGGCGGAGGGAACAGACCCTGTGATGCCCGGCAACCTGCGGTTTGCAAGGTGCCAATTTCTGCGGGAAAACCGGAAGATGAGGTTAAGTGAAAACGAGCCGTCCGGAATTTCCGGGCGGCTTTTTTGCGGAATGAGCGAAAGACAACCGGACTGGCAGAGGGGATAAGGCAAATAATAGTTAGGAGGAAGGAACGAATGGCAAAGAAATTATTTACGTCTGAATCGGTAACAGAGGGACATCCGGATAAGGTGTGCGACCAGATTTCCGACGCGGTGCTGGACGCGATTTTTGAACAGATCCTCAGGCACATGTGGCCTGCGAGGTAACCGCGACCACCGGAATGATTCATGTAATGGGAGAGATATCAACCACCTGTTATGTGGATATTCCCGCAGTGACCCGGGAAGTGGTGAAAAGTATTGGCTACGATGATCCCGCATGCGGCTTTGACGGCAATACCTGCGCGGTGCTGACCTCTATTGACGCCCAGTCTCCGGATATCGCGATGGGCGTCAACGAGTCCTTAGAGGTAAAGGAGGGAGCCGGAGACGCTGATGACCAGATCGGCGCCGGGGACCAGGGAATGATGTTTGGCTATGCCTGCGACGAAACCCCGGAGCTGATGCCCTTGCCGATCTCCCTGGCCCATAAGCTTTCCAAGCAGCTTGCCAAGGTGCGGAAAGAAGGGAGCCTGACTTACCTGCGGCCGGATGGCAAAAGCCAGGTCACAGTGGAATATGACGGCGATGACCGCCCGGTTCGTGTGGAAGCGGTGGTGGTTTCCACCCAGCACGACAGCGGCGTGAACCTGGAACGAATTCGTGAGGATATCCAGCGCGAGGTTATCCGTCCGATAATCCCGGAGGAGCTGATGGATCAGGATACCAAGATCTACGTCAACCCGACCGGACGGTTTGTAGTGGGCGGACCGGTAGGTGACAGCGGCCTGACAGGCAGAAAGATTA